>Ga0316628_100001184_pt1 | contig 18124 bp, 15 predicted proteins | sample OWC_Aug_M2_C1_D5_FD_207648 | JGI IMG/M metagenome (GOLD analysis project Ga0316628, IMG submission 207648) | Wetland soil microbial communities from Old Woman Creek delta, Ohio, United States - OWC_Aug_M2_C1_D5_C | ecosystem: Environmental > Terrestrial > Soil > Wetlands | place: USA: Ohio... | reverse complement strand
CGCCTCTCGACGTCGCTTATGGAAAAGGGGCTCAAGGAGTACCGCATGGGGAACCTCGAGGCGGCCATCGCCATCTGGCGCTCGATCGTCGCTTACGACCCCGGCAACGCGGAGGCCGCCAAGGCCATTCGCACGGCGTCGACCCAGCTCGAGAACCTGAAGAAGCTGCCCCCCCCGAAGTAGACTCCCGTCGCCGTCCTCCGCCCGATCATCCGCCGCCGACGGACCCTGCCGGCCGCCGCATTCACACCGCCTGCGGGGACGCCTCCCGCCCCGCCTCGCGGAGCTCCGCCCGGACCAATTCGATCTGCCCCCGATCGATGCCTGTTTCCGTCTTGAGGACGCGGATCCGGGGATCGTTCCACAGGGAATAGAAATACTCGGTCGCGAGCCGCACCGGGTCGCGCCCCTGCAGGTGCATCGCCGAACCGGACCTGTAGTAGCGGGGATCGTCCAGCCCGATGAGAAGGTCCTCGTCGCCGATGACGAGCGGCGACAGGTGCGGAAGGCCCGACGCCTGAAGGAACGCCCTGACCTCGTACCCTTCCCCGTCCTTCCTCCTCTCGAGAAGCTCCTCCACGGCCGCGAGGCGTTCCTCGTCGGGGATGTTGAAGATCTCGTAGACGTGCCACATCCCCGGCCCCGCGGAGGCGGCGCACTTGTCGATCTCCCGCTCGAACATCTCGAACATGGGCTCGCCCGGCACCGGCCGCGCGATCCGTCTCGCCGACGTGCCGTGAAGGGCCGCGTGGAAGATGCGCCGGCGCCCCTGGCCGTTGGCGGCCGTCCGGGCGACGATGAGGGGGATGTTGAGGTAGACCGCCTCCCGCGTCGGGTAGACGAGCGTCGTCGACTTGCCGGTCCGGTCGTGGATGTCGTCGAGCACCTTGGCCCGCTCCGTCACGATGTACACGAGGATCGCGTACGTGATGATGAGGATCATGAGCGGCTCGAGGTGCGCCGCGCCGAAGATGCCGGTGAGGCGTTCCACGACCGCGACGCCGACGCCGATGGTGGCGAAGACGATGAAGAACCAGTAGCTGAAGAACTTCGACGTGAGGGTCCGGAACTTTCTGTACTGGGTGCGGAAACTGAAAAGGCTCATCGGTCCTCCTCGAACGCGTGGCAGTCGCCGACTGGGAGCCGAGACTTTTCACGGGATTGTGATTTCGGGGCGAGATCCTCCGCGGCGGAGGATGCCCCTCTATAGACGACACGCCACGGGACGTTTCGGTTCCCCGAAAGATCCCGGGCCGGCGCCCGGCCGAAGCTGCCGGAAAACGGGGCCTATCCCGCCGTATCCTCGGGGAACCGCGGCGCGTGCTTGTGCTTGAGGCTCTCGCTCAGGAAGAAGAGGATCGGCACGGTCATCCGCGACAGGAGCAGGGAGGCCACCTCCCCGGCCATGAGCGAGATGGCCAGCCCCTGGAAGATCGGGTCGAACAGGATCACCGAGGCCCCGACGATGACCGCGGCGGCGGTCAGGAGCATCGGCCGGAACCGCACGGCTCCCGCGTCGATCACGGCCTGGTCCAGCGGCATCCCCTGCTTGACGCGCAGCTCGACGAAATCGACGAGGATGATCGAGTTGCGGACGACGATCCCGGCGCCCGCGATGAAGCCGATCATCGACGTGGCGGTGAAGAACGCCCCCATCAGGCCGTGCGCCGGGAGGATTCCGACCAGCGAAAAGGGGATCGCCGCCATGATCGCGACCGGCGTCCGGAACGACTGGAACCACCCCACGACGAGGATGTAGATGAGGACGAGCACCGCGGCGAATGCGAGCCCCAGGTCCCGGAAGACCTCGTAGGTGATGTGCCACTCGCCGTCCCACTTCATCGCGATCTTCGCGTCCGTTCCGGGCTGGCTCGCCACGTACCGCTCCATCCGGTAGCCGCCGGGGAGCGCCAGGTTGTCGAGCGCCTTGTTGATGGAGAGGATCGCGTAGACAGGGCTCTCCACCGCGCCGGCCACGTCGGCGGTCACGTACACCACCGGCATGAGGTTCTTGTGATAGATGCTCTTCTCCGCGGTCTCCTCCTCCACCCGGACGATCTCCCCCAACGGCACGAGGTTCCCCTGCCGGCCGACGACCCTGAGCTGCCTGAGATTCTCGATCTTCGACCGCTCGGCCCGGTCGAGGCGAAGCACGATCGGAACGTCCTCCCGCTCGCGGGGCTGGTGGAGGAGCCCCGCCTCCGCCCCGTCGACGGCCAGACGGAGCGTCGCCGCCGCCTGCTCCGCCGAGACGCCGTTCAGCGCCGCCTTGACCTGGTCCACGGCGAAGCGGTACTTCGGCTGGTCGTCCTCCACGTACCAGTCGACGTCCACGACCCCCTCCGTCTTCTCGAGGATTCCCCGGACCTTCCGGGCCACCGCGATCTGCTCCCCGTAATCGGGCCCGTACACCTCGGCCACGAGGGTCTGGAGCACCGGCGGGCCGGGCGGCACCTCGGCCACCTTGACCCGGGCGCCATACTTCGCCGCCACGGCGTCGACGGCCGGGCGGACGCGCTTGGCGATGTCGTGACTCTGGGCGTTCCGTTCGCCTTTCGGGACGAGGTTCACCTGGATGTCGGCCACGTTCGCCCCGCGGCGCAGGAAGGAGTGCCGCACGAGGCCGTTGAAGTTGTAGGGAGCGGAGGTCCCCACGTACATCTGGGTGTTCACCACCTCCGGGACCTTCGACAGCGCGTCGCCGATTTCCCGGGTCGCGGCGGCGGTCTCCTCGAGCGTCGTCCCCTCCGGCATGTCGATCACGACCTGGAACTCGCTCTTGTTGTCGAAGGGGAGCATCTTGACCTTGACGAACTTGAAGTAGACGAGCGACATCGCCCCCAGGAGGAGAACGACGACGAGAAGAAGGAAGCCGTACCGGAAGACCGGGGCGTGGATGAGCCGGCCCATCACCTTCCGGTAGGCCCGCGTTGTCCAGCTCTCGGCGCCGTGTTCGCCCCCGGCCTCGCGCGAGAGGAGCCGGACGCTCGCCCACGGGGTGACGATGAACGCCACCAGGAGCGAAAAGAGCATCGCCGCCGTCGCCCCCACCGGGATCGGCCGCATGTACGGTCCCATGAGGCCCCGCACGAACGCCATCGGCAGGATCGCGGCGATCACCGTGAACGTGGCGAGGATCGTGGGGTTGCCCACCTCGTCCACCGCCTCGACGGCGATGTCGGCCACGGACCGGCCCCGGTTCGCCGGGAGGCGGAAGTGGCGGACGATGTTCTCCACGACGACGATCGCGTCGTCCACCAGGATCCCGATGGAGAAGATGAGGGCGAACAGGGTCACCCGGTTGAGCGTGTAGCCGGTCAGGTAGAAGACGGCGAGCGTGAGCGCGAGCGTCACCGGGATGGCGACGGCCACGATCCCCGACTCCCGGATCCCCAGCGTGATCCCGATGAGGACCGACACGGAGACGATGGCGATCAGCATGTGAAGGAGAAGCTCGTTCGACTTCTCCGCCGCCGTCTCCCCGTAGTTCCGGGTGACGGTGAGCCGCATGTCGCCCGGGACCATCCGCCCGCGGGCCGCCTCGACCTTTCCGATCACCATGTCGGCGATCGTGATGGCGTTGGTCCCCTTGCGCTTGGCCACCGAGATCGTCACGGCGGACGTGACCGCGGTCCCCCGTCCCGGGCCCGCCGGCCCCGAGCCGAACAGGACGTAGTCGGCCGCCTCCTCCGGGCCGTCGACGATCGCGGCCACGTCGCGAAGGTAAACCGGCCGGCCACCCGAGACCCCCACGACGACCCGTCCCACGTCGTCGGCGGTGTTCAAAAATCCCCCCGTCTCCACGAGGAACTCCCGGTTCCCCGCGACGATGCTCCCGGACTGGAGCTGGCGGTTCGCCTGCGCGAGCACCGGGACGAGCGCCGCCGGGGCCACGCCCCGCGAGGCCATCCGGGCGGGGTCGAGCGCCACCCGCACCTGCCGGCGCCGGCCGCCGATGATCGTCACCTCCGAGACATCGGGGATCTGCTTGACCTGGTCGGCGAGCTGGGCCGCGACCCGGCGGAGGGCGAAGTGGTCGTAACGGGCGCTGTCGAGCGTCAGGGCGAGGATGGGAACGTCGTCGATGGAGCGGGGCTTGACCAGGGGCGGGCTCGCGCCGGGCGGGATGAGGTCGAAGTTGGCGAGCATCTTCTGGTTCAGGCGGACGATGCTCTTCTCCTCGTCCTCGCCGACGCGGAACCGGACGATCGCCATCGACTGCCCCGGGGAGGAGGTCGAGTAGATGTATTCGACACCCGGGATCTCCCAGAGGAGCTTCTCCATCGGCTTGGTGACGCGCTGCTCCACCTCGCGGGCCGACGCGCCGGGCATCTGCACGAACACGTCGATCATCGGGACGACGATCTGCGGCTCCTCCTCGCGGGGAAGAAGGAGCACGGCGCCCGCTCCGAGGAGGACCGACGCCAGGACGATGAGCGGCGTCAGCCGGGAGCCGATGAAGCCCGCCGCGATGCGGCCGGCAATCCCGCGGCCGGGCTCGCTCACCGGCGCGGCTCCACCCGGGCGCCGTCGACGAGCCGCTCGACCGGGGAGACCGCGATCCTCGTGCCCGGCTCGATCCCCGAGAGCACCTCCACGTCGTCGCCGTACGCGGCCCCGGTCGTGACGAGGACGAGGCGCGCGGTGTTGTCGGGCGTCACGACGAAGAGTCCCTCGTATCCGCCGGCGCGGGAGAGCGCCCGCCGCGGCACCGCGAGGACCGTGCCCGTCCCCGCCCCGATCCGGATCCGGCCATAGAGCCCCGTGCGCAGCCCCGGCCCCCGGATGTCCGCCTTGGCCGTGAACGTCCGCGTCGACGGGTCCACGAGCGGCACCACCTCGGAGATCGCTGCGGGGATCGTCTTCCCGGGGGCCGAGTCGAGGACGACCTCGACCCGGGCGCCGACCTTGAGGAGCGGGAGGAACGTCTCGGGCACGGACGCCTCGATCCTGTACCGCCGCGGGTCCTCCATCATCACGATGGGCACGCCGGGCACGGCCATCGACCCGGCGTCGATCCGCTTCTCCGTCACGATCCCGGAAAAGGGCGCCGTGACCTTCGTGTAGGACAGTGCCGTTCGCGCCGCGTTCGCCCCCGCCTTCGCCTGGCTGACCCGGGCGTCCATCTGGGCGCGCCTCTCGAGGGCCCGCTCGTATTCCTTGACGGCCACGGTCTTCCTCGCTTCGACCTCCTCGAACTCCTGCCGGGTGACGACCTTCTCCTCGTGCAGCGTCTTGATGCGGCCGAACGTCTTCTCGGCCAGCGTCCTTCCCGCCTCCGCCTGGGCCACCGCGCGCTCGGCCTCCTCCCGTCCCGCCTCGACCTCCACGACCGCCCCTTCCGCGGCGGCGAGCTGGGCCCGGACCGCCTCGTCGTCGATCGTCGCCAGGACCGCGCCCTTGGCGACCGCGCTCCCCTCGGCGGCATAGACGGCCGTCACGCGGCCCATCACCTGGGGGGACACGGCGGCGACCGTGACCGCCCGGACCGTCCCGACCGCCTCGGCGAACTTCTCCCGGGGGGACGCGGCCACGACAGCGGTCTCCACGTCCGTCACGACCGGACGCCCCGCCGACCCCGCCGGCTTCCCCTTCTCCCCGCACCCCGCGAGCGCCACGGCGGCCGCGAGCAGGATTCCCGCCGCCGCGACCCTCCGCCCGAAGGCCCCGCGCCTTTCCAGCCTCATCGTCGGCTCCCCTTTCATCGGCCCGCGGTTCCCGCGGGGCCCGGCGTCCCCTCCGGCGCGGCCCAGGGCAGGAGCGTCCCGGAGGCGAGCTCGAGGGCGGCCCGCGACGCGTGGACGTCGTTCTCCGCCGCGACGAGATCGACGCGGGCGGAGTCGAGGGCGCTCTGGGCATCGAGGAGGTCGATCATCCGCGCCCGCTGGTTCTCGTACCGCTTCCCGACAAGGCGCATCCCCTCCTCCGCCGCCGCGAGGGCGGCCCGGGCGATCGCGGCGCGTTGTCCCGCTTCCTCGACGGCCAGGTACGCCCGGGTCACCTCGAACGCCGCGAGGTCGCCCGCGCCGCGGTATTGCGCCTTCGCCTTCGCGCGCTCCTCGACCGCCTTCCCGACGGCCGCCTCCCGGCGGAGCCCGTCGAAGAGGGTCCACGTCAGCCCGACGCCGACCTTCCACGTGCGGTTGTCGGGCGCGAAGGGCCCGTCGCGGGAATCGATCTGCCACGCCCCCGTCGCCCCGACGGCCGGGAGGTAGCCGGAGCGCTCGTACGTCACGTTCGTCTCCGCGTTGGCGATCCGCGCGGAGAGCGCCTTGAGGTCGGCCCGGCGCGTCCCGGCCGCGGCGATCCGCGCGTCGAGCGATCCCGGCTCCGGAAGCTCCGGGATCGGGCCGGCCGGATCGATCCGGGACCCCGCCTTCTCTCCCATCGCGAGCCCCAGCGCCGTCCGGGCGAGGTCCAGCCGGCTCCCGGCGGTCACCCGCCCGCTTTCGGCGCGGGCGAGGAACACCCGCGCCCGCAGGACGTCCGAGGCCAGCCCCATCCCCGCGCCCTCCAGCGCCTCGGCGATCCGCAGGTGTTCCCGCGCGTCCGACACCTGCTGCTCCGCCACGCGGACGAGCTCCTTCGCCGTCAGCGCGTCGAGGTACGCCGACAGGACGCGGTGGACCGTCTCCTCCTTCGTGCGCGTCGCGTCGAGGCCCCGGGCCCTGGCCTCCCGGCCGGCCATCCGGTACCCGAGATACGCCTTGGGGGCGAAGAGGGGCTGTTCCACCGTGAAGGTGGTCATGAAGTCGTTGTTGGCCGGCGGCTTGTTGAAGTTGTCCACGTTGGCGAAATCGGACGCGAGGAGGCGCTCCTGGTTTATCTTGAAGGCGAAGACCTCGGCGGGGACATTCGTCCGGGCGAACCGTTCCTCAAAGAGGAGGCTCGGCAGGTAGTACCCGCGGGCGGCTTCGGCATCCCTCTTCGCCGAGGCCCAGGCGTGTCCCGCCGCGGCCACCGACGCATTGTTCCCGAGGGCCCGCGCGACCGCCTCCGGAAACGCCACCGCCGCGGCGGTCCCGGGCGGCGGGGATTCTGCACGGGCGGGCGGAGCGGGAACCCCCGCGACGACGAGGGCGGCAAGCGCAACGGTTGCGAGACGGGAGGTGCGGAAAGGCACAGCCATCTGCGACTCCTCCTTTGCGACGAACTGCCCGGGCTGCGACAGGACCGGTCGCAGCCCGGCTTCAAGGCAAGGAGAATGCCACACTACGGCCCGGAGTGGATCTTGCCGTATTCCAATTTATTTCTGAATTGTTAACAGCTGACCGGTGGCAGCGCGCGGCTGGCCGGCGAAATCAAACGCAACAAACAACATCACGGTAGAGCCACAGTATGCAACAATATGCTTTGCGACGATGCCACAGTTGCAACACGCCCACCACTCCCTCATTTACCCCGTAGGACGGCGATCGTGTAGCGGTTCGTGCTCAATGTCCGGGCGGCCGCCCGGTTGACTTGCTCGAGCGTCACCGCCTGGATCAGATCGGGCGCCTTGAACGTTTCCTCGTAGCCCACGCCGTAGAGCTCGTTGTACATCATCTTCTCCGCGTACGCCGCGTTGCTCTGGAGGCCGATCTCGTAGGTGCCGATCATCCACGTCTTCGCCCGGTCGAACTCCTCCTTGGTGATGCCGTCCCGGCGCACGTCCTCGATCTCCTTGAGCGTGTCCCCCACCGCGCCGTCGAGCTTGTCGGCGCTCGTCCCCATGTAGAAGGCGAAGAACCCCGGGTCGATCTGCTCGGAGGAGAACGAGGTCACGGAGTAGGCCAGGGACTTCTTGTCCCTGAGGTTGGTGAACAGGCGCCCCCCCTGGCCCGCGAGGGCCGATCCCAGGACGTCGAGGGCATACCGGTCGGGGTCCGTGAAGCGCGCCCCCGCGTACCCGATGACGAAGTGGGCCTGCTCCTTCTCGCGCCGCTCCTCGACGCGGCGGATGTCGTTCTCCGGCGGAACCGGCATCGGCCCGATCGGGGTGTAGCCGGGGTGCGGGGCCATGTCGCCGACCGCCTTCTGCACCAGCAACAACGCTTCCTCGGCCCCGACGTCCCCCGAGACGGCGATGACGAGATTGCGCGGGTCCGTCCACCGCCCGTAGTAGCCCTTGAGATCGTCCCGCGTCAGGCTCCGCAGCGACTCCTCGGTGCCGAGGGGATTTCGCGCGTACGGGTGAGCCTCGTAGTGCGCGGCAAGGAAGAGGAGGAAGACCGACTGCGTCATCTCGTCCTTCTGGAGCTTGAGGCGCCCGAGCATCTCCACGCGCTTCTTCTCAAGCTCGTCCGCGGGAAACGTCGGCGTCCGCAACGACTCCGTGAAGAGCCGGAACCCCTGCTCGATGTCTTTCCGCATGAAGCGCGACCGCAGTCCGAAGGCGTTGCGGCCGGCGAAACCGGAGAGGTCCGCGGCGATGTCCTCGACCGCCTCGGAGATCTCGCGGGCCGACCGGGCCTGCGTCCCCTTCGTCAGCATCTCGGCCGTCATCGCGGACACGCCGCCCTTGCCGGGCTCCTCGGCGCGCAGCCCCGACAGGAATCCGGCTTCGACGGCGACCACGGGCACCGCCCGGTTCTCCCGCACGATCACCCGGACGCCGTTCGGGAGGATCCGCCGCACGACCCGGCCCTGGCCCCTGGCCGCAGGCGCCGCCGCTTCCGTCGCCTGCCGGTAGGCCTCGGCGGCGATCGCGCGGATGTCCGCGGCGGCGAGCGCCGCGCCGTCCCCGCGCGGCACGACGGCGGCCACGGACAGGTTCGCGGGCGTCAGGTATTTCCTCGCGGCGGCCGCGATGTCGTCGGCGGTCACGGCGCGGATCTTCTGGAGGTATTTCTGCTCGAACGCCGCGTCCCCGAGCGCCGTCTCGAAGAAGCCGACGTGCCGGGCGACGGCCCCCTGCGACTCCAGCGAGTAGAGAAAGTCGCTCTCCGTCGAGGTCTTCGCCCGCGCGAGCTCCTGCCCGTCCGGCGGCTGCGTCCGCAGGCGGAACGCCTGCACCAGGATTTCGCGCAGCGCGTCGCGGGACTTGTCGGGTGCGCCCGTGGCGCCGACGATGAGAAGCCCCGGATCCCTGGGCGTGTACGAGTAGGCGCTGATCGAGTCGACGAGCCCCCTGCGGTCCTTCACCTCGTGGTACAGGCGGGAGGTCTGCCCGCCGCCGAAAATGATCGAGAGAAGGTCCCAGGCGAACACGTCCTCGTCCCGGATCGACGGTCCGTGGAAGCCGATGTCCAGGTAGGCGCGCTTGACGTCCATCTCCCGCGTCTTCACCCGCGTCTCGTCCTGGGCCGGCTCGGGGGACTCCGCGAGGCGCGGCGCCGCGTGGCCCTTCAGGGGAAGGAACGCCTTCTCGATGAGCGGCCGGGCCGATTTCGGGTCCACGTCGCCCGCGACCACGAGGACCATGTTCCCGGGATAGTAGTGCTCGCGGAAATACGCGACGAGGTCGTCCCGCGTCGTCTTGCGGATCGTGCCGGCGTCGCCGATCACCGGCCGACCGTAGGGATGGACGCGGTACGCGGCGCGGAACAGGTCCTTCGAGTTCGTCCGGTCCGGGTCGTCCTCGTTCATCCGCAGCTCTTCGAGGATCACCTCGCGCTCCCGCGCCAGCTCGCCGGCGTCGAACACCGAGTTCCCGAGGGTGTCGGCCAGGATGTCGAGAGCGTTCCCGAGGTACCGGCCCGAGATCGTGATGTGGTAGACCGTCTGGTCGTACGAGGTGTACGCGTTGATCTCGCCGCCCAGGCCCTCCACCTCGCGGGCGATCTGGCCGGGCCCCCGCTTCTTCGTCCCCTTGAAGGCCATGTGCTCGAGGATGTGGGACATCCCCGCGCGCGCCTCCGGCTCCGTCGCGCTTCCCGCCTTGACCCAGACCTGCACGGCGACCACCGGGGACGAGTGGTTCTCCCGGATCACGACCGTCAAGCCGTTCGCCAGCGTGTATGTGTGGATCAACGTCTCCCCCTCCGGGGCGGGAGTCGCTCCCGCCGCCACGCCCAACAGGCACGCCAGTCCGAATGCCGCCACGACGATCTTCGCTCGCGCCATGTTCCTTCTCTCCGGGGGATCAGTCGGCCGTCCCCCCAATCCGGATGATCCCCGACCGCTCCGGGTTTCCCGGATCTTCGGAGCCCCGTCACGGGCGATTATACCAGCGCCCCGCCGCCCGGGTTGTCGGGATGGCCTTTTCCGACTATCCTGAGGGACAAGATACCGCGAGGAGAGGTTCCATGGACCGGAAACGGACGGCGCGAGCGGGAAAGGCCGCGGCGGCGGGGAAGAGGCCGGCGCGGCGGAAGCCTGCGGCGCGGGGCGGCGCGAGCGAGCTCCCCCCCGACCAGCTGAGCGCCCGCGCGATGGCGGGGGACCGGGACGCCTTCCTGGCGCTCGTCCGGTTCCACTCCACCTTCAACCCGCTGCCGCTGTCCCCGGACATTCTCGAGCACGCGTCCCTCGAAGAGGACACCGCCCGGAGGCTGCTCGGCCGGCTGAAGCGGAAGGAAGACTCCCTCCTGCGCCCCTTCCCGGCGATCAACATGGTGTTCTGGGGGGAGGAGTGGGTCCAGGAGGCGCTGAACCGTTTCATGTGGCGGAAGCGCGGGGAGAGGGTGATCCCCGACGACCGGTTTCTCGGCCTCCTGTGGGACGCCTCCCGCGAGGGAGCGCTGCTCCAGCTCAAGATCTACAAGAAGGCGACCGTGGCCCCGTCGGCGTGGGTGCGGGTCAAGTATCCCCACTTCGACAACATCGGCCTCACGGACACCCAGATGCTCAAGATCGCCCGCGCCGAGGGGTGCCGGTTCGGGGAAGAGGCGTTCCTGTCCGCCGTCCGCCGCTTCCGGCGGTCCGGCGGACTCTAGCCTGGCGCCTCTCTACTGCCCGCTCGCCGTCGCGCCGGCCGACCGGCTTCCGCGGCGGCCGAGCAGCACGTCCGCGCTGATCATGTAAGGGTTCAGGGCCTTGTCACGCTCCGACCCGAGGACCGTCGGACGGCCGGGGGCGAGGCGCGACTTGAACGGGTGCTCGGCGACGACCGTCAGGTGCTTGCGGATCAGCCGCTCGATCCCCGTCAGGTAAAGACGCTCGGACGTGTCGCAGAACGACAGGGCGATACCCGATGCCCCCGCCCGCCCCGTCCGGCCGATGCGGTGGACGTACGAGTCGGGCGCCTCGGGCAGGTCGTAGTTCACCACGTGCGACAGGTCCGCGATGTCCAGGCCCCGCGCGGCGACGTCCGTCGCCACGAGGACCCGCGTGCGGCCGCTCTTGAGGCTCTCGAGGGCCTTCTCGCGCGCCTTCTGCGTCTTGTCGCCGTGGATCGCCTCCGCCTGGATCCCCGCCCGGACGAGGTGCCGCGCGACGCGGTCCGCGCCGTGCCGGGTGCGCGTGAAGACGAGGGCGTTCCGGATCTCCCCGCCGACGAGCAGGCTCGCCAGGAGGGCGCCCTTGTCGCTCTTCTCGACGTAGTAGACGTGCTGCTCCACCGCGTCGACGGTCGAGGCCGCGGGAGTCACCGCCACTTCGACGGGATCGCGCAGGATGTTATCGGCGAGCCGCAGGATGTCGCCGCCCAGCGTCGCCGAGAAGAACAGCGTCTGCCGGTCGCGCGGCAGCGTGTCGATCACGCGCCGGATGTCGCGGATGAACCCCATGTCGAGCATGCGGTCGGCCTCGTCGAGGACGAAGATCTCGACGGTGTCCAGGGCCACCAGCCCTTGCGACAGGAGGTCGAGCAGGCGGCCGGGGGTCGCCACGAGGATATCGACGCCCTTGCGGAGCGCCTGTTCCTGGGGACCCTGGCTCACACCCCCGTAGATCACCGCGTGCGAGAGCGTCGTGTTCCGCCCGTAGGTGCCGAAGCTGTCCGCGATCTGCATCGCCAGCTCCCGGGTCGGGGTCAGCACGAGCGCCCGGACCGGGCGGCGGCTGCTCGGGCGGCGCCCGGCGACCCGTCCGACCGCAACTCCGGGCGCCGGGGACTTCGAGGTGCGGCGGGTCGCCGCACCCAGGCGCTGGAGAATGGGGAGGGCGAACGCCGCCGTCTTCCCCGTGCCCGTCTGGGCGCAGCCCATCACGTCCCGGCCCTCCAGGACGAGGGGAATCGCCTTCTCCTGGATGGGAGTGGGCACGAGGTAATTCTTCGCCTTGACGGCGTTTAAAATTTCGGGGCTGAGCCCCAACTCTTCGAATGACATCTACTTTTCTTCTCCTGTACGTTTCCTGAGCCACCCCGGGGCAGTCCCCGGCGCATTATGGCGCAATTGGGGGGTTGACGAGTTGCTAACGATGCTGACCCTTTGAAGGAAAGCCGTACGATCGGCCGGGGGAGTCGGCGGAGCCGATGGTTCGGAAGGATCGTTTCGTTCCGGTTATTGACGTGCGCTCACTCAAACTTTTCAGAAGATAGCACGCCGGGACACAAGATAGCAACAGTTAATTCTTCCGGGACGCGATCATGCGCCGGAAGCGCGGGGGGCTTCCTTCCAGAGGCGGGCGGCCAGGGCCGTCAGGCCGATCGCCAGGAGCAGCCGCCCCCCGAGCATCACCCACGCGCTCCCCCCGATCACCGCGAAGATCAGGATGTCCTCCACCACGGAGTGGCAGGTGGCCAGGAACAGGGCCAGGAGAAACAGCTCCCGCGGCGGGAGACGCTTCTCCTGAGACACCCGGATGATGATGCCGGCCCCGTACGCAAGGCCCAGGAACAGGCCCGTGAACAGGGGGACGGCGGCCTGCCGGGTCAGACCCACCCCGCGCATCAGCGGGTCGAGGGCGGCGCCCGCCCGCCGGAAGACGGGAAGGTGGCGCAGCACCTCGAAGATCACGACCAGCGGGACGACGACGAGAAGCAGCTTGACCGAGAGGCGAACGGCGCCGGCCAGCGTGGCGGCAAGGGCGTCCATCATGCCCCCCACGCCAGCCGCGCGCCGGAAAACGCCAGGCCGGCCGCCGCGGCGGTGGCGATCCGCGCCAGGGTGAGGAGTCCACCGCGGACCCCGGTGCTCCTGAGAACGGCCCCCTCCACGACGAGATTGTGGGCAATCCCCATCATCAGGCCGCACTGGGTCACCTGCCAGGCGGTCAGGTGGAGGGGGACGATGATCGCTATGGCCGCGTAAAGGTTAAGAAAAAACGCCGCGACGAAGGCGAGGGCCGCAGGACCGGGCAGGCCGAACGGCCCCATCGCCGGGGCGAACGCCGCCCCGACCGCCTCGAACGCGGCGGTTCCCTTCAGCAGGTCCATCGCCACGTACAGCGGAAGCATGACCTTGAGGAGCTTCCAGGACGTGGCGAGGCCGCCGGAGAGCCCGGTCCGCAGGCGCGTCCGGATGTCCGGAACCGGCGCGTCCATGTCTCCAGCCGGATGGGCGCTACTTGATCGCGAGAAGCTCGACCTCGAAGATCAGGGTCGCGTTGGGCCCGATGTCGCGGCCTGCCCCCCGTTCGCCGTACGCGAGGGCCGGCGGCACGAAGAGCTGCCACTTGTCGCCGACCTTCATGAGCTGGAGCGCCTCGGTCCAACCGGCGATGACGCCGTTGACCGGGAACGTGGCCGACTGGCCGCGCTTGTAGGAGCTGTCGAACTCGGTCCCGTCGATCAGCGTCCCGCGGTAGTTCGTCTCCACGGTGTCGGTCGCCTTCGGCGTGGCGCCGCTGCCCGACTTGAGCACCTTGTACTGGAGACCGCTCTTCAGGGTCTTGACCCCGTCCTTCTTCGCGTTCGCGGCGAGGAACGCCTCGCCCTCTTTCTTGTTCTTCTCGCCCGACTTTTTCATCTCTTCCTGCTGCTGCTTCATCTGCTCCATCTGCTTCGCCTGGAGCTCCTTCTGAAGCTCCATGAGCGTCGCGCGGACCTCGTTGTCGGGCACGGCGAGCTTCGCGCCCGAGTATGCATCCTTGATCCCCCGGGCCATGAGGTCCGGATCGACTTCGAACGGCTGGCGCTTCATCGTCGACCCGATGTCCACCCCGATGCTGTAGCTGATCTTCTCCTTCTTGTCCTTGAGCGGCGCCGCGTCTTCGGCGGCCGCCAGGCCAACGAGGGACAAAACGGCCGGAAGGACGATCATGACGACGATCCCACGGAATCTCATCGATGCTCCTTTCATGCGTCCTGGTTTTCGGCCCGCCGGGCGGCGGCCGGCCGACGCACGGGGGATATTCTAGTCCGAGACGCGGGATTTCACCATCCCCGCGGGGCCCTTTCCCGGGCGCCCGCCGGGTGCGCCGCCGCGGGTTACGCGCCGGCCGCCGGAGCCGCGAACGCGGCGTACCCCGCCTCCCGCACGGCCGCCTCGAGCCGGTCCACGCCGGTCTTCGCCGGGTCGTACGTCACGACGGCCCGCGGGGGATCGAGGGTGACGGCGACCTCCGAAACGCCCGGGACGGAGGCGAGACTCTTCCTCGTCGCCATGACGCAGTGGCCGCATGTCATCCCCGTGACGAGCAGCGTGACCGTTTTCCGTTCCGCCATGCCGTCCTCCTTAAATGTCGTCGTCGCGCGAGGCCGCAAGCCCCTCCGCGAGAGTCGGGTACAGGAGCGCGACCCCCAGCTCCTCGCGCATCCGGCGGCAGTCGAGCCGCCGCGATTCGGAGAGGTAGGACAGCAGGGCCGGGGACAGGACCTGGCCGGCCTCCGCGAGGCCGACCGCCGGGGGGCGCGGCAGCCCGAGCCGGTCCGCGACCGCGTAAAAGTATTCCGTGATGGTGCCGGGGATCCCGTCGCTCACGTTATAGATGCGCCCGCCCCGCCCCCGATCCGCGGCGGCGACGCAGACCCGCGCGAGGTCCTCGGCGTGGATCCGGTTCGTGTACGGCGCGTCCGCCTCGTCGAGAACCGGCGTTCCGCGGCGGATCGCCTCGACGGGAAGCCGCCCGGGCCCGTAGATGCCCGCGACCCGCAGGATGACGACCGGCACGCGCCGCTCCCGCCCCCAGGCGAGCAGGACATTCTCCGCGTCGAGTCGCCGCCTCCCGCGGTCCGTCGCCGGGGCCGCCGGCGTCTCCTCCGTCGCCCATCCTCCGCCGAGGTCGCCGTAGACGGCGGTCGTGCTCATGCAGACCAGTTTCTCCGGCGCGTCCCGCCCCGGTAGGGCATCGGCGAAGGCGCGCGCCCGCGGGTCGATGACTCCCTCGGCGGGCGGGGGCGCGAAATAGTAAACGAGGGCACCCCGCGTGGGAAGCCCCCGGAGGGTCCCGGGGTCGTCGAGGTCCCCCGGCACGGGGACGATGCCCTGCCGCGTGAGCCGCGCCGCGCTCCCCGGCGAGCGGGCGAGGCCCGACACCGCGGCCCCCCGCGCGCGCCACAGGCGGGCGGTGCGGCGGCCGATGTCGCCGCACCCGGCGATCAGGACCCGGTCCACGAGGCGAGCTCCGCCAGGAAGGCGTCTTCGGTGCGGAAGAGGAGCGCGGCGAGGCCGCGGGAACGGGCCCGCGCGACGTGCCCGGCGTTGTCGTCGACGAACAGCGTCCCCGCGGGCGCCGCGCCGAGGGCGCGCACGACGTCGTCGAAGACGGTGGCGTCGCGCTTTCCTTTCCCCAGGCGATAGCTGTTGAAGACGCGGTCGAACTCGAGAAAAAACCCGTCGCGGGCGTCGAGCCGCTCCAGCCAGTCGGTCTGGTCGCTCAGGATCGCGACGGCGATTCCCTGGCGGCGCAGCCCCCGGACCGCGTCGATCATCCGCGGCCGCAGGACGAAGCGCCGCAGGATCTCGTCCGCGAGCGCGTCGTCCGTCCCCGCGATCCCCGTCCGCCGGCGGAGGCGCTCCCAGAAATCGGCTTCGGTGCCGCGCCCCGCGATGTACCCGGTCTCGTAGATGGCGTCGTCGGCTTCGCGTTGAAGCCCGGCCGGGTCGACGCCGTTACGGAGCGCGATCGCCTCGAGCCCGAGGCGGAACCCCTCCTCGGCGATCACGCCGCCGAAGTCGAGGAGCGCGGCCCGGAATCCTCCCGGCCGCGGAGAAGCGACGGCGGAGCGGGCGCCGCTCATGGATTTCCACCTGCCGTTGCCGGCGGCATCCCCCCTATCCTTCCCGCGACGTCTCGACGCTCAGGAGCTTGGGCCCCTGCTTGATCCGGAACCGGCCGTCGACGGTCTCCCAGATCCAGCCCGAGTAACCGTACCCGCCGACCGCCTTGGTGACGAAGGCCCCCTTCCACGACTCGGAGCGGGGCTGGTTCAGGGCGACGGTGCCGAACTTCCCGAAGGTGTACGCCGGGACCGGATGGCAGTATGGCTGCCCGGCAAGCGCGGCGGCGACCCGTGTCGCCGCCTCCCCGCCGAAGACCGCGGCCCGCAGCCCGTACTTGTGGTCCTTTGCCCGCCGGATCACTTCCTCCTCGGTCTCGAAGCTCGTCGTGAACGCGACAGGGCCGAACACCTCCTCGCGCATCCCGAGCATGCCGTCGGCGGCGTCCTTCACGACGGTGGGCTGGACGAGCGCCCCCTCGATCCGCCCCCCGGCGAGGATCTTGGCCCCGCGCGCGACCGCGTCGGAAAGCTGCCGCCCGATCCGCTCGACCGCCAGCGGGCTCGCGACGGGCGTCACGTCGGTCCTCGGGTCCCGGGGGTCCCCCACGACGAGGGCGCGGACCTTCGCCAGGAACCGCTCGAGGAATTCCCCGTAGATCGACCGATGGATGAAGATCCGCTTCGGCGCGGTGCACGTCTGGCCGGAATACATGAATTTCGCCGTCATCAGGTCGGAAAGCGCGAGGTCCGGGTCCGCGTCGGGGAAGACGATGAAGGGGTCCTGTCCCGGCCCCTCGAAGACGAAGGTCTTGCCGCTGCGGCGTACCGCCTCCTCGTACGGGAGGACGTTCTCGTCGAAGCCGAAGACGACGACGGACGAGGTCTTGTCGTCCTTGAGCGATTCCTCGATGAAGGAGGCGCCACTCCCGCGGAAGAAGGTCACGTCGTCCCCGAAGATGGGCCGGTACATCGATTCGGTCAGGGCCATCACGTCGGACCCCCGGGAGGCGAACTTGACCCGCACCCTGTTGCCGACCATGTAGATCGACGTGATGGCGGTGTTGAGCCACGCGCTCCCGTTGTAGGAGAGCATCAGCGACGCCGACGTGCCCGGGCCCCCGAGGGGGACCCGGTTCTTCAGGACGTCCGCGCCCTCGTACATCGTCAGCCGGTCGACGGCGACGTCGACCTCCTTCAGGCTGTCCCGGAGCGTAAACTGGAGATTCCGGACGGCCTGTTCCGCAATCTTCGCACGGTTCGCCTGGAGCGCCTTTCGCAGCGCCAGGATCTTCGAGAACCTCTCGTCGTACGACGACATGGCGATCGTCTCCCCCCGCACTCCGCCGATGGATTTCCCCGACCCATTTTACCGCCGTCGCCCGGGACGGGGGAACCCGGCCGGGCGGGCGGAAGAACCGCCCGCCCGGGGTGCGCATCGAAAAAATACGGGAATCACCTTTGGACAGGAGGACCGAAATGGCCGATATCTTGCGCGTCGCCCCGCAGCAGGCCCGCGAGTCCGTGGCGTCCGGCCGGGCGCTCCTCGTGTGCGCCTACGACAGCGACGAGAAGTTCCGCGCGATGCGGCTGCAAGGCGCGATCTCGTTCAACGAGCTCATGTCCCGGCTGCCGTCGCTGGGAAAGGAGCAGGAAATCGTCTGCTATTGCGCCTGACCCCAGGAGGCGAGCGCCGCCGGTCTGGCGGCGAAGCTCATCGCCCGGGGGTACGGGAACGCGAAGGCCCTGCTCGGCGGCGTCGAGGGCTGGAGACGCGCGGGGTACCCGTTCGTCGAGGCCGCGTAGGCCGCTCCGCGTCGACACGGCGGCAGAGGGTCCGGCGCCCGGTACGTCAAGAGCGGTCGATACCCCCGGACTTCCCGTTGCGGGACGGTTCCCCCGCTGCCCCCTCGGTGTGCCCCCCGTCGAGGACCCGGAAGGTCCGGTGGAGGACATGCTCCTTCCCGAGGCCGTCCGCGCGGCCCTTCTCCGCGCGCCATGCGGCGTAGGCGGCGAACATCGCCCCGATGAACGCCCCCGAGAACAGCCAGATCAGGTCTTCGGCGATGTCCGGGTGGCCCGTCAACTGGATCGCGGAAGCGAGGACCTTGCTCGGAGCCGCCTTGAAGCTCATGAAGTACGCCACGGCTCCCAGCGCCA
>Ga0316628_100001183_pt1 | contig 18127 bp, 14 predicted proteins | sample OWC_Aug_M2_C1_D5_FD_207648 | JGI IMG/M metagenome (GOLD analysis project Ga0316628, IMG submission 207648) | Wetland soil microbial communities from Old Woman Creek delta, Ohio, United States - OWC_Aug_M2_C1_D5_C | ecosystem: Environmental > Terrestrial > Soil > Wetlands | place: USA: Ohio... | reverse complement strand
CGCTCCAGCTCCTGGTTCAGCTCCTCGCCGGTCCCGGTGACCTTCAGGCCGTGCCAGAACGCCTCCCGGAGCTTGGGGATCTCGGCCAGCGCATGCTGCAGGCTCTGGCGGGAGCGGGCCATTCCGCAGTCGTTCCAGAGCAGGTTGCCGAGCTCGCGGTGGAAGTGGTCGACCGAGCGGGTGCCGCCGATGTCCAGCAGGCTGCGGATCCGGGCCTGCACGGTCGCCTCGGCGTCGCGGAAGGCCGCATGCGTGTCGTCGACCTTGGTCCGGCCCGCCCGCACCAGGTAGTCGCCGATGGTGTAGGGGAGGACGAAGTACCCGTCGGCCAGCCCCTGCATCAGGGCGCTGGCGCCCAGCCGGTTGGCGCCGTGGTCGGAGAAGTTGGCCTCCCCGCCCACGAACAGGCCGGGGATGGTGCTCATCAGTTCGTAGTCCACCCACAGGCCGCCCATGACGTAGTGGACCGCCGGGTAGATGCGCATGGGGACCTGGTGCGGATCGTCGCCGGTGATCCGCTCGTACATCTCGAACAGGTTGCCGTAGCGGTCGTCGAGCACCTTGCGGCCCAGCCGCTCAAACGAGTCGCGGAAGTCCAGGTACACGCCCAGGCCGCTCGGTCCCACCCCGCGCCCGTCGTCGCAGACGTTCTTGGCGGCCCGGGAGGCGATGTCGCGCGGGGCCAGGTTGCCGTAGGTGGGATAGATCCGCTCCAGGTAATAGTCGCGCTCGTCCTCCGGGATCTGATCGGGGGATCGGTGGTCGCCCTTCTTCTTCGGGACCCAGACGCGGCCGTCGTTTCGGAGCGACTCGCTCATGAGCGTGAGCTTGGACTGGTACTCGCCGGAGCGCGGGATGCAGGTGGGGTGGATCTGCGTGTAGCAGGGGTTGGCGAAGAACGCGCCGTGGCGGTGGGCCCGCCAGATGGCGGTGGCGTTGCAGCCGCGGGCGTTGGTGGAGAGGTAGAAGAGGTTGCCGTAGCCGCCGGTGCACAGCACCACCGCGTCGGCCGCGTACGACGAGATGGCGCCGGTGACGAGGTCGCGGACCACGATCCCGCGTGCCTTTCCGTCCACCAGCACCAGATCGAGCATCTCGGTGCGCGGGTGCATCCGCACCTGCCCGGCCGCCACCTGGCGCATGAGCGCCTGGTAGGCGCCCAGCAGGAGCTGCTGGCCGGTCTGGCCGCGCGCATAGAAGGTGCGCGAGACCAGCGCCCCGCCGAAGGAACGGTTGGCCAGGGCGCCGCCGTACTCCCGGGCGAAGGGGACGCCCTGGGCGGCGCACTGGTCGATGATGTTGGCCGACACCTCGGCCAGCCGGTAGACGTTGGCCTCGCGGGAGCGGAAGTCCCCGCCCTTGACGGTGTCGTAGAAGAGCCGCTCCACCGAGTCGCCGTCGTTCTGGTAATTCTTGGCGGCGTTGATCCCGCCCTGGGCGGCGATGGAGTGGGCCCGGCGCGCGCTGTCCTGGTAGCAGAAGGAGAGGACCTGGTACCCGAGCTCGCCCAGCGAGGCCGCCGCGGCGGCCCCCGCCAGCCCGGTGCCCACCACGATGATGGTGTAGCGCCGCTTGTTGGCCGGGTTGACCAGCTTCATCTCGAACTTGCGCCGCTCCCACTTCTGCCCGAGCGGGCCCGAGGGGATGCGGGGGTCGAGGGCCGGGTGCGAGGGCGCCAGCCCGGTCGAGGGGGGACGGGGAGGAGCTTCCACGGCCATGGTCAACCCACCAGTCCGACGATCACGGCGAGGGGGATGGAGGCGAAGCCGAGCGTGACGATGACCGCGATGCCGGCCGCGAAGCGCTGCACGGTCGGGTTGATCCGGGAGTTGAGCAGGCCCACCGAGCGGAACATCGAGTAGGCGCCGTGCCAGAGGTGGAACCCCAGGGCCGCCATGGCGATCAGGTAGACGATCACCCCGGCCACCTGGCCGAAGCTCACCAGCAGGTTGTGGAAGACGTCGCCCTCGCGGAAGTCGGGGTGGATCACGCCCACGGTGAGATCGAGCAGGTGGAAGATCACGAACCCGAAGATCAGGAGGCCGCTCCAGATCATGGTGCGCGAGGCGAACGAGGAGCTGTCGGCGCGGTAGTCGGCGTAGCCGACCGGGCGCGCCCCGCGGGCCCGGAACCAGAGCTGCACCCCGGCCCAGACGTGGACCACCACCGCCGCGATCAGCACCACCCGGACCGTCCAGAGCAGCTCGGGGGAGACGTGGAGCAGGCGCGCGTAGCCGTTGATCTGCTCTGGCCCCGCGTACACCTGCAGGTTCCCGAGCATGTGGAAGAAGACGTAGAGGAACAGCACCAGGCCGGTCACGGCCATGAGCGCCTTCTTGCCCACGGTGCTGCGCCAGAGGATGCCGAGCCGGGACGCGCGCCGGGGAAGCGGCGCCGCCAGGTCCTTCACCGCGGTTGCCATCGCGCACACTCGTAACCCTCGCCCGGGTTCGTCGCGACCCCGATCCGGGTATGTTTCTTCGGTGCACGGGCCCGCGCCCGAGCCCGAGGTCGAGGGGCCGCGGCCCGTACCTACAGGCGAGCCGCCCGGAGCCGCAGCGCGTTGGCGATGACGGTCACCGAGCTGAAGCTCATGGCCGCGCTGGCCAGCATGGGGGAGAGGAGCAGCCCCAACGCAGGGTAGAGAACGCCCGCGGCCACCGGCACCCCGGCGGCGTTGTACGCGAACGCCCACCACAGGTTCTGGCGCACGTTGCGCATGGTGGCGCGCGAGAGGCGGCGGGCGCGGACCAGGGCCGCCAGCTCCCCGGAGACGAGCGTCAGCCCCGCCGACTCGATGGCCACGTCGGTCCCGGTGCCCATGGCGATGCCCACGTCGGCGGCGGCCAACGCGGGCGCGTCGTTGATGCCGTCGCCGGCGAAGGCGACGCCTCCTCCGCGGGCCCGGAAGCGCTCCACCGCCGCCGCCTTGCCGGCCGGCGGCACCTCGGCCTCGACCGCGTCGATGCCGAGCTCGTTCGCCACGGCCCGGGCGGTGGATGGCCGGTCGCCGGTGATCATGGCGATGGTCCGGAACCCCTCGGCGTGCAGCGCGCGGATGGCCTCGGCCGCCCCGGGCTTGACCCGGTCGCGGGCGGCGAGGAGCCCGGCCGGGGCGCCGTCGACGGCGACCAGGACGACCGTGTTCCCCTGGCTTGCCAGCCGCTCGGCGCGGGCCGCGAGCGCGGAGGCATCGATGCCCATCTCCGTCAGGAGCGCCTCGTTGCCCAGCGCCACCCGGCGCCCATCCACCTCGGCCCGGATCCCGCGGCCGGGGATGGCTTCGAACGCGATCGCCTCGGTGAGCCGCAGCCCGCGAGCCGTGGCCGCAGCCACGAGGGCCGCCGCCAGCGGGTGCTCCGCGCCGCGCTCGGCGCTGGCGGCGACCCGCAGGAGCTCGTCCTCGCCCCCGCTCGCCACCGGCTCCACCGCCGAGAGCTCGGGCTTCCCGACGGTGAGGGTTCCGGTCTTGTCGAGGAGCAGGGTCTCGACCCGCTCGAACCGCTCCAGCGCCTCGGCGCTCCGCACCAGCACCCCGGCGCCGGCGCCGCGGCCGGTGCCGACCATGATGGCCATGGGGGTGGCCAGCCCGAGCGCGCAGGGGCAGGCGATGATCAGGACCGAGACCGCCGCCACCAGCCCGTGGGCCAGCCGTGGCTCGGGGCCGAAGGCCGTCCAGCCCAGGAAGGCCAGCACCGCCACCGCCACCACCGCCGGCACGAACCAGCTCGAGACCACGTCGGCCAGCCGCTGGATGGGGGCACGGCTCCGCTGCGCATCCATGACCAGCCGGACGATGTGGGCCAGCAGGGTGTCCTGGCCGACCCGCTCGGCCCGGATCACCAGGGCGCCGTTCCCGTTCAGCGTCGCGCCGGTGACGGCATCGCCGGCGTGCTTCTCGACCGGGATCGACTCGCCGGTGATCATCGATTCGTCGACCGCCGACGCACCGGACTCGACGCGCCCGTCCACCGGGATCTTCTCGCCCGGGCGCACCCGGAGCCGGTCCCCCGGCCGGATCGTCTCCACCGCCACGTCTCGTTCCTCGCCGCCGGGCTCGATGCGCCGGGCGGTGCGGGGGGCGAGCCGGAGCAGGGCCCGGACCGCCCCCGAGACGCGCCGGCGGGCGCGCAGCTCCAGCACCTGGCCGAGCAGGACCAGCTCGACGATGACCGCGGCCGATTCGAAGTAGACGGGGGGCGCGCCGTGGTCGAGCAGGGCCGCGGGGAACGCGCCCGCCGGGAGCAGCACCGCGGCCAGGCTCCACAGGTAGGCGGTGGCCGTCCCCAGCCCGATGAGCGTGAACATGTTGAGCTTCCAGGTGCAGACCGAGACCCAGGCGCGCGCGAAGAAGGGCCACCCGCCGTAGAGCACCACCGGCGTCGCCAGGGCCAGCTGGAGCAGGGCGAAGGCGCGCGGCCCCGTGGCGTGCCGCAGGCGCATGTCGAGGAGCATGTCGCCCATGGCCAGCAGCAGCACCGCGGCGGCGGGCACGAGGCCCAGCCAGAAGCGGCGGCTCATGGCGGCCAGCTCCGGGCTGGCGGGCTCCTCGGCCGTGGGCATTCCGCCCACCACCAGCGGCTCCAGCGCCATGCCGCAGATCGGGCAGGGGACCGGCTGCTTCTCGCGGACCTCCGGGTCCATCGGGCAGACCCAGACCACCTCCGCGCCGGCCGGTGGCGGGGGCGCCGCCTTCGGCATGCCCCCGGGCGCGTGGCGCAGCACGGCGGCCGGATCGGCGGTGAACTTCGCCAGGCACTTCTGGCTGCAGAAACTGTAGCGGTGCCCGGCGTGCTCGAGCTGGCCGCCCTTCGGCCCCTTCGGGTTCACCTCCATCCCGCAGACCGGGTCGATGGCGATGAATGCCATCGGGTCGGCCTCGAAGCGCGCCCGGCAGGCCGGGCTGCAGAAGTGGTACCGGTAGCGCCCGCGCTCCACGGTGCCGCCGGGCGGGCCGGCCGGATCGACGTCCATGCCGCAGACCGGGTCGCGGGTGGGGGCGGTGGTGGTGGGGGGGGCGGTCATGGGGTTGCCGGCGATACCGATCTTGGACCTGGACTGCATGCGTCACGTGCTCGAGTTCAGTCCAGGTTCAGGTCTAAGTCCAGGTCCAAGACCAAGTCCAGGCGCATTGGTGGCAGGGCTGCTCGAACCACGCTGGTGTGAGCCCGGATGGAGGGGCGCGGTTCACCCGCTCACACGTGCGCGCCGCTGGGCTGGGGCAGGAAGCGGGCCGCCATCCGCAGCACGTCGTCGAGGTCGAAGGGCTTCGCCAGCCACGCGTCCGCCTCCACCTCGCGGGCGCGGAGCCGCGCGTTCTCGGCCGCGGTCACGACCACGATCGGGCAGGCGCGCCCGTAGCGGGTCCGGAACTCGCGTGCGAACTCCCAGCCGTTCATGACCGGCATGCGCATGTCGAGGAGGATGAGGCCGGGCATCTCGTCCGAGACCCGCTCGAGCGCCTGGAGGCCATGGATGGCCGTCCGGACCCGGTAGCCGGCCTCCTGCAGCAGCATCTCGATCAGGCCGAGGAGGTCGAGATCGTCCTCGACCACCAGGATGCCCGGGGTCATGGCTCCGGCTCCTTGCCGGCGGGGAGGGCGAAGTGGAAGGTCGAGCCCTGGCCCGGCGTGCTCTCGAACCAGATCCGGCCGCCGTGACGGGTGACGATCTCGCGGCTCATGTCCAGCGAGAGCCCCAGCCCGCCGTAGTCCTCGGGCGTGCCGGCGTGGGCGCGGTAGTACCGCTCGAAGATCCGCTCCTGGCGGTCGAGGGGGATCCCCAGGCCGTGATCGGTGACGGATACCTCGGCCTGGTCGGCGTCCAGGATCACCTCGGTCTCGATGGGGCCCCCGCGCGGCGAGAAACGCACCGCGTTGTCGAGCAGCGTCTGGACGACCCGGCCGATCCGGTCCCGGTCCCCCTGCACCGACACCGGCCCCGGAGCCAGCAGCGTGAGCTGGTGACCGGAGTCGGACTCGCGCAGCCGGTCGATGACCTCGGAGACCAGCAGTGACAGGTCGAAGCGCTCCCGCGGTCCGGTGCCCAGGTCGAGGCGGAGACGGGATGCGTCCAGGAGGTGCTGCACCAGCCGGGTCATCCGGTCCACCTGGCGCTGCACCACCGCCAGGGCCGGCGCCTCGGCGGGGACGCGCCGCTGCACCAGCTGCGCGTAGGCCTTGACCACGGCCAGGGGTGTCTTGAGCTCGTGCGCGGCCGTGGCCAGGAACTCGTCGCGCATGGTCTCGAGCCGGTGGGCGTGGGAGACGTCGCGGAACACGGAGATGGTGAGCTGGGTCTCGCCCGGGGACGCGATCGGCGCGGCCGAGACGTTCACCACGATATCGCGCCCGTCGAGGGTGCGCAGCATGGTGTTGCGCGTGTTCCGCGCCCCCCGCAGCGCCGCCGAGGCCGCCAGGTCGGAGGTGGCGAGCGGCGTGCCATCGGTGGAGCGCGGCTGGAAGCGCCGCACGAAGGTGTCGAGGTGGCCCAGCACCTCCTGCTTGCCGGAGGCGCCAAGCAGCTCCACCGCCGCCCGGTTGGCCTCGACGATCTCGGAGGCGTCGATCACCAGCACCCCGTCGACCATGGACTCCACGGCGGCGCGGATCTCGGTCCCGAAGGTGAGCAGCCGCTTCTGCCCCCGGCGGACCAGCTCGAAGAGGAGCGCGGAGGTGACCAGCACGAAGAAGCCGCCCTTGACGGTCTGCAGCTGATCGCGAAGCACCGCGTCGTGGACCAGCAGCTCGAGCAGCCGATCCGAGAAGGCGATCCAGAGCAGGCCCAGCACCGCATAGACGATGACCACGCGCGGCGGCGACCAGGGGAAGCTTCGCCACCAGCGGGAGCGGACAACGCCAGGGGGGCGCTCACCCTCCTGCGCGGGTCTCGCGGCGGCGAGGCCGGAGTTCTCCACGGCCCAGTCTGTATACTCCCCGCGGATACCTTGTCGAGTGCCCGGTTCACGGGTAGCGAAATCGGTGGCGCCCCGCCGGGGACGAGACCCGCGTCCTCACCCTGGACTTCCCGCCCATAAGGGTATCGATGCCATCACAGCGGTTGCGCGCTTGGCAACAGAGATCGCCCATCGTGGCGCGGGCAGGGGGCGCGGGCCGAGGCGGTGGCGAGGCCGGGACGAGGCCGGCCCCGCGTGGGACGGCATGCTATAACGCCGCGGATTGGGCGAAGAGGTGCTCATCGTCGCCGGCGAGGCCAGCGCGGATCTACACGCCGCGCGCGCGCTCCACGAGCTTCGCCAGCTCCGCCCCGGGGTGCACGCGTTCGGCGTGGGAGGAGCCCGCCTGCGGGAGGCCGGACTCGAGGTGCTCGCGCCGGCGGAGGACATCTCGGTGATGGGGCTGGCAGAGGTGCTGCCGCGCATCCCGCGCATCCTCTCCATCCTGCGGCAGCTCTCGCGCAGCGCGGCCGCGCGCCGGCCGCGGGCGGCGCTGCTGGTCGACCTGCCCGACTTCAACCTGCGCCTGGCCGCCAGGCTGAAGCGGCTCGGCATCCCGGTGGTCTACTACGTGTCGCCGATGATCTGGGCCTGGCGCCAGGGGAGGGCCCGCAAGATCGCCCGCATCGTCGACCGCATGCTCTGCATCCTTCCCTTCGAGGAGCGCTTCTACGAGGGGTCCGGCGTCTCGGCGCGCTTCGTGGGGCACCCCTTCGCCGAGAAGCCGCCGCCGCAGCCGCCGGCCGCCTACCGGGCCGAGCTGGGGCTGTCCGCCGACCGCACCATCGTCGCCATCATGCCGGGCAGCCGGCCTTCCGAGCTGCGCCGGCTGCTTCCCCCCATGCTCGAGGCGGCCGAGCGCATCCGCCAGGTCCATCCCGACGCACAGTTCGTGGTGCCGGTGGCGCCCACCCTCCGGCCGGAAGCGCTCCGGCCCTACCTCGCGTCGCACCAGACCCTGGAGGTGAAGCTCGTCGACGGCAAGGCCGAGCAGGCGGTGGGCGCCAGCGATGCGGCGCTGGTGAAGAGCGGCACCTCGACGCTGGAGGCGGCGCTCATGCTCCGCCCCATGGTCGTGGTCTACAAGCTCTCCTGGCTGTCCTACCTGGTGGGGCGACTCCTCGTGCGGATTGCCCATTTCGCGCTGGTGAACATCCTGGCTGGGAGGGGGATCGTTCCGGAGCTCCTGCAGCGGCAAGCCAGCCCGGAGCGGATGGCGGCCGAGGTGAACCGCCTGCTCGGAGACCGTACGGCGCGCGACGCCCAGCTGGCGGCGCTGCGCGAGGTGCGGGCCTCGCTGGGCGAGCCGGGTGCGCCGCGGCGCGTGGCGGAGGAGATCGCGAGGGCGATGGGATGACGGGGAATCGAGAGGCGCTGATCTGCCTGCCGACCTACAACGAGCGGGAGAACCTGGAAGCCATCTGCGGCGCCATCCTGGAGGCGGCTCCCTCGGTCGACATCCTGGTCATCGACGATCGTTCCCCCGACGGGACCGGCGAGCTGGCCGATGCGCTGGCCTCCCGTGAACCGCGGGTGAATGTGCTGCACCGGGCCGGGAAGGAGGGGCTGGGCAAGGCGTACCTGGCCGGCTTCGCCTGGGGCCTGGAGCGGGGATACCCCCGGGTTCTGGAGATGGACGCCGACTTCTCGCACGATCCGCGCCACCTGCCGGACATGCTCTCGGCGGCGCGTGACGCGGATCTGGTGCTGGGCTCGCGCTACGTCCCCGGCGGCGGCACGGTGAACTGGGGGCTGGCCCGGCGCCTCCTCTCCCGGGGCGGCAGCTTCTACGCACGCACCATCCTGGGCGTGAAGATCCGGGACCTGACCGGCGGCTTCAAGTGCTTCCGGCGGGAGGTGCTCGAGGCCATCGATCTCGCCTCGGTCTCGTGCACCGGCTACGCCTTCCAGATCGAGCTCACCTACCGCGCCCTGCGCCGCGGGTTCCGGGTGGTCGAGGTCCCCATCGTCTTCGCCGACCGGCGGGTGGGGCAGTCGAAGATGTCGAAGCGCATCGTCCTGGAGGCGCTGCGCAAGGTGTGGGCCATCCGCTTCTCGCCCTTCGCGCGCGAGGCCGGGCGCCGCGCGCTGCCGGGCCGGGTGGCGTGAGGCCCGGCCAGGATCATCGCACTCAGCGTGAGAGAGCGTGGTGCCGGGTCCCACCCCTGCCGCGTTCCGCGGTATCCTGACCGCCTCCATGGGTCGCGACCTCCTCACGCTGAGCCTGGTCTCGCTCTCGGCCATCTTCTTCGTGGTCGATCCGCTCTCGGCCGTCCCGTTCTTCCTGGCCATGACGCGGGACGACGACGCGGCCAAGCGGCGCGAGACGGCGCTGCGGGCCTCGGTCACCGCCGGCCTGGTGCTGGCCATCTTCGCGCTGGCCGGCGAGCTGCTCTTTCGGCTGCTGGGGATCAGCCTTCCCGCCTTCAAGGTGGCCGGCGGCGTGGTCCTGCTGCTGCTGGCCCTGGACATGATCCGGACCCAGCCCTCGCGGACCCGCATCACCGAGGGCGAGGTCGAGGCCGGCGCCGGCAAGGACGACATCGCCATCGTGCCGCTGGCCATGCCGCTCCTGGCGGGCCCCGGGTCGATCGCCACCGCCATCGTGCTCATGGCGCGCACTCGTGGTGCGCCCTGGTGGCACAAGCTGCCGGTCCTGGGCGCCATCGCGGTGACGGCCGTGGCCAGCTACCTGATCCTGGCCGGCGCTGCCCGGACCGAGCGCGTGCTGGGGCGCACCGGCCTGGCCATCCTGGAGCGCGCCGCCGGCCTGCTGCTGGTGGCGGTGGCGGTCCAGTTCATGCTGGACGGCCTCGGGGAGGCCATGCCGACGCTGCTCCGGTTCCGTTGAACGACCCCCGAGAGCCGTCCCATCCGTCCATCCGAGCGCCTCAGGGGCCGGCCCCCGCCCCGGGCCGGACGGCGCCCCCGTCGCCCTCACGAAAAGAAGGCGTGGCGCATCCGGGGCCAACCGTTGCATGCTAGGCCGGTCCTGAGCTTGGCGAAGGGCGCGCACCGACGGTGCCCAGACTCGAAACCAGTGGCCCCGCGCCCGCCGCGCGGGCAGCGGGAGACATGACACCATGGCGAACTCACGGGTGATTCGCACCTTCTCCATGCTTGGCGCCGACGGGGCGGGCAAGACCGCCCTCGTGGAGGCGATGCTCCGTGTCGCCGACGCCAAGCACGCGACCCCCGACGGTTCCACCGGCCGGCTCGACGCCGAGCCCGAGGAGAAGAAGCGCAACTTCACGCTCTCGCTCCACCCGCAGAGCTTCGAGGAGAGCGGCCGCTCCTTCAACGTCATCGACTGCCCCGGCTTCGCCGCCTTCCTGACCGAGGACGAGTGGGCGCTGCAGGTGACCGACGGCGCCTTCATGGCCATCTCGGCCGCGGACGGCGCCCATAACCGCGCCGAGCGCACCTACGACGTGGTGGCCGAGTCCGGCCGGCCGGCGGTGGCGATCATGGCCCGGCTCGACCACGAGCAGGCCGATTTCGCCAAGGCGCTGGCCGACGTGGAGTCCTCGCTCAAGGTGAAGGTCGTCCCGCTCCAGCTCCCCATCGGCGGCGGACCGACCGGCCTCGGGGGCCTGGTGGACCTGGTCTCGATGAAGGCGCACCTCTGGGACGGCAAGACCTTCGCCAAGTGGACGGAGGGCGACGTCCCCGCCGAGCTGAAAGGCGAGGTGGATCAGGCGCGCACCGCGCTGGTCGAGGCCGCCGCCGAGTCCGACGACGAGCTGCTGGGCAAGTACCTGGAGGGCACCGCGCTCACCGAGCAGGAGATCCTGAAGGGCGTGGCCGCGGGCGCCGCCGCGCAGAAGTTCCTCCCCATCGCCTGCGCCTGCGCCAAGGGCGGGGTGGGCGTGCGCGAGCTGCTCGACCTGGCGGTGGCGGTGCTGCCGGCGCCGGGCGCGATCAAGGCCAAGGACCTCCACGGCGCCGAGGTGGAGCGCCGGGCCGACCCGGGCGCGCCCTTCTGCGGGCAGGTCTTCAAGACCACCATCGAGCACTTCGCCGGACGCGTCGACTTCGTGCGGATCTTCTCCGGCACGCTGAAGAAGGAAGCCATCCTCGTCAATCCGCGCACCCGGACCGAGGAGCGTATCGCTCACTTCCACCGCACCGACGGCGCGCAGAACGTGGAGATCGACGAGGCCGGGCCAGGCGAGTTCGTGGTCCTCACCAAGCTCAAGGACGCCCGCACCGGCGACACGCTGGCGGACGCCGCCGCCCCGGTGATGCTGCCCGAGTTCCGCCAGCACACGCGGCCGGTCTCCTACGCGGTCCACGCCAAGGGAGGCGACGACAAGGCCGCGGCCGCGCTCCACAAGCTCATCGAGGAGGATCCCTCGCTGGAGCTGGCGCGCTCGCCCGACACCGGGGAAACGCTCCTCCAGGGCATGGGGCAGGCGCACATCGAGGTGACGGTCGAGCGCGTGAAGCGCAAGCACGGCGTGGAGATCACGCTGGTGCCCCCGTCCCCCGCCTACCTCGAGACCATCACCGCCAGCTCCAAGGCGCAGGGCAAGTTCAAGCGCCAGACCGGCGGCCACGGGCAGTACGGCGACTGCCACATCGAGCTCTACCCGAAGGCGCGCGGCGAGGGGTTCGAGTTCGAGGACGCCATCGTGGGCGGCACCATCCCGCGCCAGTTCATCCCCTCGGTGGAGAAGGGCATCCGCGGCTCGATCGGCTCCGGCCCGCTGGCCGGGTATCCGGTGGTCGACTTCAAGGCCAAGCTGGTGTTCGGCAGCTACCACGACGTGGACAGCTCCGACATGGCCTTCCAGGTGGCCGGCTCGATGGCCTTCAAGAAGGCGGTGCTGGAGGCCCGGCCCATCCTGCTCGAGCCGGTCATGAAGCTCGAGGTCCGCGTCCCGGAGGAGTACGTGGGCGCGGTCATGGGCGACCTGAACAGCCGGCGAGCCAAGGTGCAGGGCATGGAGCCCTTGCCGCGCGGCGTGCTGGTGCGGGCCCTGTGCCCGCACGCCGAGGCCATGACCTACGACGCCGACCTGCGCTCGCTCACCCAGGGCGTCGGGTACTTCACCATGGAGGCCTCGCACTACGATCCCGTGCCCCCGCCCATCGCCCAGAAGATCATCGAGAAGCGGCGCGCCGAGGGGAAGGTGAAGGGCGTCGAGGAGTAGCCGCCGTCTGGATCCCGTGGCCGTCGCCGTTTCCGTGACCGTCACCGGCTCCGTTCCCGTCTGCCGAGCGTCGCCCTCGGGAAGGGAAACGGATCCGGTCACGGTGACGTGGCAAGGTGACGGTGACGGGCGGGCCCGCAAGGAGTAAACAGGGCACAGCCCGTGCATCTCCTCTACGCCATCGCCAGCTACGTGATCTTCCTGCTCGGCCTGCCGGTGCTCCTCACCCATCCGAAGCTGCGCGACGGGGTGCGGGTCCGGCTCGGCCTGTACCGGGACCTGCCCCGCTGCCAGGGCAACCCGCGCATCTGGCTGCACGGGGCCAGCGCCGGCGATCTCCTGGCGCTCCAGCCCATGATGCGGGAGCTCAAGGCGCGCCTGCCCGGATGCTGCATCGTGGTCACCACCATCACCAACAGCGGCCTGGCCATGGCCCGCAAGAAGCTGTCCGACGTGGCCGACGTGGTGGTGTACGCCCCCTACGACCTGCCCGGGCCCACCCGGCGGGCGGTGGCCGCACTCCAGCCCGACCTGCTGGTGCTGGAGTACACCGAGATCTGGCCCAACCTCATCCGCGCCGCCCAGAAGGCGGGCGTCAGGATCGCGCTCACCAACGGCCGGTTCGACCCGGACAAGGTCTCCCGCTACCGGGCCTTCTTCCGCGCCATCGGCAACCCGCTGCGCCGCATCGACTGCTTCCTGATGCGGTCGGACGAGGAGGCGGAGCGGGCCCTGGCGCTGGGCGCGGCGCCGGACCGGGTCTGGGTCACCGGCAACACCAAGTTCGACGCCCTGCTGCTCGACGGCGCGGCCGGCAAGGAGGAGGCGCTGCGCGAGGAGATGGGCCTCGAGCCCGGGCGGCCCGTCTTCATGGCGGGGTCCACGCACGAGGGCGAGGAGGAGATCCTGCTCACCGTCTACGCTCGCCTGGCGGAGCGCCACCCGGGGCTGCAGATGGTGGTGGCCCCGCGCTACATCGAGCGCTCGGGGAAGATCATGTCGCTGGCCGCCGAGGCCGGCCTCTCGGTCCGGCTCCGCAGCGGCGGCACCGCCGCCGGCCACGCGCAGGTGACCATCCTCGACACCATCGGCGAGCTGGCGGTCGCCTACCGGCTCGCCACGCTGGTCTTCGTGGGAGGCAGCTTCGTGACCCGCGGCGGGCAGAACGTGCTCGAGCCCGCCGCCCAGGGCTGCCCGGTCCTGTTCGGGCCGCACATGGAGAACTTCAAGGATTCGGTGCAGGTGCTGCAGGGGAGGGGCGGAATCCAGGTGGCCACCCCGGACAAGCTCTTCAAGGTGGCGGACGAGCTCCTGCTGCGTCCCGACCAGGTGAAGGAGCTGGGCACCCTGGCGCGGCGCTCGGTGAGCGCCATCCGCGGCGCCAGCGCCCGCAACGTCGACCACCTCCTCTCCATCCTCCCGCGGGGAAAGGCCGCCGCTTGAGCGAGCCGGCCAGCATCCTCGTCATCCGCTACAGCGCCCTGGGCGACGTGGTCCTGGCCACCAGTGTGCTCGAGCCGCTGCGCGAGCGGTACCCCCAGGCGCGCATCGAGTGGGTCACCGATCCGCTCTACGCGCCCCTGCTGGAGGGGCTCCCCGAGCTGGCCAAGGTCCACCGCCTGGCGCGGGAGGGCCCCGACTCGGCGCTGGCTCTGGCCGCCCGGCTGCGGGGCCGCTTCGACGCGGTGGTGGACCTGCAGAACAAGGTCCGCAGCGCCGTGGTGGCCCGCGCCGCCGCCCCGCTCAGGACCGTCTTCCGGCGCCGCACGGCCATGCGGGCCATGCTGGCCCTGTTCGGGAACGACCCGCCGCTGGTGCGGGCCCACGCCACCCAGCTGTACGCGGAGGCGCTGGCCCCGCTGGGCGTAACCCGGGCCGGGCCCATCAAGGTGAACCTGTCGCCGCAGGCGGTGGCGCTGGCCGCGGACGCGCTCCGGGGCGTGGAGCCGCCCGCGGTGGCGCTGGCCCCCGGTGCGCGCTGGGCCACCAAGCGCTGGCCGGCGGAGCGCTTCGCCGCGGTGGCCGATCAGCTCGCGGAGCACGGCATCCGCATCGTGCTCTGCGGCGGGCCAGGCGACCGCGACGCGTTCGCCGCCTTCCGGGCCGTGGTCCGGGCGCCCATCGCCGCAGATCTCTCATTCCTGCCGCTCGACGCGCTGGCGGCCTCGATCGCCCGGGCACAGCTGCTGGTGGCGTGCGACTCGGGGCCGGTGCACCTGGCGACGGCGGTGGGCACGCCCGTCCTGGCGCTGTTCGGTCCCACCTCGGTGACGCGCTGGGGTCCGCCCCCTCCAGGCCGCGCGCTATCGCTCGGGCTCCCCTGTGCGCCGTGCTCCAACCACGGCGGCGATTACTGTCCCGAGGGGCACCACCGCTGCCTGGGCGACCTCGCTCCCGAGGCGGTCCTGGCCGCTGCCCGCGAGATGCTGCGCCGATGAGCGTGCTCGATGCGATCTGGTGGCGCGAGCGCTCCTTCCCGGGGCGCGGCGCCATGCTCCTGCCGCTCTCGGCGGCCGAGTGGATCTTCCGGGCCGTGGCCGGGCTGCGCGGCTCGCTCTACGCCGGCGGCGTGCTGCGCGCGGCGCGGGCCGGCGTGCCGGTCATCTCCATCGGCAACCTGGCCGTGGGCGGGGCGGGCAAGACCCCGGCCGCCATGGCGGTGGCCGCCCGGCTGCTGGCGCGCGGCCGCCGCGTGGCCGTGCTCTCGCGCGGCTATGGCGCGGTGCGCTCCGACACGCGGGTGGTCTCCGACGGGCAGAAGGTGCTCCTCTCCGCGGAGGACGGCAGCGACGAGGGCGTCCTGGTGGCGCGCCGGCTCCCGGGGGTGGCGGTGCTGTGCGGGCCGCGGCGCACCGAGCTGGCCCGGCTGGCCCGCGGAGCGCTCGGCGCCGACGTGCTCCTGCTCGACGACGGCTTCCAGCACCGCGCCCTGGCCCGGGACCTGGACGTGGTGGTGCTCGACGCCGGAAACCCCTTCGGCAACGGCCACCTCCTTCCCCGCGGGCCCAACCGCGAGCCGCGCAACGCCCTCCGGCGCGCCGGGCTGGTGTGGCTCTCGCGGGTGGAGGGCGCCGCGCCGGAGGCGCTGGAAGCGCTGCGCGGGCTGGCGCACGAGGCCACCGGACACGACCCGGTCGAGTCGCGCCAGCAGCCGCTGGACGTGCTGGACGGCCGCCTCGCCAGCTCCTACGGGCTGGACTCGCTGCGCGGTCGCCGGGTGCGGCTCCTGGCCGGGATCGCGCGCCCGGACGCGTTCCGGCGGACCGTCGAAGCGCTGGGCGCAATCATCGCCGGCGAACGGCGCTTTCGCGATCACCACCGCTTCCGCGATGCCGAATTGCGCGAGGTGCTCGGCGACCGGAACGGCGCGCACGACGGGGAGTGGGTCCTCACCACCGAGAAGGACGCCGTCCGGCTCGGGATGGAGGCGGCCGGCCATCCCAGGCTGCGGGTGCTGCGCATCGAGGCGCAGGTGGTCCGGGGAGAAGAGGTGCTGGGGCGCGCGCTGGATGCGGCCCTGGCGCGGTTCGGCCCGAGCTAGACTGAGGGCGTCATGGGCCGCGTGCTCGGGTGGATCTGGGTGAGGCTGCCGCGGCGGATGCTGATGGCGGTGTTCGGCGCCCTGGGCTTGCTGCTGTGGATCGTGCGGATCCGGCGGCGGGTGGTGATGGACAACCTGCGCCTGGCCTTCCCCGAGAAGTCGGACGCCGAGCGTCGGGCCATCGCCCGGGCCACCTATCGCCACCTGGGCGAGATGGTCCCCGAGTTCCTGCGCGTCCCGTACCTCGGGCCCGCGGAGCTGCAGGGGATCTTCGAGTACCAGGGGTGGGAGAACCTCGAGCGGGCCATGGCGCTGGGCAAGGGGGTCATCGCCTGCACCGGCCACTTCGGCCACTTCGACCTGCTCGCCGCCGCCCACAGCCTGCGCGGCATCCCCATGACCACCATCAGCCGCAAGATGCAGGTCGGGCTGTGGAAGGGGACCCGGGCGCGCGCCGGGGTCCAGGAGATCTACGTCCGGCCGGGCGAGACCTTCTCGGCCGCGGTCAAGGCGCTCCGGGCCGGGCGCGTCCTGGGCTACGTCATCGATCAGAGCGAACCCAACCGGAATGCCATCTACCCGAGCTTCTTCGGCGTCCCCGCCGCCACCGCCGCCACCCCGGCCGTCCTATCCCGCCGCACCGGCGCCCCGGTGGTCTTCGGGGTGTCGCTGCCGCTGGGGGGCGGGCGCCACCGGGTGGTCATCGAGGGGCCGCTCTTCCCGCCGGACACCGGCGACCGCGAGCGGGACGCGCTGGCGTTCATGCAGGACCTGAACGATCGGCTCGAGTCCTGGGTGCGGCGCCATCCGGAGCAGTGGTACTGGCTGCACCGCAGGTGGAAGCGGAGCCGGGAGGCGCCCCGGCCGGCGCCGAGCCCGGCGCCGGCGCAAATTGACCCTCCCGGCGCCGCGCGGTAGGAAGATCGCGTGCGCCGCCCCCGCGAACCCGAGCCCGCCGCCCCCTCCTCGCTGGCGCGGCTGCTGCACGCCTTCCCGCGCGCCGCGGTGGCGGTGGTGGGCGACTTCGTGGCCGACGAGTACGTCTACGGCGAGACGGAGCGGGTGAGCCGCGAAGCCCCGGTGCTGGTCGTCCGGTACGAGTCCTCCGAGATCAAGGCCGGCTGCGCCGGCAACGCCGCCCTCAACCTCGCCGCACTGGGCGTGAAGGTGAAGGCCCTGGGCGTCATCGGCGACGACGCCCAGGGCGCCACCCTGGTCGAAGTGCTGGAGCGCGGCGGGGTGGACACGTCCGGGCTGATCCGCCTCCCCGAGCGGCCCACCGAGGCCAAGACCCGGGTGCTGGCCGGCGGCCGTTCGACCCGGCGGCAGCAGATGCTGCGCATCGACCGGGCCCCGGCCGAGCCGCTGCCGGCGCGGGTGGAGCGCCTGCTGGTGCGCGAGGTCGAGCGGGTCGGCGCCCGCTCCCAGGCGGTGCTGGCCAGCGACTACGGCTCGGGCGCCGTCGGCCCGGCGGTGAAGGAGGCGCTGCGCCGCCTGCGGCGGAAGGGGCTGCCGGTGTGCGCCGACTCTCGCTACGCCCTGCGGTCCTTCGGCGGGCTCACCATGGTGAAGCCCAACGAGGTCGAGCTCGAGGCCGCGAGCGGCGTGTCGGTGGCCGGGCCGGGAGGCCTGGAGCGCGCCGCGCGATCGCTGCTCCGGCGGCTGGGCGGCGAGATGCTGCTGGTCACCCGCGGACGGAATGGGATGTCGCTCTTCCGGGCCGGGCTTCCGCCGGTCCACATCGCCGCGCACGGGTCGCTGGATGCGGTGGACGTGACCGGCGCCGGCGACACCGTGGCGGCGGCGTTCAGCGCTGGGCTGGCGGCCGGCGGCGATCCCCTCGACGCGGCCCGCCTGGCGAACGTGGCGGGCGCCCTGGTGGTGCAGAAGCCCGGGACAGCGGTGGTGACGCGCGAGGAGCTCGCGGCGGAGCTGGCCCGGCCATGAGCCTGCCCTTCCCCAGGCAGGTGGCCCTGGTGGACCTCCCGGCGCTCCGGGCGGCGGCCACCGCCGCCGGCAAGACCATCGCGCTGGCCAACGGCGTGTTCGACCTGTTCCACGTGGGGCACCTGCGGTACCTGACGGGAGCGCGCGCCGAGGCCGACGTCCTGGTGGTGGCCGTCAATGACGACCGCTCCACCCGGGAGAACAAGGGGCCGGGCCGGCCGGTCGTCCCCGAGTCCGAGCGGGCCGAGATCGTGGCCGGCCTGGCCTGCGTGGACCACGTGGTGCTGTTCGGCTCCCGCGACGTGGTCCCGGTCATCCGGGCGCTCCGCCCCGACGTGCACGTGAAGGGAACCGACTACACGCCCGAGACCATCCCCGAGGCGTCCGAGGTGCGGGCGTACGGGGGGCGGGTGGCGGTGGCGGGGGACGCGAAGCAGCACTCGACCACCGAGCTGATGCAACGGCTCGATGCAGCCAAGAAGCGCTAGCGGTGGTGAACGCCTGGACCTGAACCTGGACTCGGACCTG
>Ga0316628_100001182_pt1 | contig 18146 bp, 15 predicted proteins | sample OWC_Aug_M2_C1_D5_FD_207648 | JGI IMG/M metagenome (GOLD analysis project Ga0316628, IMG submission 207648) | Wetland soil microbial communities from Old Woman Creek delta, Ohio, United States - OWC_Aug_M2_C1_D5_C | ecosystem: Environmental > Terrestrial > Soil > Wetlands | place: USA: Ohio... | reverse complement strand
TCGCTGGCGGGCCTCCTCGAGGTGGAGGCCGACGAAGCCAGCGTGCTCGGACACGACCTGCGCGGCGACGTGCGCCGGCTGAAGGAGCGGGTGGGCTACGTGCCCCAGGTCTTCAGCCTGCACCGCGAGCTCTCGGTGGGCGAGAACCTCGCCTTCACGGCCCGCCTGCACCGCCTGCCGCAGCCGGTCTTCGAGTCGCGCGCGCGCGAGCTCCTGGAGCGGACCGGGCTCGCCGCGTTCCGGGGGCGGCCCGCCGGCGCCCTCTCCGGAGGGATGAAGCAGAAGCTCGCCATCGCGAACGCGCTGCTTCCGGAGCCCGCGCTGCTGCTGCTCGACGAGCCCACCGCCGGCGTGGACGTGCTGGCGCGCCTCGAGATCTGGGAGCTCCTGGCGCGGCGGCGCAGCAGCAGCCTGGTGGTGCTCTCCACCAGCTACCTCGACGAGGCCGGGCGCTGCGATCGTCTGGTGTACCTCGACGCCGGTCGCGTGGTGGCGAGCGGGACGCCGGAGGAGCTGCGCGCGGCGGTGCCGCTCGAGCTCTATCGCGCCTGGGGCGAGGAGCCGCGGGCGGTGGCGCGCGCCGCCCGGGGGCTCGCCTACGTGCTCGGGGCGCGGGCGAGCGGGCGCTTCGCGCGGGTGGAGGTGCCGCGCGAGCGCTCCCCCGGCGCGGGCGCCGTGCTGCGCGATCTGGCCGCGCTCCCGGGAGTCCAGCTCGCCGAGGTCCTGCCGCTCGACATGGAGTCCACCCTGCTCGCGCTCGCGCGCGGCGACGGCCCGCGGAGGGCGGCATGAGCGAGCCCATCATCGTCGTGCGCGGCCTCACCCGGAAGTTCGGCGAGTTCGTCGCGGTGGAGGATCTCACGCTCGCGGTGCCGCCGGGTACGATCTTCGCCTTCCTCGGCGCCAACGGCTCGGGCAAGAGCACGACGATCCGCATGCTGATCGGCCTGCTCCGTCCCAGCGCCGGCGAGATCCGGGTGGACGGGATCGACGTGATCGCGCACCCGCGCCGCGTGCGCGATCGCATCGGCTACATGGGGCAGCGCGTGAGCCTGTACCAGGGCCTGAGCCTGCGCGAGAACGTGGAGTTCTACGCCGGCCTCTACGGCCTCGAGGGCGCCGCCCTGGAGCGGCGCTGGGGCGCGGTGCGCGAGCGCTTCGCGCTGGCGGACGCGGAGGGGGAGCGGCCCGAGAACCTGCCCGCCGGGCTGCGCCAGCGCGCCGGCCTCGCGCTCTCGACGTTGCACGCGCCGCGCCTGCTCTTCCTGGACGAGCCCACCGCCGGCGTGGACGTGCAGAGCCGCGAGCTCTTCTGGGAGCTGATCCAGGAGGAGGCGGACTCCGGAGTCACGGTCTTCGTCACCACCCATTTCCTGGAGGAGGCGGACTACTGCGACTGGGTCTCCTTCATCGACGCGGGCCGTCTGGTGGCCGACGCCACGCCCGAAGAGCTCCGCGCTCGACACTCCGACGGCTATCGCATCCGCGTGTCGGGCGGAATCTCCGAGGAAGGCCGGACGCGCCTGGCACGGGCCGGCCTCGAGGCGCGGCGCGACGGCGAGGGCTGGGCGCTCCGCACGGCGCGCCTCGACTCCGCCGCGCTGGCGGCGCTCGGCGACGCCCTCGGGCCCGAGGCCGCCGGCCGGGTGCGCGTGGAGCAGCCGGCGATGAACGAGATCTTCCGCCGCGTGATCGCCGACACCGCCGCGGCGCGGAACGGGCCGGCCGCATGAGGTGGCGCCGGCTCCGCACGCTGCTGGTGCGCGAGGTGCGCGCGACCCTGCGCGATCCCTTCACCATGGCGAGCCTGATCGCGGTGCCGGTGATGGCCCTCCTCGCCTTCAGCTACGTCCTCGCGACCGACGTCGAGCATCTGGCCCTCGGCGTCTACGATGCGAGCGCGAGCCCGGCCAGCCGCCGGCTGGTCGCCGAGCTCGGCGCGAGCGACGCCTTCGACCCCCGGCCCTTCGCCACGCGCGGGGCCCTGGAGGAGGCGTTGGTGGCCGGCGACGTCGGCGTCGGCCTGGTGATCCCGCCGGACTTCGAGCGCGACCTCCTCGATCGCGCGCCGGGGGCGCCGCCGCCGGAGCTGCAGCTCCTGCTCGACGGCGCCGAGACCGTCGTGGCCGGGAACGCCGAGACCTTCCTGCGGGCCATCGTCGCCCGCACGGGGGGCGACCTGGTGTCGGGACAGGCCTGGGGCCCGTCCGGGCACGCCGCGCCCACGGGCCTGCGGACCGTCACCCGCGTGCTCTTCAATCCCCGGCTCGAGGGCACGCCCTTCATGGTCGCGGGCACCTTCGGCTTCGTGCTCTCCTTCCTCACCACCTTGATCACCGCCGTCTCGATCGTGAGCGAGCGTCTCACCGGCACCTTCGATCAGCTCCAGCTCACGCCGGCCACGTCGGCGGAGATCCTGCTCGGAAAGCTGCTGCCCCTCGGCGCGGTCTTCGCCTTCGACGTGATCGTGATGATGGCGGTGGCGGGCCTGCTCTTCGGAGTCTGGCCGAAGGGAAACGTGCTCTTCTTCCTCGGGGTGTCCAGCTACTACGTGGTGACGTCGCTCTCGCTGGGGCTGATCTTCTCCGCCACCTCCACCACGGCGGCCGAGGCGGTGCAGAAGACGGTGCTCTTCAGCGTGCCCCTGGTGCAGCTCTCGGGCTTCGCCTTCCCGCTGCGCAGCATGCCCGCGGTGGTGCAGTGGTTCGCCGAGGCGCTGCCCGCCACGCACTACATCCGGATCTGTCGGAGCATCTACATGCGGGGGGAGGGGCCGCTCTCGATGGGCGGCGATCTGCTGCTGATCCTGGTCTTCGGCGTGGCGCTGGTCTGGCTCGCGGCGCGCACCCTGGAGCGGCGGGCGTGATGGAGGGGCTGCGCCGCCGGGTCTCGAACGTGTGGGCCGTGGCCTACCGCGAGGCCAGCGTGATGCGCCACGACAAGACGTTCCTCGGCGCGGTGCTGGTGCAGCCCGTGATGATGCTCCTGCTCTACGGCCTGGCGATCTCGAACGAGCCCGCCAACGTGCGCTGGGTGGTGCTCGACCGCGAGCCGAGCGCGCTCTCGCGCCGCCTGGTGGCGGAGGTGGAGGCCACCGGCTACTTCGAGCCGCCGCAGTGGGTGGAGAGCTACCGCGCGGGCGAGCAGCGGCTGGCGCACGGAGACGCCACGCTCCTCCTGGTCATCCCCAAGGACTTTCGACGCGACGCGCTCGCAGGGCGCGGAGAGGTGCAGCTCCTCCTCGACGGCGCCGATCCGCTGATCTCGGCACGCGTGGGCTCCTACGTCGCGCAGGTGGCGCTCCACTTCGACGCCGGGGGCCGGCGGCTGGAGGTTCGCAGCGCGCAGGGCCCGTCGATGGGATGGAGCGCGCCGGCGGCGGTGTCGCTGCGGCCGCGCTTCTGGTTCAACCCGACGCTCCGGGACCGCGACTTCTTCCTGGCGGCGCTGGCCGGCATGCTGCTCACCAACCTCTGCCTCTCCGCCTCGAGCCTTGGCCTGGTGGGCGAGCGCGAGAGCGGCACCTACGAGCAGACGCTCTCGCTTCCGACCTCGCCGATCGAGATCGTGCTCGGAAAGCTCCTGCCCTACGTGGCGGTCAGCTATGGCGTGCTCGCGATCGCGATCCTGGGGGCGGGCCTCGGCTTCGGCATCTGGCCCCGTGGGAGCTGGCTCGCGCTGGGGGTGCTGACCCTCCCCTTCGTCCTGGCGTCCCTCGCCATCGGCGTCCTGGTGTCGTCCGTGGTCCGCACCACGGCGCAGGCGGTCTTCCTGACCGTGTTCTTCATCCTGCCCTCGATGGTGCTCTCGGGCGTGATGATCCCCTATCAGCTCATGCCGAACGGGATCCGCCAGATCGGGGCGGTGGTGCCGCTGCGCTGGTACCAGATCGGCCTGCGCCGCATCGTCCTGCGCGGCGGCGGCTTCGCCGAGGTCTGGCTCCCGATCCTCGCCCTGCTCGCGATCTTCGCGGCGCTGCTGGCGCTGATCCGCTGGCGCCTGAAGCCGCGCCTCGGCTGAGAGTCGGCCCGCCTCAGCAGCAGGAGCCGCGCCCGGCGGCCCGGGCCTCGAGCGCACGCCGCGCGGCGTCGGCGCTCCGTCGCGGATCCGTGTCGCCTTCGGGCTCCGGGCCCGGGAGCGTCGCCGGGAGCCCGAGGAAGCCGCGAAGGAAGTCGCGGAGCGCCCGCCCGCCCGCCCGCAGCGCCGCGACGGCCGCCGCGACGGAGCTGCCGCCCGACCTCACGGCCGCACCAGCTCGGCGCCGGGGGTCGCGTCGGCGTCGGGCCCGCGCAGGGTGCGCCACCACACGCGGGCGGCATCGAGCACCACGATCAGCACCAGCGCCATGAAGAGCGCCGTCACCGCGGCGTCGAGCCGGTTGTTGAAGATCAGGTGTCGGATCTCCACCACCTTCTCCGGCGGGACGGTGCCGGCGGCGAGCTGCGCGGTCAGATGGTCGGCCTGGGCCAGGAAGCCGACGCGCAGGTCGGGATGGAAGAGCTTCTGCCAGCCCGCGCTCATCGTGACCGACAGGAGCCACGCCAGGGGGAGGGCCGTGGTGAAGGCGAAGCGGACCTTGCCGCCCTTCACCAGGATCGTCGTGGTGGCGGCGAGCGCGGTCGCGGCGAGGAGCTGGTTCGCGATGCCGAAGAGCGGCCACAGCGAGTTGATGCCGCCGAAGGGATCCACCACGCCCTGGTAGAGGAAGTAGCCCCAGCCCCCGACGATCAGCCCCGAGGCCAGGAGGTTCGAGGGCAGGGAGGCGGTGCGGCCGAGGGGCGCCCAGAGGTTTCCGAGCAGGTCCTGCACCATGAAGCGGCCGACGCGCGTGCCGGCGTCGAGCGTGGTCAGGATGAAGAGCGCCTCGAACATGATCGCGAAGTGGTACCAGACGCCCTTCAGCGCGGCGCCGCCGAGGGCGCTGGAGAAGATCTCGGCCATCCCGACCGCGAGGCTCGGCGCGCCGCCGGTGCGGGAGAGCAAGGTCTGCTCTCCGACCTGCGCGGTGAGCGCGTGGAGGGCCGCGGGATCGAGGGCGAATCCCCAGCTCCCGATCACGCCCGCGGCGTGCTCGGCGGTGGTCCCGATCACCGCCGCCGGCGCGTTCATCGCGAAGTAGACCCCGGGCTCCATCACCGCGGCGGCGAGCAGCGCCATCAGGCCGACGAAGCTCTCCATCAGCATGGCCCCGTAGCCGACGAAGCGCGCGTCGGCCTCGGAGGCCAGGAGCTTCGGCGTGGTGCCGCTGGAGATCAGGGCGTGGAAGCCCGAGATCGCACCGCACGCGATGGTGATGAAGCAGAACGGGAAGAGCTTGCCCGCGAAGACGGGGCCCGTGCCGTCGACGAAGCGGGTCAGCGCGGGGAGCCTCACCGGCGGGTGCACCCAGGCCAGCCCCGCGGCCAGCAGGAAGACGGTGCCGATCTTGATGAAGGCCGAGAGGTAGTCGCGCGGCGCGAGGAGGAGCCACACCGGGAGCACGCTCGCCACGAAGCCGTAGCCGATGATCGCGAGCGCAAGGGTGCGCTTGTCCAGGTCGAAGAGGAGCCGCAACGTCTCGTGCTCCTGCACCAGGCGGCCGCCCACCACCGCGGCAAGCACCAGGGCGACCCCGCCGAGCGTCGCCTCCAGCACGCGGCCGGGCCGCAGCTTCACCATGTAGACCCCCATGGCGAGCGCGATCGGGAGCGTGGCGGCCACGGTGGAGGTGCCCCAGGGGCTGCCGAACATGGCGTTCACCACCACCAGGCCGAGGACACCGATCAGGATCACCATGATCGCCAGCACGCCCACCAGCGCGGCGGCGCCGCCCACCGGGCCGATCTCCTCGCGCACGATCTGACCGAGGCTCTTGCCGTCGCGGCGGAGCGAGGCCACGAGCACGGTGAAGTCCTGCACCGCGCCGCCGAGCACCACGCCGATCACGATGTAGAGGGTGCCGGGCAGGTAGCCGAACTGCGCCGCCAGGATCGGCCCCACCAGCGGCCCCGGTCCGGCGATGGCCGCGAAGTGGTGGCCGAAGACCACCCAGCGGTTGGTGGGCACGAAGTCCCGGCCGTCGGCGAGGCGCACGGCCGGGGTGGCGCGACGCGGGTCCAGCGCCAGCACGCGCGCGGCCAGGAAGGCGGAGTAGAAGCGGTAGCCGAGCGCGTAGCAGCAGAGTCCGGCCACCAGGAACCAGCCGCTCGAGACGGGCTCGCTCCTCGCGGTCGCCACCACCCCGAGGGCGCCCGCGCCGCCGAGAGCCACCGCCAGCCAGCCGAGGAGCGCCCAGGGTTTCACGCCGCGCGCATTATCCGGGGGCGCTCGCTCCCGGGGCAAGCAGGCTTGCATCCCTCCCGAAAAGCGAATATAAGGCGAACATGAGGCGAGCGTGACGGGGCTCCGGCCGGTCTCGAACCCTCCCAATCCGTGGGAGAGCACCCACCTGGACTGGCTGGAGGAGCCGCCGGCGGCGGCGCTCGAGGTGTACGAGGAGGAGGCGCGCTCCCTCCTGGCCGAGAACCAGAGCCCGGACCTCGGCTTCCGTTTCAGCGTGAACCCCTACCGGGGCTGCTGGCACGCCTGCGCCTACTGCTACGCGCGCCCCTCCCACCAATGGCTCGGCTTCGGGGCCGGCACCGACTTCGAGCGCCGCATCGTGGTGAAGCGGAACGCGCCGCGGCTGCTCCGGCGCGAGCTCGGCCGCCGCGGCTGGAAGCGCGACCTCGTGGTCTTCTCCGGGGACACCGACTGCTATCAGCCCCTGGAGGCGAGCTACGGCCTGACCCGCGCCTGCCTCGAGGTGTGCTCCGAGTTCGCGACACCCGTCGGCGTCATCACCAAGAGCGCGCTCGTGCGCCGAGACGTCGACGTGCTGGCGGAGCTCGCGCGACGGGGCCTCGCCACGGTCCACGTGAGCATCCCCTTCGCCGATCGCGAGCTCGCGCGACGGATCGAGCCCTTCGCGCCGCCCCCCGCACGCCGCTTCGAGACCCTGCGCATCCTCTCCGAGGCCGGGATCCCGACCGGCGTCTCGGTCTCGCCCCTGATCCCCGCGCTGAACGACTCCCAGGTGCCCGAGATCCTGGAGCGCGCGCGAGAGGCCGGCGCGCGCTTCGCCTTCTCCACCCTGCTCCGCCTCCCCGGCGAGGTGCGAGCCGTCTTCGAGGCCCGGCTACGCGAGGCGCTCCCGCTCCGCGCGGAGCACGTGCTCTCGGCATTGCGCGACACGCGGGGAGGTCGCCTCTCCGAGAGCGCCTTCTTCGAGCGGCAGCGCGGCCGGGGGCCGCGCTGGCAGATCCTGCGGGATCTCTTCGAGCTGCACCGCCGGCGGCTCGGCTTCGAGGGCGGGGACTCGCGAGGCGCCAGCCCCGCGCCGGCGGAGGAGGGGAGGGCCGAGCTGCGGGCGAGGGCGCCCGGAACCCCGGAGCGACAGCTCGCGCTCTTCGAGGCCACGGCGCCGCCGCCGGCACGTGGCGCTCGCACCCGCTAGCCCTCCTGGGGCCACCAGCGGATCCAGGCCGCGTGGGGATGGGCGTCGGCCAGCACGCGCTCCTCCGGCGAGAAGGGCCAGAGGCGAAGCCGCAGCGCGATGCGCGGCGCGCCGTCCTCGAGCTGGAGCCAGGCCAGCGGCGCGCGCTCGGAGGCCCGTGCCCCTGCGGCCTCGATCTCGCGGCGGATCGCCTCCCGCTCTTCCGGCTCGAGGTAGATCCACATCGACGAATGGAAGACCACGGTGGTGACGTCCTCTCGTGTCGGCGCGAGCTCGCGGGCGAGCCATGGCGCGGCGCCCCTCGCCTCCACGGCGACCCCGGCTTCCTGCGCGAGCTCGATCGCCGCCCGCAGGTTCGCCAGGCGCTCCGGCTGGTCGGGCCAGACGTACGCCGCGAGACGTTGCCGGGCCTCCGGATCGTCGATCCGGATCGGCGCCAGGTCGCAGCCGCCGCGGCTCGCCACCTCGAGCGGCGCCTCGAAGGGCGGCCCGCCCTCGCCCTGCCACTCCGCCACCAGCCGCACCGGCGACGCCGGGTCGCCCCAGCGCCGCGGGCCGAGCGCGTAGTGGAAGCGATCGAAGAGCAGGTTCAGCCCCGCGCTCGAGCCGATCTCGCGCAGCGCGAGGGGCAGTCGCGTGCGAGCGGCGATCTCGAGGAAGCCGCAGAGCAGGGCGGCGGAGCGGCGCACCTCGTTGGTCTGCGGCACCGAGGCGAGCCACGGCTCGAGCCGCTCGCGCGAGCGCTCGATCAGCTCGAGCAATGCGAGGCCTGCGGCCGGGTGCTCGGGGCTCCCGCCGGCCGAGGGATAGTGTCGGGCCAGCTCCGGCGCCTCTCCCGCCAGCACCAGCGCGTGCACGCCCCCGAGCAGGCGCAAGGCGAGGAGGCCGCGCAGGGGGTCCTCGGGGAAGCCGGTGGCCAGGGCCCGCAGCGCCGGCCGGCGGGGCAGGGCGTCGCGCAGCGCCCCACACAGCTCCGCGTAGAGCGGCGACCCCAGCGCGCGGCAGAAGCGGGCCTGGACGTCGAACGCCTCCCCGGCCCGCGCGAGGGCGGGCTCGAGCGCGGCGGGCGGGCTCGGCTCGGAGTTCATCCCGGGCCAAGGCTACCCGACGCGCGCTTCAGCGTCCCTTCAGCGTCGGCGCGAGGCGCGCCCCCCGGAGCGGCGCGCCGGCCTGCACCCGGCTCGCCGCGTGATAAGCTCGCGCGCCATGAGCCCGGCACCCCTCGAGTGGGAAACTCCGATGTACCGCCTCGCCGTCGGCCAGCTCGACCAGACGGCGGAGCGCATGGGTCTCGACGAGAACATCTGGGAGCGCCTGCGCACGCCGCAGCGCGCGCTGGTGGTCTCCTTCCCCTTCCGCCGCGACAACTACCAGACCGTCGACACCGTCTTCGGCTATCGCGTGCAGCATCTCCTCACCATGGGGCCCACCAAGGGCGGGACCCGCTTCGACGCCGACCTCGACATGGGCGAGGTGACGGCGCTCGCGATGTGGATGACCTGGAAGTGCGCGATCATCGGGCTGCCTTTCGGGGGTGCGAAGGGCGGCGTGCGGATCGATCCGAGCGGGCTCTCGCCGACGGAGCTGCAGCGCCTGACCCGCCGCTACACCTCCGAGATCTCGGAGATGATCGGCCCCGACCGCGACATCCCCGGCCCCGATCTCGGCACCAACGAGCAGATCATGGCCTGGATGATGGACACCTACTCCCAGCAGAAGGGCCATTCGGTGCCGGGCGTGGTGACGGGAAAGCCGGTCGAGATCGGCGGCTCGCTCGGGCGCCGGGAGTCCACCGGGCGCGGGGTCGTGACCTGCATGGTGGAGGCCTGCCGCCACCTCGGTCTCGCGGTCGAGGGGCTCCAGGTGGCGGTGCAGGGCTACGGGCAGGTGGGCGCCACCGCGGCACGCGTCGCCTCCGCGCTGGGTGCGCGGGTGGTGGCGGTCTCCGACCTGAAGGGCGGGATCCATGACCCGCACGGCCTCGACCTGGCGAAGGTGGACGCGTGGGTGCACGAGCACCGCTTCCTCGAGGGCTTCCCGGGGGCGGAGGCGGTCACGAGCCAGGAGGTGCTGGAGCTGCCCTGCGACGTGCTGATCCCGGCGGCGATCCAGAACCAGATCACGGCCCGCAACGCCGACCGTCTGCGCTGTCGGATGATGGTGGAGGGCGCGAACGGACCCACCGACCTGCAGGCGGATCAGATCCTGAACCAGCGCGGGATCCTGGTGGTGCCGGACGTCCTCGCCAACGCCGGCGGCGTGACCGTCTCCTACTTCGAGTGGGTGCAGGACGCGCAGCGCTTCTTCTGGACCGAGGAGGAGGTGAACGACAAGCTGATCCGCATCATGCAGGGCGCCTTCCGCGAGGTTCTCGCGATGGCGCAGCAGCGGAAGCTCGACCTCCGCACCGCCGCCCTGATGCGCGGGCTCCATCGCGTGGCCGAGGCGAAGCGACGCCGCGGCGTGTTCCCCTGAGAGCAGCAGGTCGGCGGGCGCTCGGCGAGCCTCAGGGGCCGGGCGGGAAGCGCTCGAGGATGGCCTGCACCGCCTCCCGCACGCGCTTCTCGCGCTGCTGCGGGGTGTGGAGCTCCCCGATCCGGGCCTGCGCGCTGCCGCGCCACAGCAGCTCCTTGCTCGCGCCGTCGATCACGTCGATCAGCAGCGTCCCCACCTGGTACTCCTCGATATAGGTGTCGGCTCGCGGGTAGCCGGGGCCGTGCCACCAGGGGCCCGGGGTGTAGCCGTCGTAGAGGGTGTGCGCGTCGAGCCTCCGCTCGATCGCCACGTGATAGGCCACCCAGAAGTCCGGCTTGCCGCCGTCGATTCGTGGGTAGCCGCGCGCGGCGAAGGTGTCCTCGATCGCCGCCACGATGCGGCGGCGCACCAGCGGCGACTCCGGACGCGTCTCCTCGCGTCCGTGCACCTGGCCCGGAAGCCAGGCCCAGGTCCGCAGGGTCTCGAAGCGGACCTGGGGATCCCAGTCGGCACTCACCGAGAGGCTGGAGCAGGCCAGCCAGAGCAGCGGAGCGAGCGCGGCGGCCGCGCGGCGTGTCCTCCCCATGTGCTCCTCCTGCGGGGACTCCGAGCGTCTCCCTCTCCGCAAGGGAAGCATTTGCGGTGCCATCGGCAACGCGCGGACTCCACGCCGCGCTGGCGCGTCCCTCCCGCCGTGCCATCCTGCGGCAGCGCGCGGACGTTCCCGTGGAGGGCTCCCCTTGCTGCGTGGCTGGATGGCAATGGCCGCCGCCGCCCTGATCCTCACCGGCTGCATCTCGAGAGCCCCCCGGCCCTACGAGACGGAGCTCGACAGCCTGGAGCAGCAGCGACGCGAGAGCGAGCAGCAGGAGCGGCTCGCCCACACCGAGGCGCAGCGTTACGCGGCGGTGGTGTACTTCGCAGCCGGGAGCAGCGAGATCGACGACGCGGGCGCGCGCGAGCTGGACTGGTTCGCCCAGCGGATGAAGCCCTACCCCCACGCGGTGATCGAGGTCCAGGGCTTCGCCGAATCCACGGGAGATGAGGCGGCGCATCCCGAGCTCTCCGACCGGCGCGCGGAGGCGGTGGCCCGCTTCCTCGCCGCCCAGGGCATCGACGCCGCGCGCCTGGTCGCCGGCGGCGGGCTCTCCTCGCGCTTCCCCGCTCCGTCCGACCAGACGCCCAAGGGCCGGCGCAGCAACCGCCGGGTCGAGGTGACCGTGCGCTGAGCGCGCCGCCCGTCGTCCCCAACCTCCCGCCGCGGGAGAGCCGAGGAGTTCGCGATGAGCAAGCCCTTCCCGAGCGACGATCCCTTCCTGCGCGGGAACTACGCCCCCTGGTCGATGGAAGGCGAGGCCCACGACCTGCCGGTGCAGGGCGAGCTCCCGCGCGAGCTCGAGGGGACGTTCTTCCGCAACGGTCCGAACCCCCAGTTCGCGCCGCGTGGGCGCTATCACTGGTTCGACGGCGACGGGATGATCCACGCCGTGAGCCTGCGCCGCGGCCGCGCGAGCTACCGCAACCGCTGGGTGCGCACCCAGCGCTTCCAGCTCGAGCGCGCCGCCGGCGAGGCCCTCTTCGGCGGGCTCGCCGACATGGCGGCGAGCGATCCGCGCATCCTCGGCGTCTCGCCGAACGCCGCCAACACCCACGTCGTGTGGCACGCCGGCCGGCTGCTCGCGCTCTGGGAGGGTGGCCCGCCCCACGAGCTCGATCCCCGCAGCCTCGAGACGATCGGTCCCTTCGACTTCGGCGGTCGGCTCCAGGGACCGATGACGGCGCATCCGAAGCTCGACCCCGAGAGCGGCGAGATGGTCTTCTTCGGCTACTCGGCCCTGCCGCCCTTCCTGCGTCTCCACGTGGCCTCGGCGGACGGCGAGCTCGTGCGCAGCGAGGAGATCGAGGTGCCGACGCCGACGATGATGCACGACTTCTGCGTGACCCGGGAGCACGTAATCTTCCTGGTCTGCCCCGCGGTCTTCCGGCTGGAGAACCTCGCCGAGGGTCGGCCGCCGATCGCCTGGGAGCCCGAGCTCGGCACGAAGATCGGCGTGCTGCCCCGCCGGGGCGGGAGCCGCGACGTGCGCTGGCTCGAGACCGATCCCTGCTACGTCTTCCATCCCATGAATTCCTACACCGACGGGGATCGGATCGTGGCGGACGTCTGCCGCTATCCGAGGCTCCCGCTCTTCGGCAAGCCGCGGGAGGACGAGGAGCCGCTGGATGCGAGGCTCACCCGCTGGACGCTCGATCTGGCCGGCGGCGGCGTGAAGGAGGAGCGGCTCGACGACGCCGCCAGCGAGTTCCCGCGCCTGGACGAGCGAAGAGCGGGGCTGCGCTACCGCCACGGCTACGCCGCCGCGCGCCTCGGCGAGCGGGAGGGGATCGCGGGCTTCGACGCCGTGGCCCACTACGACCACGAGCGCGGCCGCAGGCGCGTCCACGTCTTCGGCCCCGACGACCGGGTGGGAGAGCCGGTCTTCGTGCCCCGCGGGCCCGGCTCGTCCGAGGGCGAGGGCTTCCTGCTCTGCTTCGTCTACCGCGGGGAGGAGCGACGGAGCGACCTCGTGGTCCTCGACGCGGAGAACGTGGAGTCGGCGCCGCTCGCGACGGTGCAGCTCCCCCATCGCGTGCCCTTCGGCTTCCACGGCAGCTGGGCGGCGGGAATCTAGCGGGCCGGCTCGGCCGGAGCGGGCTCAGCGGGCGAGGCTGCGGACGTGGGGCACGATCTCGGCGCCCACCTGCTCCACGAAGCCCGTCGGATCCGCCAGGGGCGCCAGCAGGAAGTGCCGGACGCCGGCGCCGGCGTAGGCACGCATCTGCTCCAGGCAGTCCTCGGGCCGGCCCAGGAGACAGTAGCGAGGGGCCGCCTCGCGGAAGTCGCGGGCGTAGATGCGGCCCAGCATCTCGGCGGCGCGCGCGGCGGCGCGCTCGCGGCTGGCATCGAGCACGGTGAAGAGGAGGGCGGCGGTGGCGAAGGTCGTCTCCTGGCGCCCTGACGTCTCGGCGTGTCGGGCGATCTGCTCCAGGTTCGCGCGGTAGCGCTCCACCGAGGTCATGGTGGAGACGTAGCCGTCGCCGAGGCTCCCGGCACGGCGCATGGCCGCCGGGGAGCGGCCGCCCACCCAGATGGGCGGCCCGCCGGGACGCGCCGGCCGCGGCTCCAGCGACACGGGGCCCAGCCGGAAGAAGCGTCCCTCGTGCCGCACCGAGGCCTCGCTCCAGAGCCGCCGCAGCAGCGGGATCGCTTCGTCGATGCGCGCCCCCCGCTCGTGACGAGGCACGCCCACCGCTTCGAACTCGGGCGGGAACTCGCCGCCGACGCCCACGCCGAAGACCAGACGCCCGTTGCAGAGCACGTCCACCGTGGCTGCGGTCTTGGCGGCGACGAACGGCGGGCGGAGCGGCAGCAGGTAGACGGCGGTGCCGAGCACCAGGCGCTCGGTGGCGGCGGCCAGGAAGGCCAGCAGCGAGAGCGAGTCCGGGACCGGCACGTGGAAGGCCAGGTGATCGCCCACGAAGAGCGAGTCGAAGCCGAGGGCCTCGCAGCGCCGCGCCAGCGCGAGCGCCGAGCGCCCGTCGCCGCCCGGGAACATGAGCCCGAGCCGCGTCGCCTCCTCCAGGTGCAGTGCGTGGGACACGGCCCGGCCTAGAAGCGGATGCGCGGCTGCGGGCGGCGTCCTGCCGCCGCGCGCAGCAACGCGCCGAGGAGCATGCCGCCGGTCAGGATCCCGGCCCCGACCAGCCGATCGTTCCAGCGCGCGTCGGCCCGCAGGGACTCGTTCTCCAGCCGCAGGCGATCGAGCTCGGAGCGCAGCGCGCGCATGCCCGCCGGCTCGGGCTCGCGCTCGCCGCTCGCGAGGCCTTGCGAGCCCAGATGGGCGATGGTCTCGCTGGGGCTCCTCGCCTCATCGCGGGAGGAGATCGGCGACGCGCTCTCGGGCGCCGCCTGCAGCGTCGAGTCGAGGGCGCGGCTCGGAGCGGCGAGCGCCAGTGCGAAGAGCGCGAATGCCAGGGCGCGCGCCGCGCGCCGAGCTACCTGCATGGTCCCCGTTCCCCCCACCGCTGCGCGCCGCTCCCGTCCCGGCGGCGGCGGCCGGAGTGTACCGGGGCCGTGCGCTCGGGGTAGCCACGGCGCCGCGCCGCGGCAGGCCCGACGCGGGCCGCTAGAGCGCGGGGGGGCCGGTCTGGGGTAGGCTCTGCCGCCCCGAACCTCGTTCAGGAGGTCCCGTGAAGTTCACCTGGTTCAACCTCATGCCCTGGCCCCACCTCCCCGACGACTTCCGCGAGCGGCACCGCTCCGTGTGGGTCGACATCCCGAACCGGCTCTTCGACCCGCGCGAGGGGCACTTCGTCTACCACCGCTACATGGACCAGCTCGAGTACGCGGACCAGGTGGGCTTCGACGGCATCGGCGTGAACGAGCACCACCAGAACGGCTACGGGATCATGCCGTCGCCGAACCTGATCGCGGCCGGCCTCGCACGCCGCACCTCGCGCGCGGCGATCGCGGTGATCGGCAACTCGATCGCGCTCTACAACCCGCCGATCCGCGTGGCCGAGGAGTTCGCGATGCTCGACTGCATCTCGGGCGGGCGCCTCCTCGCGGGCTTCCCGGTCGGGACGTCGATGGACACCAACTACTGCTACGGGCAGATCCCGGCGCTCACGCGCGACAAGTACGCCGAGGCGCACGAGCTCATCATGCGCGCCTGGAAGGAGGAGGAGGTCTTCGCCTTCGACGGCAAGTACAACCAGCTCCGCTGGGTGAACTGCTGGCCCAAGCCGATCCAGAAGCCGCACCCCCCGATCTACATCCCCGGCGGCGGCTCCATCGAGACCTGGGACTTCTGCCTCGACCACGACTACAACTACTCCTACCTCTCGTTCACCGGCTATCTGCGCGGGAAGCTGCTGCTGGACGGCTACTGGGACCGGGTGGCGAAGCGGGGCAAGGACGAGTCGCCCTACCGCGCGGCGTTCGCCCAGACGATCTGCGTCGGCGAGACCGACCAGGAGGCGGAGCGGCTCTACGCGGAGCACGTGAGCTACTTCTACAACCGCTGTCTGCACATCTACAACGGCTTCGCCGACGCGCCCGGCTACCGCACGATCAAGACCCTCAAGCACGGTGCGATGAGCGCGATGACCGAGGACATGCAGAAGCTCTTCCCGACGCTCACCTGGAAGCAGCTGAACGACGAGGGCTACATCATCGCGGGCAGCCCGGCGACGGTGCGCGAGAAGATGGAGCACCTGATCAAGGGCCTGCACGTCGGCCACGTCTTCTGCCTGCTGCACGTGGGCAACATGCCGGACGACAAGACGCGCCACTCGACCCGGCTCTTCGCGGAGCAGGTGATGCCGCACCTGCGGGACGTCTGGCCCGAGTGGAAGGGGGACGACCGCTGGTGGTGCAAGCCGCTGGAGAACCGGCTCCATCCCGAGGATGGCCTGCAGGCCGCCCGCGCGCACGGAAAGGCCCCGCGATGAAGAGCCGCGGCATCGAGACCCGGCGCGGCTGCAAGGTCCGCGTCTTCGAGGCGGGTGCGGGTGCGCCCCTCGTCTTCCTGCACGGGGCGGGCGGGCTGTTCCCGGAGAACCCCTTCCTGGACGCGCTCGCGCAGCGCTACCACGTCTTCGCGCCGGAGCTCCCGGGCTACGGCGAGTCGACCGGCGAGGAGCTGCTGGAGGACATGCTCGACTTCACGCTCCATGGCTGGGACGTGGTCGACGCCCTCGGCCTGGAGCGCCCCCACCTGATCGGCCACTCGATGGGCGGGATGATCGCGGCCGAGATGGCGTGCCTGGCGCCCCGGGACGCGGGAAAGCTCGTGCTGGCGGCGCCGGCGGGCCTGTGGATCCCCGAGCACCCGATCCCCGACCTCTTCTCGTTCCTCCCCCACGAGTTCGCGAGCGTGCTCTTCCACGACCGCGCCCGCGGCGAGGCGCTCCTGACCGGTGGCCTCGACCTGCGCGACATGAACGCGCTGATCGAGTTCTACATCGGGAACAGCCGCCGCCTCGGCATGGCCGGGAAGATCCTGTTCCCGATCCCGAACCGGCGGCTCTCCAAGCGGCTCTACCGGCTCCGGGCGCCGACGCTCCTGGTCTGGGGGGCCGAGGATCGACTGATCGCGCCGGTGTACGCGGAGCGCTGGCGCGCGCTGGCGTCCCACGCCGCGCTCGAGAGCATCCCGGCGGCCGGACACATGCTGCCCTACGAGCAGCCCGAGGCGTTCGTCGCGGCCGTGACGCGCTTCCTCGGCTGAACGCGGCTTGGAGGAGCGCGACGGGCGCGTGCCGCTCGGGCTGAAGCTCGCCTATGGCGCGCCGAGCTTCGCCGGCGCGGCCATGACGATCCCGATCGCGATCCACATGACGAAGTTCTACGCGGACACCGTGCTGGTGCCGCTCGGCTACCTCGGCATGGCGATCGCCATCGCCCGCGCCTTCGACGCCCTCACGGACCCCTTCATCGGCTGGCTCTCCGATCGCACGCGCACGCGCTGGGGCCGCCGCCGGCCCTTCATCGTCGTGGGGGCGCCGCTGGCGGCGGTGGCCTTCTGGGCGCTCTTCAGCCCACCCGTCGGCATGGGCGAGCGCCAGGCCATCGTCTGGTTCACCACGAGCTTCGTGCTCTACTTCCTGTTCCACACCGTCTACCTGATCCCCCACTACGCCCTCGGGCCCGAGCTCACCCTCGACTATCACGAGCGTTCGAGCCTCTTCGGCGTGCGCGAGGGCTTCTCGATCCTCGGCACCGTGGTGGCGGCGCTGGCGCCCGGCGTGATGACGGTCGAGCTGCACGACGAGCGGCGCGTCTTCTCGATCTTCTCCGTGGTGTTCGGCGCGATCCTGGTCGTGCTCTACGCCTGGCTGGTGGTGCGGGTGCGCGAGCGGCCCGACTTCTACCAGCGCGAGCCCAACCCGATCGTGCCCGGGGTGCGGCGCGCGCTTCGCAACGTTCCCTTCCGGATCCTGCTCGCGACCTACGTGGTGGCGAGCATCCCCGGCGCCATCCCCGGCACCTTGATGCCGTTCTACAACGCCTACGTGATCCGGCCGGAGAACCCGCCGCTCTGGCTCGCGATCTTCCTCGGCACCTACTTCGGGTCCGGCTTCCTCTGCCTCCCGTTCTGGGTGCGCGCGGCGCGCCGCTTCGGCAAGCGCGCCACCTGGCTCGCGAGCTTCGCCATGGGGATCACCGGCGGCGCGGCCATGTTCTTCCTCGGGGCGGGCGACGAGCTGCCGCTGCTGGCGCTCCTGGTCTGGGCCGGCTCCTCCTTCGGGGCCGGCCTCTTCCTCGCGCCCGCCATCCAGGCCGACGTCATCGACTACGACGAGCTCCACACCGGAAAGCGACGCGAGGCGCAGTACGGAGCCTTCTGGTCGATCCTGCCGAAGTTCGTGGTGATCCCGAGCGCCGCGATCCCGATCGCCTTCCTGGGCTCCATCGGCTACGTGCCGAACGCGCCGCATCAGACGCCGGAGGTGACGCTCGCGATCCGGGCGATCTTCGCCCTGACCCCCGCCTTCTTCTCGCTGGTCTCGTTCTTCATCGCCTGGAGGCTCCCGATCGACGAGGCGGCGCACCGAGCCATCCTGCGGGGCATCGAGGCCCACGGCCGCGGCGAGCAGGCCCTCGATCCGCTCACCGGACGCCAGCTCGCGCCGCCGGCGGAGCGCGGCGCAGGCGACGAGGCCACCTGGTTCCTCGATCACTTCTCGCCGGGCGAGCTGCGGCGCGTGCTCTCCAGCGGTCCGCGCACGGCGCTCCGCGACGTGGCGCTGGCGGCGGGGGGCTCGCTGGTGGCGTGCGTCGGCTCCCTGGTCTTCGTGGTCGAGCACCTGACGAGCCTCCACACCGATCCCGGTCCCCTGTCGGTGATCGCGGTGGTGGCCGCCGGGCTCGCGCTGGCGGGCCTGCTCTTCCATCTGATGCGCTGGCCGGCTGCGCGACGCCTGGCGCGGGGCCAGGTGGAGCCGGAACTGGTGCGCCGGCATCTGGCGGGCTGATTCTCGGAGCGTGGCGCCGTCTCGCGAACGCCGCCTCGCCGCGCGTGCGGTGGCTCCCCGGGCAGGACTCGAACCTGCGACCCGTCGGTTAACAGCCGACTGCTCTACCGGCTGAGCTACCGGGGAACGACGGGCCCGGAGTCTAGGGGCTCGCGACGGGAACGCAACGACGCGAGGA
>Ga0316628_100001181_pt1 | contig 18151 bp, 11 predicted proteins | sample OWC_Aug_M2_C1_D5_FD_207648 | JGI IMG/M metagenome (GOLD analysis project Ga0316628, IMG submission 207648) | Wetland soil microbial communities from Old Woman Creek delta, Ohio, United States - OWC_Aug_M2_C1_D5_C | ecosystem: Environmental > Terrestrial > Soil > Wetlands | place: USA: Ohio... | reverse complement strand
CACTACGGTGTGGAGGCGGCGGTCGTGAGCATCCGCGCCCACTCCCGGCCGGAGGCGCTCGAGCGTCTGCTGGACCGGGTCGCGGCCGGCGAGGACGTCGCCTACGTGACCGACGCCGGCACGCCCGGCGTGTCGGACCCCGGCGCGGCTCTGGTGGAGGCGGCGCTGCGGCGCGGCCTCTGCGTGGTGCCGGTTCCCGGCGCGTCCGCCGTGATGGCCGCGCTGGCGGCAGCGGGCTTCCCGGCCGACCGGTTCGTGTTCGTGGGGTTTCTGCCGCGCAAGGGCGCGTCCCGCGCCGCGCTGCTGGAGCGCGTTGGGCGTGAGGCGTGGACCCTCGTGTGCTTCGAGGCGCCGGGCCGCACGGCGCCGCTGCTCGAGGACCTGGCGGCCAGCTGCGGTGCGGACCGGCCCGCGGCCGTCGCGCGTGAGCTGACGAAGCTGCACGAGGAGGTGCGGCGTGGAACCCTCGGCGAGCTGGCGGCGTACTACGGCGGGCGCCGAGTCCGCGGCGAGGTGACGGTGGTCGTCGCGGGACTGGGTCGGGAAGCCGCCGCCCCGGCCGGGGCCGACCCCCGCGACGGCGCGGTGGACGCCGCCACGCTGATCGCGTCCCTGCGGACCGAGGGGCGCCCGCCGAGCGCGATCGCAAAGGAGCTAGCCCGACGCCTCGGCATCTCGCGCCAGAGCGCCTACCGCCTGCTGGACACGTGAGCCAGGGCAGCGCCCTGACCGTGGGCCGCCTCCACTACGACGGCGGCGGGGATTGGTACGCGAACCCGTCGAGCCTCCCCAACCTCCTCAGGGCCGTCCGCGAGCGCACCCGTCTCGCCACGGCCGATCGCGAGCGGGTGGTGCGCCTCACGGATCCGTCGCTCTGGGAGGTTCCGTACCTCTATGCGACCGGCCATGGGAACGTGCTCTTCTCGCCCGATGAGGCGCGGGCGCTCCGCGCGCACCTGGAGGCGGGTGGGTTCCTCCACGCCGACGACAACTACGGCATGGACCGGTCCTTCCGCCGCGAGATCGCCAAGGTTTTTCCCGACCGTCCGCTCGCCGAAGTGCCTCTGGACCATCCCATCTACCGGGTCGTGTACCCCTTCCCGCGCGGCGTGCCGAAGGTCCACGAGCACGACGGGCTTCCGGCGCAGGGCTTCGGCATCTTCCTCGGCGGCCGGCTGGCGGTCTACTACTCGTACCAGGCGGATCTGGGCGACGGATGGGAGGACCCCGACGTGCACCGGGATCCGGAGCCGGTGCGGGAGCAGGCGCTGCGGATGGGCGTGAACCTCTTCGCGTATGCGGTCGGCGGGGCTGCGTGAGCGAGATCGTCGTCGCTCTGGAGTCGGTGCGCCGGGCCGTGGTGCGGCGGCGGGTCGCGGCGCTGCTGCTCGCCGTCGCGGCCGCCGTCGCGGCGGGGTGGGGAGCGGGGGCGCTGCTCGCCTGGGCCGGGGCGTTTCGAGTGGTGCGCTGGGCGCCCGCGTGCCTCTGGCTGGCCGCGGCGGCGGGTGTGGCGTGGGCGGCCGGGGCGGTGCGGCGGGCGCCGCGGCGCGCTGGTCTGGGGACGCTGCGCGACGCGGCGGTGCTGGTCGAGAGTGAGCTGCAGCTGAGGCGCGGGAGCCTCGCCGGCGTCGTGGACACCGCCGTGGCGGCGCCGGCCGGCACGTCGCCCTCGTTCGTGGCGGCGCAGGCGCGGCGGCTGGCGGCGCTGCTTCCGAGAGCGGACCCGGCCGGCTGGACGCCGGCGACGTGGGGGCGGGCCGGGAAGGCGCTGCAGCGCGCGAGTGTGGCGCTCGCCGGCGCCGTGCTCGTCGCGGCGGCGGCGTTCGCGCTCGCCGGCGACGCGGCTCTCGTGCTCGCGTCGCCGCTGGCGGCGGTGCGGGCGGGCTTCGGCTCGTACGTCGCGATCCGCGTGTCGGCCACCCGCGTCCCGAAGGGCGGCGAGGTGCTGGTTACCGTGAGCGCCTCGGCCGCCGCCGGGCCGGCCCTTCACGTGCGCGAGTCCGGCGAGCTGTGGCGCACGGTGGCGCTCCGCGCGGACGCCGCGGGACGCGCCCGGCTCCGCCTGCGCGGCGTGCGCGCCACGACCCACCTGTACGCCAGCGCGGGCGGGGCGACGTCGGACACGGTCACGATCCGGGTGCTGGAGCCCGCGTTCCTCACCGGGTTCTCGGTCACCGCGCGGTTCCCGGAGTACATCGGTCGTGAGGACGAGGTCCTGCCGGCGGACTCCGGCGCTCTGGCGCTGCCGGTGGGCACCGTGCTGACGGTGCGCGCGGCCGCCAGCGCGCCGCTGGCGCGCGCGGAGCTGGTGGCGGGCCAGGCCCGCGCCATCCTCGCGGTGCGGGGAGCCGCGGCCGAGGGCCGGCTGGTGGTGCGCGGCTCCGCCGTGTGGCGTCTGGCGCTCGCGGATCGGGCCGGGCTCGAAGCGCCCGAGCCGCTGCCGGTGCTCGACGTCCGTGCGGTGCCGGACAGCGCGCCCGTCGTGACGGTCCCGGTGCCGGGTGCGGACACGACGGCGCCTCTCGATCTGCACCAGGGGATCGTCGTCGACGCTCGCGACGACCGCGGTCTCGCCATGGTGGAGGTCGTGAGCTGGCGGGTGAGCCGCACGGGCCTCCGCGCGGAGCCGGTGGTGGACACTCTGCCGGACGTCGGCGGCGCCGACCGAGTGGTGTTGTCCGCGGTGCTCGACCTCACCAACCGGGGCCTTCTGCCGGGCGACACGCTCCGCTTCCTGGCGCGCGCGAGGGATCGTGCGCCCGTGCCGCACGTGGGAGTGAGCCGCGAGTACGCGCTACGCCTCCGCTCCATGGCGGAGCTGCGCGAGGCCGTGCGGGCGGGGGCCGACAGCCTGGCGCGGGAGGCGGGTGCCCTCTCCGGCGACCAGGCGTCGCTGGGCCGCCGCACCGAGGACCTGGCCGCGCAGCGGCCGCGCCAGGGAGAGCGCCCGCGGCCGGCGGACGCCCAGGCCGGCGCGCTCGCCCGGGAAGCGCCGGGACAGGGCCAGCTGCCGTTCGAGCAGGCGCAGGATGCGGCGCGGATCCGCGAGGAGCAGGAGCGGCTGCTGCAGCGCGCCGAGGAGTTGCGGCGCGATCTCGGCGACCTGGCGCGCGCCGCTCAGGAGGCGGGGCTCAACGACCCGGCCTGGCAGCAGCAGCTGCGCGATCTCGACGAGCTGTTGCGGCAGGCTGTGACTCCCGAGCTGGCGCAGCGCATCGAGGAGCTGCGGCGCGCCCTGGAGCGACTCGACCCCGAGGCCGTGCGCCGGGCGCTCGGCCGGCTGGCGGAGGCGCAGCAGAGCCTGCGGCGCGAGCTGGAGCGCAGCCGCGAGCTGTTCGAGCGCGCGGCACTGGAGGGCGGGCTGCAGACGGCGGCCGCGAACGCCGACGCGCTGCAGCGAGCCGAGGAGCGGTGGGCGGCCCGGGCGCCGGAGAGGAGGGACTCCGGCGCCGCGGCGGAGGAGCAGCGCGCGCTCGCCGGCGAGCTGGACTCGCTGCGGCGCGACCTGCGGAACCTCGAGGAGCGGCTGCGCAGCCGCGGCGACACTGCGTCGGCCTCGTTCTTGGCCGGGCTGGACGACCGCGCCCGGCAGGCTCGGCGCCCCATGGAGGAGGCCGCGCGGGAGATGGCCTCGGGGCGGCGGCCCGAGTCGGCGGAGGACGCGCGGCAGGCCGCCCAGGCGCTGCGACCGATGGGGAGCGAGATCCGCGAGCGCCAGCAGCGGATGGCCTCGGGATGGCGGCAGGAAGTGCTGCGCATGCTGGACCGGTCGGTGAGCGAGACGGTCACGCTGGCCACGGAGCAGCAGCGGCTGGCGCGCGAGGTGCGCGAGGGCTCGGCGGGGCCGGGGGAGGTGCGCGGGCGGCAATCCGCGCTGCAGCAGGGCGTGGACCAGGTGGTCCGCCAGCTCAGCCAGACAGCGGGGCGGAACGCGCTGGTCTCGCCGCGGCTGGGCGCCAGCCTGGCGCGCGCCCGGCGCGAGATGGAGGAGGCGCGGCAGTCGCTCGAGGGCCAGCGGCCGGACCCGGCGGCCGCTGGCGAGCGGGCCGAGGAGGCGGCGCGGTCGCTGGCCGCCGCGGCCATGGAAATGGTGCGCAACCGCGAGGCCGTGGGCAGCGCGGAGAGCGGCTCCGGCTTCGCCGAGGCGCTGCAGCAGATGGCCGAACTCGCGAGCCGGCAGGGAGCGCTGTCCGACCAGGCGGGCGGGCTGCTCCCGCTGCTGGGCAGCGGCGACGCGGTGCTGCTGCAGCTTCGCATGCTGGCGCAGAGCCAGCGCGCCATCGCGGACCAGCTGGAGCGGCTCGGCAGCTCGGGCCTGCCGGGCCACCCCGAGCAGCTGGCGCAGGAGGCGCGGGACCTCGCGGACCGGATCGAGTCCGGGCGGCTGGACCGGCAGACGGTGGAGCGGCAGCAGCGCCTGTTCCGCCGCATGCTGGACGCAGGCCGGACGCTGCGCAACGAGGACGACGATCGGGAGCCGGAGCGGCGCAGCGAGGCGGCGCGCGAGGGGCGGGTCGCGGTGCCCGGTGCTCGCGCGCCGCGGGACGCGGGGCTGCGCTACCCGGTGCCCGCGTGGGACGCGCTGCGCGGCCTGTCGGCGGCGGAGCGCGCCATGGTGATCGAGTACTTCAGGCGGCTCAATGCGATGCCGCGGTAGCGCCGTGCTGGCCGCGGTCTGCGCTGTTGCGCTGGCTCCCTCGGTTGCGGGAGCGCAGGCGGGGCTGGCGCGCGCCTTCGACCTGGAGCAGCAGAGGCGCTTCGCCGACGCGGCCGCATCGTACCGCGCAGTGCTGCTGCGCGAGCCCGCGAACGTCGTGGCTCTCCTGGGGGCGGAGCGCGCCTACGCCGAGGCCGGTCACCGGGACTCGACCGTCGCGCTGGCGCGCCGGGCGCTGGAGCGGGATTCCACGAGCCCCGCGATCCGCGTGGTGCTGCTGCGCTCGCTGCGCGCGCTTCGGGACGACTCCGCGGTCGCCGTGGAGTTCGAGCGCTGGGTGGCGTTGGCGCCGACGGACCCGGCTCCCTTCCAGGAGATGGCGGCGCTGCTGGCCGCCGACGGGCGCGGCGCCGAGGCTCGCGCTCTGGTGCAGCGGGCCCGGTCGCGCCTCTCGGATCCCACGGTCTGCGCGGCCGTGCTGGCGCAGGTCGAGATGCGCGAGGGGAACCACCTGCGCGCGGCCGAGGAGTGGCGGAGCGCCGTGGTGCGGGAGCCCGGCCTTCTGGGCGCGGCGAGCTACAGCCTCCAGGCCACCCCGCCGGCCCGGCGGGAGCGGCTGCTGCGCGAGCTGGTGGGCGGGCCGGGGTTCGGGGTCGGCCGGCGGCTCGCGGTGGACATGCTCCTGGGGTGGAACGAGCCCCGGCGCGCCTGGGCGTCGGTGCGGTCCGACCTCCCGGACTCGGCGCAGCGGCGCGGCGCGGTGCTGCGCTGGTTCGTGCAGCGCGCGGGCCGCGCGGAGGGGCCGGAGGCACGGCGCGTCGTCGGCGAGGCGCTGGAGGTGCTGGCCGCGGGGCAGGCCGGCCCGGAGGCGGCGGGCACGCGCGTCGAGAGCGCGCGGGCGTTCGCGGAGGCGGGAGACCGCGCCTCGGCGCGGCGGCTGCTGCGGGCGATCTCGGAGGCCCCGGACTCGCCTCCTCAGGTCGTGGCGGCCGCGCGCGCCACGCTGATCGACGTGGCCGCGGCGGAGGGAAGCGCGGACGAGGCCGTGCGCCTGCTCGACGCGGAACGCCGGCGCCTGCCGGCGCGCGAGGTGGGGCGCCTGTCGCGGCGCGTGGGGTTCGCGCTGCTGCGCGAAGGGCAGCTGGACCGGGCTCTCTCCCTGGTGGCGGACGACTCGTCTCTGAGCGCCGAGGAGCTGCGCGGCTGGGTGGCCCTGTACCGCGGCGACATCCGCGGCGGCGCGGCTGCGCTGCGCTCCGTGGGCGCGGACGCGGGGGATCCGGCGCGCGCGACCGACCGTGCGGCCGCGGTCGCGTTCGCGGCGGTCGCGGGCCGCGACTCGCTGCCCGAGCTGGGGGCGGCGCTGCTGCTGGCGGCGCGAGGGGACAGCGCCGGCGCCGCGCGCGGTCTGGAGGCGCTGGGGCGGCGGCTGGGCGGGGACGGCGAGCCCGCAGCGCTGCTGTGGGCGGCGCGCTTGTTCGAGTCGGCGCGCGACTCGGCGGCGGCGGAGTCGCTGTGGCGCGAAGTGGTGCGGCGGTTCCCCGTGACGGCCCCGGGAGCGGCGTCGCAGCTCGCGCTGGCGCGCCTGGCCGCGGCGCGCGGCCAGCCGGCCGCCGCGGCGGCCCTGCTGGAGGAGCTGATCCTGCGGAACCCCGACAGCGCGCTGATCCCGGAGGCCCGCCGCGAGTTGGAGCAGGTCCGCGGACTGGTGCCGGGCACGTGAGGCGCCGCGGCTTCCTCGGCGCGCTGGCCGCCGCTCCGCTGGGGCGGGCGCTGGCTGCGCGGGCGCGCGGAAGCGCGGGAGCGCAGAACGTGCCGGACGCGACCGCGGCGGGGCGCGGCGGCGCCGCCCCGTCGCTGGTCGTTCCCATGGACGACGCCCAGACCAACCACCTGAAGGCGTACGGGCTCGCCTACGGGGCGATCGCCCGGGCGGGCCGCGTCGAGTGGCTGCTCAACTACAGGGGCGGCTCGTTCCTGCTCCCGGATGAGGGCGCGACGCGCCGCGCGGCGGCGCTGGCGGGCGTGGCGGTGGAGGCCGCGGACGAGGGGGCGGTGCTGGCCACCAGGGGCACCATCGAGCAGCAGAACATGGACGCGATCGTGCTGGAGCGGACGCCGCGCGTGGCGATCTACACGCCGCCGTTCGCGCCGCCGTGGGACGACGCCGTGACGATGGCGCTGCGCTACGCCGAGATCCCGTTCACGACGGTGTGGGACGCGGAGGTGCTCGCCGGACGACTGCGGGACTTCGACTGGCTGCACCTGCACCACGAGGACTTCACCGGGCAGTACTCGAAGTTCTTCCTCAGGAACACCGGGGCGCCGTGGCTCGCCGAGATGGTGGCCGGCAATGAGGCGATGGCGCGCCAGCAGCGGTTCCCCGACGTGCCGGCCCTCAAGAAGGCGGTGGCGCGCGGCATCCGTCAGTTCGCGGAGGACGGCGGGTTCCTGTTCGCCATGTGCCTGGCGACCGAGACGCTGGAGCTGGCGCTGGCCGCCCACGGCGTGGACATCGCGGCCGCCTTCGCCGACGGCACGCCGCTGGATCCCGACGCGAGCGGCAAGCTCGACTGGTCCGCCGCGATGGCCTGTCAGGGAGCGCAGCTGGAGACGGCGCCGGCGAGCGAGTCGTTCTCGGACATCGACGGCCACCAGGTAAACGCCCCGGGGCGGCGCCAGCCGCTGGGGGCGTTCCAGCTGTTCAACTTCAGCGCCAAGATCGACCCGGTGCCCACGATGCTGGTGCAGTGCCACAGGCAGGTCATCCCGGACTTCTACGGCGTCACGACGAGCTTCACGCGCCGCACGCTGAAGAACAGGGTCGCGGTGCTCGCCGAGGAGCCGGGCGCTCCGTGGGTGAAGTACATCCACGGCGACGTGGGCCGCGGCACGTGGACATACCTGGGCGGCCACGATCCCGAGGATCCGCAGCACCAGCTGGGCGATCCCGCGACGGACCTCTCGCTGCACCCCACGTCGCCCGGGTACCGGCTGATCCTCAACAACGTGCTGTTCCCCGCGGCGCGGAAGCGCGAGCTCAGGACGTGAGCGGGGACCGGATCGGAGCGGCGGCGCGCCGAGCCATCGCGCGGGCCGTCGCGGAGGCGGGGGGCCGCGAAGTCGCGTTCGTGGCGGACGTGGCGCCCGACGGCGCCGTGGTGGCGGCACAGGTGGTGGCGCGCGGCACGGCGGAGGCGGTGCTGGCGCTGCCCGGGGTCGCGGGCCGCGGCCAGATGGCGCTCCACAACCACCCCAGCGGCGCGCTCGAGCCGTCCTCCGCGGATCTCGATGTGGCGGTGCGGCTCCACGACGCCGGCGTCGGCTTCGGCATCGTGAACAACGACGCCACCGACCTCTACGTCGTGGTCGAAGTGCCGAAGCGGCGCGACACCGAGCCGATCGACCCCGTGGCCGCCGCGAACCTGCTCCGGCCGGGCGGCCGCGTGGCGCGCCTCCTGGGCGCGCCGGAGGACCGGCCGTCGCAGCGCGACATGGTCGCGTACGTGGCGGACACCTACAACGAGGGTGGCGTCGCCCTGCTCGAGGCCGGCACCGGCGTGGGGAAGTCGTTCGCGTACCTCGTGCCCGCCATTCTCTGGGCGCTGCGCAACGGCGAGCGGACGGTCGTTTCCACGAACACCATCAACCTCCAGGAGCAGCTCGTCGGCTCCGATCTCCCGGTGCTCGCCCGGGCGCTGGGCACGGCCGACCGCCCGGTGCGCTACGCCCTGCTCAAGGGCTGGCGCAACTACCTCTGCTTCGCGCGCCTCCGCCAGGCGCTGAGCGCCGTCGGCACGCTGCTCGAGCCCGAGCGCCGCGACGAGCTGGAGGCCGTGGCCGCGTGGGCGAAGACGACGAGAGACGGCAGCCTCCAGACCCTCGCGTTCGAGCCGAGCGACGAGGTGTGGGACGAGGTGGCGGCGGAGTCGGATCTGTGCACGCGCCTGCGCTGCCCCGACTTCAACGAGTGCTTCGTCTTCGCGGCGCGCCGCCGCGCCGCCGACGCGGACGTGGTGGTGGCGAACCACCACCTGCTCGCCAGCGACTTGGCCGTGCGGCGGGCGCAGGGCAACTGGGAGGACGCGGCGGTGCTGCCGCCTTACCGCCGCCTCGTTCTGGACGAGGGCCACCACCTGGAGGACACGGCGGCCGACCACCTGGGCAAGCAGGCCACTTCGCGCGGCGTGGAGCGGCTGCTCTCGCGCCTGGAGCGCAACAACCGAGGGATCCTCCCCGCGTTGCGGGCCGCGCTCGCGGCCGACGCGGTGGAGCCGCTGCGCGAGGACGCGCTCGCCCTGCTGCGCGAGCGGCTCGCGCCGGCGCTGGCGGAGGCGCGGCGCGGCGCGGAGCAGCTCTTCCACCGGCTCGAGGCGCACCTGGCGGGGCAGCCGGACAACGTCGTCCGCATCACCGACGAGTTCGCCGCGGGCGCGGCGTGGGACTCGGGGCTGGGCGACGCGTTCACCGACTTCGGCTTCACGTTCGGCCGGCTGCGCGACGCCGTGGTGTCGCTCGCGGAGCGCCTGACGCGCGACGAGCCGCCCTCCGATCGCACGGCGCAGCTGCTGGCCGAGCTGCGGGGCGTCGCCGGCCGGCTGGACGCCGCGCGCGACGCCGTGGCGACCGCGCTCAAGCCGCCGCCCGGCGCGCCGCCGCTGGTGCGGTGGCTGGAGCGGCGCGGCGGGACGCATGTGGCCGTGGCGGCGCTGCCGCTCGAGCTGGCACCGCTCCTCAAGGAGATGCTGTTCGACCGCGTCGAGACCGTGGTGGTCACCAGCGCGACGCTCGCGGTGGGAGGGGGCTTCGAGTTCCTCACCGGGCGGCTCGGCGTGGACCTGCCTCCGCGGCGCCCGGGGCCGCGCGAGGTGCTGCCCTCGCCGTTCGACTTCCGCGAGCAGTGCCTGTTCGCCATCCCCGACGACGTGCCGGAGCCGCGCGGCGACGCGTCGGGTCACGCCGGCGCCGTGGTCGAGGTCGCGAGCGACGTCGCGCGGGCCGCGGACGGCGGCCTGTTCGTGCTGTTCACCAGTCACAGGGCGCTGCGCGACACCGCGGCGGCCCTGCGGGCGCGGGCCGACGTGGCCGGCCGGTGGCCGCTCCTCGTCCAGGGCGAGCAGCCGCGCGACCTGCTGCTGCGGCGGTTCCGCGCCGCGGGCTCGGCCATCCTCCTGGGCACCGACTCGTTCTGGGAGGGCGTGGACGTTCCCGGGCCGGCGCTGCGCGCGCTGGTGATCGCCAAGCTTCCTTTCCTGGTGCCCACCGAGCCCGTGACCGCGGCGCGGCTGGAGATGATCGAGGCCGCGGGCGGCGACTCGTTCAACGAGTACCTCGTGCCGCTCGCCGCCCTCAAGCTGAAGCAGGGATTCGGGCGGTTGATCCGGTCCCGCACCGACGTCGGCGTGGTCGTGCTGCTCGACCGCCGCGTGCTGAGCAAGCGCTACGGCGCCGCGCTCCTCGTGGGCCTGCCGCCCGCGAGGCGGGTCACGGGGCCGTGGGAGCGGGTCAGGCACGAGGTGGGGGAGTTCTTCGCGCTGCATGGGATAGGGGAGGAGTGAGCCGTCGGCCGTCAGGGAGCGCGCCGCTGACGGCCGACGGCTGACGGCCGACGGCTGTCCGCAGGGCCCGGGACCCTGTAAGTGGGTAGATTTCGAGATTCGGGGGTACGAGTAGCCAACGCGACGAAGAGGGAGTCTGTAGTGAGACCGCGTATCGCCGAGAGGGTGGGGCAGCTGCCGGGCTATCCGCTGGCCAAGATGCCGCAGCGCAAGCGGGAGCTGATCTCGCGGGGGGTGGACGTCATCGACCTCGGGGCCGGCGACGACGATGTGCTGCCGCCGGAGGAGGCGGTGAGGGCTCTCGACGAGGCGATGGACGTATCCGCCATGCACCGCTACGGCTTCCAGCTCGGATTGCCCGCGTTCCGGAAGGCGGTGGCGCGCTACCACCGGAGGAGGTTCGGCATCGAGTTCGATCCGTCCTCGGAGGTCCTGCCGCTCATCGGCTCCAAGGAGGGGATCGCGCACTTCGCCCTGGCGGTCTGCGACGTCGGCGACGTGGCCATCGTCCCGGAGCCGGGCTACCAGTGCTACGTGGGCGGCGCCATCGGCGCGGGCGCCGAGGTGCACATCTACCCCCTGACTCCGCGCACGGACTTCCTGCTCGAGCTGGGCGAGCTGCCGGCCGACCTGCTGAGCCGCGCGAGGCTGGTGTTCGTCAACTGCCCCAACAATCCGACCGCGGCGGTGGCGACGCACGAGTACCTCGAGCGCACGGTGGCCACGTGCCGCGCGTACGGCATCGCGCTCGCCTACGACAACCCGTACGTCGAGATCACGTACGACGGTTACCGGGCGCCGAGCATCTTCGAGATAGACGGCGCGCGGGAGGTGGCGGTGGAGTTCCACTCGGTGTCGAAGTCGTTCACGCTGACGGGCTGGCGGCTCGGCTGGGCCGTCGGGTCGGCGGAGCTGATCGCGGCGCTCGCCAAGGTGAAGTCGTATTACGACACGGGCCCGTTCCTCGCGGTTCAGCACGCCGGAGCGGCGGTGCTCGACCGCGCCGAGGAGCTGATCAAGCCGGTGGTGGAGCGCTACCAGGCGCGGCGGGACGTGGCCGTGTCGGCGCTGCGGAAGGCCGGCTTCGACGCTCCCACTCCCAAGGCGACGCTGTACAGCTGGGTGCCGCTTCCCGCCGGGGTGAGGTCGGCGGTGTTCGCCACCGCGGCCATGGAGCAGGAGGGTGTGGTGGTGTTGCCGGGCAGCGCGTTCGGAGCTTCGGCGGACGGGTTCTTCCGCATCGCCTTCACCGCGCCCGAGGAGCGGCTGGAAGAGGCCGTCGGGCGGCTCGGGAAGGTGCTTGCCAGGGTCTGAGAGGTTCGTCTTTCCCCGCGCCGGATCGGGGATGACGCCGCGCTGGATCGCGGTGTCGGTGGTGGTGCACGCGGTCGTGGTGGTGCTGTGGGCCTGGTCGAACCCGCCCCGCGCCGCCCCGGCGGCGGCGCAGCCGCGCCTCATCGTGATGGAGCTGCCTCCCGACACGGGCCGGCGCGGGGAGACCGCGCCGCTGGTGTACACGGCGCCGTCTCCGGGGCGGCGGCGGCCGGCGCTGCGGCCGGCGGGCCCGGTGGCCGTCGCGCCCTCGTTCGAGGCCGCGGGCGTGCCGGTCGCCCGCGGGGCTCAGGATACGGGCCGCGTCGTCGGGCTCGGGGGGCGCGCGGGCGCGCCGACGCTCGCGCAGGCCGTGCCGCAGCTCGGCGACGGACGGCTGTGGGTGCCGCCGATGTACCTCCCCGACCGGGGTCGCCCCATCAGGATGGACTCCCTCGTCGCGGCCCGGATGCTGGTCCTCGCCGACTCGATGGAGCGCTACCCGCTTCCGGACCCGAACGCCAATCCGTACGTGTCGCGAGGCTGGACCTTCCGGCGCAACGGCAGGACGTACGGCTGGGACGCGGCCGGGTTGCACCTGGGCAGCTTCACCATCCCGAACGCCGCGCTCGCCCTGTTGTCGCTGCCGCAGGGCAACATCGACCAGTCGCGCGCCAACAGCGTGCTGCTGGAGATGCGCGCCGACATCATGCGCGCGGCGGCGCGGGCGCAGGCCGAGTCCGACTTCAAGCAGGCGGTGAGGGACATCCGTGCCCGCCGCGACCGGGAGCGGCGGGAACAGCGGGAGCGCGACGAGGCGCGCGAGCGCCTGGTCCCCGACCCGTGACGGCGGGTGCGCCATGAAGCTCATCGACACGGACGAGACCGTGCTGATCGTCACGGGGACCGACATCCCGGCCGAGATGAACGACCGGCCCACCGCCTACCAGCTCAAGGCCGAGATAGACCGCCAGGGCGGGGGACGCGCCTTCCGCCTGGCCCTGGTGGTCTCCGACTCGTGGTACGCGGAGCACCGGATCTTCCACCTCTGCCCGACCGTGGCGGTGGGTGGCCCCGGAGTGAACCGTGTCGCCGCCGCGCTGGCACCCGAGCTTCCGGTGCTCTACCAGCGGGGCGAGAGCGTCTTCGTGCAGGGGAGCTGGGACGGCGAGCGGAAGCGGGCCAGCCTCTGGGGCACCGACCGCGACGCGACCAGGGAAGCGGTGGACACGTTCGTGCAGGGGGGGCTGTGCGGGGCGTTCCTGGCGAGGATCTGGAAGAACTGACGGCGGCTCCGCACCGGCTCTAGCTAGGCCCGGCACGGCCTGCAGGCAACGACGCTCCGCGACATCGCTCGCGGGGCGTCGCGCTTGTGCCGGAGAAGACAGCGGGCGCCGGAGTCGCTGCGCCTGTCGCGAATTCGGCGGCCGCGCGGGGGCCTTCACCCGCCCACCGGCCCCCTTGCTCTTGACGCGACGGCGGTCAGCCCAGATACTCGGGCGACCTGGAAGACACCCCATCCGCTGGCAAGGCCGGCTCCGCTACGGCGGGAGCGACCTGGAGGGCTTTCCCCGATGAGCGAGGTCGAGAGGATCATCGAGTGTCGCAGCGGCGAGAGGGGCGAGCTGATCGCCATCCTCGAGGACATCCAGGCCAGGTACTCCTACCTCCCGGAGGAGGCACTGAGGGCGGTCGCGGAGAAGACCGGGCGGTCGCTGGTGGACATCTACGGCGTCGCCACGTTCTACCGCTGGTTCTCGCTCAAGCCTCGCGGGAAGCACCTGATCACCTGCTGCGTGGGCACCGCCTGTCACGTCCGGGGAGCGCCCAAGGTCGCGCAGGAGCTGGAGCGCGAGTTGGGCGTCAAGGCGGGCGAGACCACCTCCGACGGCAAGTTCACGCTTGAGACCCAGAACTGCCTCGGGGGGTGCGCTCTCGGGCCCATCGTCGTCGTCGACGGCCACTACTTCCCGAACGTCGGAACCGCGAACGTACCCCGCATCGTCGAGAAGGCGGCGGCGGGTCTGGACAAGGTGGACGTGCGGAGCGACGAGCGGGTCTTTCCGGTGCAGGTCTCGTGCGCCCGCTGCAACCACAGCCTCATGAACCCGAGCTACCCGATCGACGGATACCCGTCGGTCAAGGTCACCGTCTCGTTCGGCGACCATCACGGCTGGCTGCTGCTCTCCTCCCTGTACGGCTCCGGCGCGATCGAGGCCGAGCGGGAGATCCCCGAGGGCCAGGTGGTCAACTTCTTCTGCCCGCACTGCCACGCCGAGCTCTCGGGTGCCGCCCCGTGTGTCGAGTGCGGGGCGCCGATGGTGCCGATGATCGTGCGTGGTGGCGGCGTCGTGCAGATCTGCTCGCGGCGCGGCTGCCACAACCACATGCTCGACCTCACGGGGATCAACCTGTGAGCGCGAGCGCAACCACCCTCTGTTCCGGGTACTCGAGACCCCAACCGCCAGGCAAAGGGGTGCTCCGATGACGAGGTTGCGTTCTGTCGCCGAGTTCAAGGGTCTGCAGGAACGGCTCCGCGACGGACACGATCCCACAGCCCCGGTGATCGTGATCTCGGCCGGCACGTGCGGCCAGGCGAGCGGCGCCAACGACCTCATTCGCATCGCCAAGCGCGAGATGCTGGCGCGCGGCCTGACGGAGAGGGTGCGCCTCCGGGTCACCGGCTGCCACGGCTACTGCCAGACCGAGCCCTCGGTGCTGGTGGAGCCGCAGCGCACGTTCTACCCCAAGGTGGGCCGCGAGCAGATGGCCGAGATAGTGGACGCCGTGGCCAAGGGCACGGTGCTCGCGAATCTGCTGTTCGTGGACCCCCAGACCGGCAAGCCGGTGGCCCGCCAGGACGACCTGCCGTTCTACCGGGACCAGGCGCGCACCATCCTCTCGCGAAACGAGGGGGTGGACCCGATCCGGATCTACACCTACATCGAGACCGGCGGCTACTCGGCTTTCCTCAAGGTCCTGGAGCAGGGTGAGCCGAAGCGGGTGGTGGAGGAGGTCAAGGAATCGGGACTGCGGGGCCGGGGCGGCGCCGGGTTCCCGACGGGGCTCAAGTGGGAGATGCTCGCCGCGCGGCCGAGCGGCAGGGGCAAGTTCCTCGTCTGCAACGCCGACGAGGGCGACCCCGGCGCCTACATGGACCGCAGCGTTCTCGAAGGCAGCCCCCACCTCATCCTGGAGGGGATGCTGATCGGCGCGTACGCCACCGGGGCCACGGAGGGCGTGGTCTACGTGCGCAACGAGTACCCCCTCGCCATCAAGCACCTGATGATCGCGCTCAGGCAGGCCCGCGAGCTGGGCCTGCTGGGCCGGGACATTCTGGGCACCGGCATGTCGTTCGACGTGAGCTTGGTGCGGGGAGCCGGCGCGTTCGTGTGCGGCGAGGAGACCGCGCTCATCAGGTCCATCGAGGGGCTGATGGGCGAGCCGCGGCAGCGCCCCCCCTTCCCGGTGCAGAGGGGCATAGACGGCAGGCCGACGGCGATCAACAACGTCGAGACCTGGGCGAACATCCCGGTCGTCATCGGCGAGGGCGCGAAGAAGTTCGCGCGCACGGGCACCAAGGGCAGCACCGGCACCAAGATCTTCTCGCTCGTGGGCAAGGTGGCCAACACCGGCCTGGTCGAGGTGCCGATGGGGGTCACGATCCGCGACATCGTGACCAAGGTGGGCGGGGGGCCGAGCGGGCGCGCGGCGATCAAGGCGGTGCAGACCGGCGGCCCCTCGGGCGGGTGCATCCCGGAGGAGCGGTTCGACCTCCCCATCGACTACGACTCCCTCACGGAGGCCGGCTCGATCATGGGCTCCGGCGGGATGATCGTGATGGACCAGGACACCTGCATGGTGGACGTCGCGAAGTACTTCATGGGGTTCCTCAAGGACGAGTCGTGCGGGAAGTGCTTCACCTGCCGCAAGGGCACGCAGCGGATGTGGGAGATCCTCGACGACGTCTCCAGGGGGAGGGCCACGCTCGAGCAGCTCGACCTGCTCCAGGAGCTGGCCGAGACGGTCAAGGACACGACGATGTGCGGCCTGGGGCAGACGGCCTCCAACCCGGTGCTCTCGACGCTGCGCTACTTCCGCAAGGAGTACGAGCGGCACATCATCGCCAAGCGCTGCGACGCCTTCGTGTGCAGCGACCTGGTGGGGGCGCCCTGCCAGGCGGCCTGCCCCCTGGGCACCGAGGCGTGGCGCTACGTGGCGTACATCGCCTGGGGCGACTACGACAAGGCGTACCACGTCATCCGCGAGGCCAACCCGTTCCCTTCGGTGTGCGCGCGGGTCTGCAACCACCCGTGCGAGGAGCGTTGCCGGGCCGCGGCCACGGGCGGCGACCCGGTGGCCATCCGGGCCCTCAAGCGCTTCATCACCGACCGCGCCGACCCGGCGAGCTACCGGCCCGTCCGCTCGCCGCGCGGCGAGAACCTGCCGCCGGTGGCGGTGGTGGGATCGGGGCCGGCCGGCCTGACGGCGGCGCACTACCTCTCCCTCAGGGGCTACAAGGTCACGGTCTTCGAGCAGGACGCCGAGGCGGGCGGCATGCTGTTCGCGGCCATTCCCGGCTACCGCCTGCCGCGCGAGGTGCTGCGCGCCGAGATCGCCGCGCTGCTGGACGAGAACATCACGCTGCGCCTGGGCACCGCGCTGGGGCGCGACGTCACGCTGGACAGCCTGTTCGCCGAGGGCTTCAAGGCGATCTTCGTCGCCCTGGGCGCGCACAAGAGCCTGCGCCTGGGCCTCGAGGGCGAGGACTCCAGGGGCGTGATCCCGTCCATCACCTTCCTCAAGGCGTTCAACCAGCGGGGCGAGGAGTTGGCGCGGGGCCGGGTGGGCGTCGTGGGCGGCGGCAACTCCGCGGTGGACGCCGCGCGCACCGCGCTGCGCCAGAAGGACGTCAAGAGCGTGACGATCTACTACCGCCGCACCCGCGCCGAGATGCCGGCCTTCGCCGAGGAGATCGAGGCGGCGGTCAAGGAGGGCGTCAAGCTCGAGGTGCTGACCGCGCCGGTGAAGATCCTCACCAAGAGCGGCAAGCTCTCGGGCGTGGAGGTCATCAGGAACCGCCTCGGCGAACTGGACGCGAGCGGCCGCCGCAAGCCGATCCCCGTACGGGGCAGCGAGTTCACGGCGCCCCTCGACACGCTCATCGTGGCGATCAGCGAGGGCTCGGACACCGACTGCGTCTCGGTCGCCGGCGCCAACCGGGTGGAGACCACGGCGCAGGGCACCATCCGGATCGAGCCCGACACCCTGACCACCAACCGCCCCGGCGTCTTCGCGGGCGGCGACGTGGTGAGCGGGCCCAACACCGTGGTGGACGCCATCGCGGCGGGCAAGCGGGCGGCGATCATGATCGACCGCTACCTCAACGCGGAGCGCCTGGTGCAGCCCGCCGAGGTGCGGCTGCCCAGGGAGTACGTCGAGCCTCCGCCGCGGCACGACGAGGAGATTGCGCCGACCGGACGGGCCCAGCCGCCTGCGCTGCCGATCCAGCGGCGGCGGCGCTCCTTCGCCGAGGTGGAGATGACCCTGACCTTCGAGGAGGCGACGCGCGAGGCGATGCGCTGCCTGCGCTGCGACCTTTCCTTCACGCAGCCGGCCGCGGAGAGCGCGGCCGGCGCCGCGGCGGCGGCGGGAGGCGTCTCGTGATCAGCCTCACGATCAACGGCCTCCACGTCGCCGTCGAGGAGGGCAGCACGATCCTGGAGGCCGCCGAGTTCCTCGGCTTCCCGATCCCAACTCTCTGCCACATGGAGGGCCTGACACCCTACGGCGCCTGCCGCCTGTGTGTCGTCGAGATCGGCGCCGGGCCCAAGGCCAAGCTGGTCTCCTCGTGCACGTACCCCGCCGAGGAGGGCCTCGTCGTACGCACCGCCTCCGGCCGTGTGGTGCGCGCGCGCAAGATGGTGCTGGAGCTGCTGCTGGCCTCCTGCCCGCAGTCGAAGGTCATCCAGGACCTGGCGTCGGCGCACGAGGTGCGCCGGCAGCGCTTCAGGCAGGAGCACGAGGACTGCATCCTGTGCGGCCGCTGCGTGCGGATGTGCAAGGAGCAGATGGTGGCGGGAGCGATCGGGTTCGCCGCTCGTGGGGAGCGCCGGCGGATCACGACCCCGTTCGACATCAAGTCCGAGGTCTGCCGCCTGTGCGGGGGGTGCGTCTACGTCTGCCCCGCCTGCCAGCTCCGCTGCACCTACACGGAGCCCGACAAGGCGATCTGCGGCGGGTGCGCCAACCTCTCGCCCCCGTGCCTGGAGAAGGAAGGCTTCGACGACATGCTGTGCTACATGAGGCCCTGCGTGGCCTGCGAGATCAAGCCGTAGCGGACTACCCAAGGAGAGCACAATGTCCCTGTCACGCGTCAACACATCGGCCGCAACCCTCACCAAGAACCGCACCGAGGGCTCGATCGTCCCCGCGTCCGGCATGTGCGTCACCTGCGTGGACGGCTGCATCGGCATGTGCGAGATCGGCAAGTCCGCCTACCGCGGCCACGAGGTCATCTACCCGCAGCCCTTCGGAGTCATCACCACGGCGGCGGAGAAGACCTACCCTGTGGACTACTCCCACTTCAACATCATGGGGACCGCCGTGGGCGCCCACGGCATCG
>Ga0316628_100001180_pt1 | contig 18158 bp, 11 predicted proteins | sample OWC_Aug_M2_C1_D5_FD_207648 | JGI IMG/M metagenome (GOLD analysis project Ga0316628, IMG submission 207648) | Wetland soil microbial communities from Old Woman Creek delta, Ohio, United States - OWC_Aug_M2_C1_D5_C | ecosystem: Environmental > Terrestrial > Soil > Wetlands | place: USA: Ohio... | reverse complement strand
TTGAGACGACGGGCATTATCATCGTCCAGACACACGCCAGATTCTCACGGGTCTCTCACGGAAGTGCGTGCGCGTCCTTTACAGTTCTGTAAAGGAACGCGCTTCTACGGGTAATTTGGCAGAGGGTCCGCATAGATCACCGTTTGCAAATCAGACTGCTTATGGCAGAATACGCTCGCTCGTGAATTGCTCTTGTCACAGTGTGACTGCACTGTGAATCATCAGGAGCACCGACGCACGCACAACATTCCCATCATCACACCATACGCGTACATCTCTCAGGAAAGCGGTGCAGGATCAGGCACAGGAGGAGTGCTGCCGTGAGGCGTCTCCTGGGTCCTGCATGGACCGGTTAACCCAACCGGAGAAAAGGATTTCCCTCGTGAAACGCTTTGGCAGAGTTTTCTCCCAGGCAAGCATCCTACTCATAAGTGTACTGGCTATCGGGGGACTCATCGCAGCCATGCCCGCCGCGCGCGCCTCGGCATCCAGCTCCTCATTGACCATAACGCCCGAGGCCGATGCGTATGTAAGCGCCTCCTATCCCGACACCAATTACGGAACCGGCACCACGCTGCGCGTCGATGGATCGCCCGACGTCCGCAGCTTCATCCGTTTCTCCGTATCGGGCGTCGGCTCTCAGCAGGTCAGCCAGGCGATGCTTCAGATCTATCCGAACAGCAGCGGCTCTGCGGGAATCGCGGCTGCAAGCGTGGCAGACAACACGTGGGGTGAGACAGCGATCACATACGCCGGCATGCCGGCTATGGGGGCTGCACTCGCATCCTCCGGGGCCGTCGTCGCCGGGACTTGGATCTCCCTGGACGTGACCGCCTACGTCACCGGCGATGGCGTCTACAGCTTCGGCATGACCACGCCCGGCTCGACTGCCATCAGCCTGGGCTCGCGCGAATCCGGTGCGAACGCACCCCGGCTGCTCCTGACCATCTCCGGCGGAGCCGCGGCGACCGACACGCCGACAGCCTCGGCGGCAACCGCGACACTTGGGCCAGCCAGCCCGACGCCTTCACCCACCTCCGTCAGCAGCACACCCACAACGGCCCCTGCGCCTCCCACCATGACCGCCACCTCCGCCCCTCCGCCAACAGGCGGAATCCAGCACGTCTTCGTGATCGTCATGGAGAATAAGAGCTACAGCCAGGTCTGGAACACCAGCTCGAGCCGCTACATCACCAGCCTGGGGAACTCCTATGTGCGGGCCACCAATTACCATGCGACCGCGCATCCGAGCCTGCCCAATTACCTGGAAATGTATGCGGGCAGCAACTACGGCATCACCACGGATTGCAGTCCTTCCTCGACCTGCCACAGCTCCGCGCGGAGCCTCGCCGACAACCTGGAGGCGGCCGGGCTTAGCTGGAAGGCCTACGAGGAGTCGATGCCCGCGCCGTGCTACGTGACGACTTCAGGCAACTACGCGCCGAAGCACGACCCGTTCGTCTACTTCGACGATATCCGCAATGATGGCGCGCGCTGCAGCAGCCACGTGGTGCCATACACCGCATTGCCGGGCGACCTCGGCTCCGCGTCGAGCACGCCCAACTTTGCGTTCATCACGCCCGACCTGTGCAGCGACATGCACAATTGCTCGATCAAGACCGGTGATACATGGCTCAAGCAGAATGTGCCGCCGATCTTGAATTCGCCCGCCTGCACTTCCGACAAGTGCCTGCTGATTCTCACCTGGGACGAAGACAATGGCAGTTCCGGCAACCGGGTGTTGACGATATTCGCCGGGTCCGGCGCGCAGACTGGCGGCGCAACCTCGGCTGTCCCCTATACCCATTACTCACTGCTGCGCACAGTGGAATACATCTTCGGCCTGCCGACGCAGACAGGAAATGATGCGGCAGCCAGCCCGATGACCGACATGCTGCGTTAGCAGAATATCTCGCTCATCATCAGCAGAACTTCGTAAGCCGTATACGGAGGGGACCGGCAGCAGACTGGCTGCCGGTCCCCTGGCATTTCCAGGATCATTCCGCGGGCGGTCCACCCCGAGGAGCATTACAGAACTGATAGAGGCAACCTCTGCATGACATCTCGCGGACACGTTCCGTGATCTTTGTCATGTACAGCATTGTCCGATTCAGATATTCTCCAGCCGCTTTATCCAGTTCAGGACGGCAGCCTTTCCGGGTGATACTCGCGAGTCATTCGGCAGGGATCGAGAGCGCTCGTCGGCTTGGATTGGAGACGGATGGAAACACACCGATATCCGGTTGCCATCCGTTCGGCCTCACCGGGCACCACACTGCAGCGATCTTGGCGGCCTGACTCACAGCCATGGATGGCAATGGAGTTCGAGCCGTGGGGGTAGCAAAGAACATTGTCGACGCACACTTCACGGAAACCACTGACAGACTGAAGGCGTATTCAGATCGGCCTCAGCCCCAAGAGGCAGTGATATCGCCTCGGACCTCATCGCAGGTTTGAGCACCAAACGAAAGGAAGTGTTCTGTGAAGAAACTCCAACCCTTTGTTCTCCGCGCCAGTCTGGCCCTCGTCCTGCTCGCTGTATTGGCTGTCCCGCTGGTGGGCCGCGCCGCGGCTGCTGCCAGCTCCACCACGCTGACCTTCAAGCCTTCGGCAGATGCCTATGTAAGCTCCGCCAATCCGGGCACGAACTACGGTACCGTCACGTCGCTGCGGGTCGACTCCTCGCCAGACGTCCGCAGCTTCCTGAAGTTCGCTGTGTCTGGGTTCGGCGGCGCGCCGATACTGAGCGCCAAACTGCGCGTCTACGCAAATACCAGCTCCTCGACTGGTGTAACGGTTAAGCAAGGAGGGAGCAACCGCTGGACCGAGACTGGCGTAACGTACAATACCATGCCAGCAGTCGGCACTGCGATCCAGACCTTGCCTGCAGTGACGGCGGGTACCTGGGTGACCTTCGATGTCAGCTCCTGGGTGAACAAGGAAGGCACCTTCAGCCTCGTCCTGACCACGCCCGGATCCACCGCCGTCAGCACGGGCGCGCGGGAAGCAGGCGCCAATGCCCCGCAACTGATCGTTAGTGCTGGATCATCCACCAGCCCAACGCCTGCCCCCGCCCCGACCTCCGGCGCGATCAAGCACGTGTTCGTGATCTGGATGGAGAACAAGGGCTATACCCAGGTTTGGAATACGAGCTCCACACCCTACATCACCTCGCTCGGCAAATCATATATCCGGGCGACCAGCTTCTACGCCATCAGACACCCCAGTCTGCCGAACTATCTGACCTTCATTGGCGGCAGCAACTATGGCATCACAACCGACTGCAGTCCTTCGTCGACCTGCCACATCAACGCCAAGAATCTCGCCGATAGCCTGGAGGCCAAGGGCCTGACCTGGAAGGCCTACCAGGAGTCCATGCCATCCCCGTGCTACATCACGACCTCGGGCAACTACGCTCCCAAGCACAATCCCTTCGTCTACTTCGACGACATCCGCAACAACTCGACGCGCTGCAAGAGCAAGGATGTGAGCTTCAGCGTCCTGTCCACCGACCTGGCACACGCATCGAGCACGCCCAGTTTTGCCTTCATCACGCCGAACCTGTGCGACGACATGCACAGCTGCTCGATCAGCACGGGAGACGGCTGGCTCAAGAACCACGTGCCGGCCATCCTCAATTCGCCCGCCTGCACATCGGACAAATGCCTGCTGATCCTGAGCTGGGATGAAGACAACGGCAGCTACGGCAACCACATCCTGACCATCTTTGCCGGCTCGGGCGCCAAGACGGGCGGGGTGACCTCCTCGGTGAAGTACAACCACTACGCGGCGCTGCGCACGGTGGAATACATCTTTGGGCTTCCCACGCTGACCGGCAATGACGCCAACGCCAGCCCGATGACCGATATGCTGCGCTAACCTCCTTAGTGAGTACGGGGCACTTGAGGGCGCCCCCCGAAAGAAACAGACCTGACGAACTCGCGATCGTCAGGTCTGTCTGTCTTATGCAGATGGCTGCCGGCTACGGGGAGCCCGGCACCCATGGTGCGGTGATCGCCTGGGTGCTCGATGGGCCGGTCTCTCCAAGGCCAGGGAGCTTCCATGCCGCGAGAATGGTCTTGAGCAGGCTGTAATGAGAGTATGGCGTGTTGTCCTGAAAGCCGGGCCTGGCAAGCGGCGAGATGAGCACTGTCGCAACCTGCCCGCCACCACGGGGTAGGCCGCAGCAGGAGGCGTGGCTCGAATCTGAGCCTTCATCGAAGGTGATGATGATCAAGTACTTGTGGCCCAGGGCGGGTGAGGCCTGCAGCTTGCTCACCATGTTGGAGACCCATTGGTCTGCTGTGCTGGCCGGGCAGCTATGCCCGGAGTCGCAGTAGTTGGGCATGATGAAAGCGAAGTTCGGCAGCTGGTTGTTGGCGAGATCGCTGTCCAGGGTCGTGAGCGGGACCACGCTGCGGTCGCAGCGCGCTGCATTGAGTCGGATCGAGTTGAAATAGATGAACGGGTCATGCTTTTGGTAATACGGCTTGGCATCCCCGACGTAACACGGCGAAGGCATATCTTCCTGGTAGGTCTTCCAGGTATGCCCGCTTGCATCCAGCAGGTCCCCGAGGTTGGGATGGTTCACGTAGCATTTCGTGCAGTCGCTGCTGATATCTGCCGTGGTGCCGCTGACCAACGCAATGTAGTTGGGCAGGCTCGGGTGGGCCACAGCAAAGTAATCGGTCAGCAGGACATTCCGGCGCGCCAGGTCATTGATGTGAGGCATCGAGGAGCTGCCGATCACCGAGCTGTAGCTCCTATTCTCCAGCAGGATCAGCACAATGTGATCGAAGCTGGGGACTTCATGCCGTTCTGGCAACAACGTGGCAACCATTGTGCCGCCGGTGCTCGGGATCGACCTTGCCGGCGTGCATGCCACCAGCAAGAGAAGGACTACGACGACCAGACTGAATTTCTTCATATGGCTTTCTTGTTATCGTCGTGAGCCGCCAGCGCGGCTTCACATTTAGGGCAAGCGCCCAATAACCTTCGTTTTAACGGTGGCTGAGTTGTTGGTGTTATTCGGGTCAAGCGCGTCGGCGTTTTCGAACAGGATCCACGCGGAGACCGTCGCAATCCTGCTGTGCTGTGCCCTACCGCTCTGAGGTGTCGCAATCAGCGTGGAATCCAGGCTCGCTCCGGCAGGCAGGCCCGCGTACTCGCAGAACGGGCCATCGGGGCTGATCGCCTGATCACAGGTGATCGAAAGGATCTGCAGCCCATCGGGGATAGCGAAGGCGACATCCACAAAGGTTGCATCGTTCGGGCCAAGGTTGGTCATTGTCACGGTGTAAGATATGTTCTGAGCGGCGCGCACCAGATCCCGATCTGCCATCATGCTGACCGCCACGTCGCTCGCCGCCTGGCTGGCTTGCCGGAAATTGCGCGGCGCGCTGCTTGCTAGAGTTGCCATCAGCGAGAGGATGCCGAGGACACCGCTCACCAAATATCGGAAGCTCCTCAGACTGTTCATGTTCTACTCCTGGTCTCCTGGTGCCCGATCAAGGGCCGAAGTCGACGATCAGCTGGGGCGCAGTGGCGCCCGATTCCCGCGAGGCGAAGCTGATGGCAGTGGAGCCGGGCGTGATAATCCCAAAGCTGTACGTGCCTTCTCCTGTTACGTAGCTGGTCACATCAATGGTGGCCCATGTGCCGGCGGTTACACCGCCAGACGAGGCGATCACACTGCTCATGGGCGGCGCATTGCCATAGGTAATGTTCTTCTCGCCCCACGTATTGTCGGCCACGGTCAGGGCCTGCAGGCCTGCGCTGCTGCCGCTGTTCATGTAGAACAGCAGCCGCACCCGCTGGATGGAGGCTCCATTCAGAGCCGTTACCGTGAACCGCACATAGCTGTTTACGATGGGACTGCCATCCACGCGCAGTTGTGTGGACGTCCCGTAGTTGGTGGTTGGGAACGAGGAGCTCGCGTAAGAGTCCGCTTCAGGCACGAATAGGGCCGATTGCGACGCGGATGTGGGCGTGGCGGTTGGAGGAACTCCTGTATTCGTTGGCGTAGCCGTAGCGGTGGGAGGCAGCCCCGTGTTCGTCGCGGTGGACGTGGCAGTCGGCGGCGCAGAGGTCGGCGTGGGTGTTGCAGTAGGGCCAGACGAGCCTCCAAGATCCAAGGTCAGTTGCGGCGCGTTGGCGCCCGATTCCCGGGCAGCAAAGCTGATAGCCGTCGAGCCCGGCGTGAGGACGCCGAAGCTATACGTCCCATTTCCCGTCACGTAGCTGCTCACATCGAAAGACACCCAGGTGCCCGCACTGACAGAGCTAAGGCTGGCGAGCGTGCTGCCCATGGCGGGGGCATTGCCGTACGTAATTGTCGTCTCCCCCCACGTGCTGTCCGAGACGCTCAGGACTCTCATGCCCCCCGTGGAGCCGCTGTTCATGTAGAACAGCAGGCGCGCCCGCGTCACGGAAGCACCATTCAGGCCCGAGACCGTGAATCGGGCATAACTGTTGATGATCGGGCTGCCGTCCACGCGCAATGCGATGGAGGTTCCATAGTTGGTGCTTGGAAAGTCGGACCGGACATAGGAATCCGCCTGCGGCAGGATGGTCACCGACTGGGTGCCGGTCGGCGTTGCAGTTGGGGTAGCTGCGGTCGTGGGCGTGCTCGTCGCCGTGGGGCTGGACACGCCGGTTGGCGTGGACGTCGCGGTTGCCGCCGTACCGCTATCGTGGCAGTTGGATGTTCCCGAGTCCGTGAACGTCTTCCCGCCTTCTGCGACGAACTGCCAATCGTAACTGGTGGCATGCAGTGTCAGCTTGAGAACGCCAAAAGTGCTGGCGTCGCGCACCTGGCTGTTGGCCGCGATGGCAGTGATCGATGTGTGGCTGTTGCCACCCGTGCCGACCGTGAACTGGCGGATGCCCCGCACGGGGTCCGCGGCGCCCGTGGGATCCTGCGGGGCGAAACGCTCATAGATGTGGTCGTGCCCGTTCAGGACAACGTCGGCGTTGTACTGGTATAGCAGGTCCCAGAAGTGCCGGCTGTTGGAGGTTGCACGGCCGCCCGAGCTGAAGAGCGGGATGTGCCAGTAGGCCAGCGTGCAGTAATTTTTGTGCGACTGGAGGTCGGATTCCAGCCACTTGTACTCGGCGGAGGTCGTGCCACATCCGCCAATGCTGCTGCACTGGCTGTCCAGGGAAATGATATGCCAGCTGCCAATGTCAAAGCTGTAGTAGCTGTGACTGGGCGAGCCCGCAGCCGGACCGAAGTAGTTGAAGTACCCGGCCGCGCCGGCATTGCTGCTGTCGCAGCCGGTTCCGCCGGAGGTCAGGTACTCATGGTTGCCCGGTGCGGGTCGCGTAATATCCTTCACGCGTCCCCAGGTGGGATCGTAGGATTGATTGAAAGCTGTGAGGCTGCCGCAGTAGTACTGGTTGTCTCCCAGATCCAGCACAGCCGCGAGCCCGCCATTCACCAGCAGGTCAGACGTGTTCTTCTGGTGGCATTGCGTGGACGTGCCCTGCCCCCCATTGTAGGATGAGCTGCCCGGGTCGCAGGCGATATCCCCCGCAGCGGCGATGACGGGATCTGAGGCCGCAGACGCGGAGCTGGGGCTGCCCAGGCCGCTTATGAACGCCAGTGACCATAGCAGTGTGAGCACACCAGGCTCGACACGATGGATCGCAACAAGCGTCTGGGACCCTGGCGGGATCCTCCCGGCTGGCCTGCGAGGGAGAGCCCGTCCCGCCGGTTCAACGATAAGGTGTCAATACCCGTGTCGCTACGCATGGCTCCTCACTATGTGCCGCGCCGGGCGAGCCCGACCCTGTCTGGACACCGGCCTCCCGAATGCCGCCATGAATGGCGACCATGACGGAAGACCACGCTCCTAATGATGCGGTCTCTCTCGATGCGCGGTTGTTATTGTTCCGCCCGGTCACGCTCTAGCGCACAACAGGAGCGGTGGCGTCGATGTAAAACAGCCGGCTCCGGCTTGAGGTTCACGATCAGCTTGGGCGAATCCGACCCGGATGCGCCCGCAGCCAGGCTGATGCTTGTGGAGCCAGCTGGGTGAAGGCAAGACCATACGTGCCTGCGGCGTTGACGTGGGACTCGGCGCCGGAGTTGTGCTAGCGATACCTGAAATACACGGGACCGTGCCCGAGTCGAGCACGGCTCCGCTGATGTTCTCATACTTGAAGCTGGCGCTGGTCGAGTGCAGCGTCAGGAAAAGAACCCCGAGGGTCGTCGGGTTCGCATCGTTCTGGTAGGCCACCCGGCCGTCGGACTTGACGAAGGTCTGCAGTTCGTGCCCGCCGCTACCGACCACGAACTCGGTGACGCCCTGCGAGCTGACGGCCCCGCTGCCGTTCAACGGCTTCCAGCGCCGATAGTCATGATCGTGACCGTTGAGCACGACATCCACTTGGTACTGCACCAGCAGCTGCCAGGTGGACCGTTTCCCAGCCTCCCGCCATGTGCTGAACCAGCAGAACAGCAACGATGGAGTAGACACATGGGTTGTTCCGAGGATTCCACCGGATACGGGGTGCGGAAAGAGCATTCGTCCATACCGTTATCGGCTCACTCCGTGCGAACGGCGGCTGATGAAGACAAAGGCGACGATGATCATGGCAACGATGGTTCCAAGAGCGATGCCTCGCGAGTGAGGCAATATCTCTGGAAACCTGCCCGAAGGCAAGCTTGAATCGAAATCGGGGATGTTCGGGGTGGGCAGATGATTGAGCTGGCTCAGAATGTCCAGATACTGTGCACCGTATTTCTTCGAGGGCTCGATATACGAATTCTCGCTGAACTCGTTCCAGCTGATGATGCCGAGGGCATCGGGCGAAGACGACATGGCGGTGTTGATCTGTGTCCGCAAGGTCTCGCCATTCTTGCGGTCCACCACCGACGTCCCACCGATCAGGCGCGCATCGAAGCCCGGGGCGGCCGGCGGAATCCACAGACCCTGGTGCGCATGCACGGCCTGCGCCATGGCCGCCAGCTTATCCTGGTAGCCGGAGTAGGTGTCCGGGTTGACCGAGGACCAGTAGTATGCGTCGCCGTCGACCAGGCTCGCGATGTTCTCATAGCCGCTGACGTTCTTCTGCGAGCCCAGGATGAGCAGGGAATTGCGCCTGCCCTGGGTCACGCGCTGGATATCCTGCGCGCTGAACTCCCAGGTGCCAGACCAGATGACCATCGGCTTCTGGAAAAGCTGGAATGGCCTGCGACTTGCGAAGTTCTTGATGAAGTAGTCGAGGTCAGTGGCGACGCGATCGGCAGGCAGCGGATTCCGGTTGAAGTCCAACCCCTGATAGATGATCGCGAGCTTGAAATTCTCTTCCTCAGCCAGGTCGGTTAGCTGCTGGAGCCGCCGGTTCAAGACATCGGTGCTCTTCCAGCTGACAATGAAGCCGTCGATTCCTGCGGCCTTGGCCCACTCGATGTGCTGCCGCATGACGTAGCGGTCATCGCTGCTATAGCGCCCGAGGAGCGGATAGTCGGTCTTGGCGCGGTTCCACGAGCCTGTGTCATACCAGATATAGTAATAGGCGAGCGTCGGCACAGGGTCAGAAGCACGAGGCTCGGAGGCTCGGACGGGTATTGCGGCGGCCATCAGCACCGCGCCGATGACCACCGCAAGGAGACGGTGCAGAAACACGCGGGGGACAGATCTCATGGAAATGCTCCCGTTCCTGCTCACGATTCATCACTTTGCAGGATCCGCACCCTGCGCTCACGGTCATGGCGTTCTACAGCCCGGTGCAAGGAGAACCTGCCATAGGCCAGCAAGCCGATGGCGATCAGCAGGCCGACCATCAGGACCGCCAGCATATCGATGTAGCTGATGACCTTGGTGTTGATGTCCTGGTCCTTCGAGAGTGTCACGGGTGCAAGGGCGCTGAAACCCGCTGCGCCCGTGATCTGGAAGTGATACTGGCCGCGTGCCAGGGAATGGACTTCCACGGTACCCGAGGAGTCAAGAGGATACGTATTGACCTGCCCGTTGGGCAGTACCAGCCTGAGTTCCCTCCCCACCGGGAAGCCAAACAGGGCATCCACGGAATGGACACGCATGGAGTAGAACAGAAGCGAGATCTCCCAGGTCGCGTTCGGCTTGGCGAAGAACTGCTGCTGGGCCTTGTTCACCACGTTGGACCCGTCCACCATGACGGAGGTGATCGTGTAGAGCAGATCTACCGGCTCCAGGCCGCCGGAGCGTCGTCGCGTCACCCGGCTGGCGGGGATCCAGCGTGGCTGCCCGTCATGGAACGTGAACGAGTCGCCCTGCAGGCTGCGGATGGAGAACTCGGTTACCCGCTTTGGGTCCACCGGCGCGCCGTCGGGGCCGACGAACTTCTGCCCTACCAGCATGTAGACATCCAGACCGACCTGCACGACCGGGCTCTTGGTCGGCATATGGATCTGTCGGGTCGGCTGAAAGCTCTCGCTCAACCAGCGTGAGAACTCCACGCGGCGGGATGGGTCATGGTACGTATCGGTAATGACCTGCAGGTCGTAAGTTCCGGGCTGAGGCACCATGACGACGGCCGAACCATCCGCCCCGGTCACGAATTGCTGACCGGCGATCTGGAACGTAACGCCGGGCACGGGCGGCACGGTCTGCAGCTGGGCCACCTGAGGCCCTTTCGACGCCTGCGGGTTCCTGTGCGGAGGATTGTGGTAACGATCCTCTGTTAGCGCTGGGCCCTGACCCCCGGCATCAATGGCAGCCACGGGCAGGATGCTGGACCCTGGCAGGCCAAGGAGGAACAATGAGAGCCCAAGCATGAGAGAGAGGAGAAACCTCCTCATGGGCGGATCCCTCCCGTGAAGCGGTCGCGCGAGCGGCGTATGAAGGCCCCCGCCAGCACAACCACTGACAGCAGCAGCGCTAGGCTATAGGCGGTATAGATGATGGTAGTTGGAGCCTGTTTGACCGGTGCGATGCTCTCACGAGCCAGTGGCAGGTATTGCGCTGGACGCGGCGCCTGCGTGAAGTCGAGCGCGCCTACAAAGTCGTTCGCTTGCGCATCCCGCGTGGAGAGCGGGGCGACTCCCCAGTTGTTCTCGATGAACTTCAGGACCGATGTGAAGTCCAGCGTGGTATGGTCAATATAGGCTTCGCGCGCATATGGGCTCACCAGAATGGTGGGCACGCGCAGCCCGTAGCCCGTGGCGTCCACGGGCGGGGGAACCACGTGATCGTACCAGCCGCCCCAGTCATCATAGGTCAGCACGAGCGCGGATGTGTTCCAGGCGCTGGAGCGCATCAGCTCCTGGATCAGACCCTTGACAAAGCGCTGTCCACCACTAGGGTATTGCGGCGGGTGTTCGCTCTTGCCCGACGGAACAATGTAGGATACGGCCGGCAGGTTCCCCTGCTGGAGATCGGTATAGTATTGCTTCAGATCCACAATGTGGCTGGCCAGCTTCGGATCATCGATGAACCGGTCCTGGTTGAGGAGCGGCACCCAGATCACCTGGGAGTCGCGCGCACCCACACCCTGGACGTGCCGGTAGTTGATCGATGGATCATAGTTCTGCACATAGAATTTCCACGACACGCCTGCAGCCTGCAGCCGATCGAAGATCGTGGGCACGTCCTTCAGCTGACCGGCGACATCCAGCGGGTTCTCCGATCCCGGAGCGATCGCCATGATGGAGTACACATGGTTGACGAAGCTGCCGGTGGGGGCAGAGCTGAACCAGCGGTCGAAGAGCACGTAGTGATCGGCCAGGTTCCAGTAGTACGGGATATCGCGGTCGTCGTAGTAGCCCATCGATATCCGGCCATTCTCACGGCGCAGGTTCAGCCCCGACACGAAGCCATCCATCTTGCCGCCGTTGAACTGGTCCTTGAAGGAATTGGCGTTGTGGCTCAAGTCCGTGATCGTGCTCTCGCCGATGTGCCAGGGCGTAACATACCCTGCCTGCAGGTTCTTCGGATCCACCGGCATGCGCGTATTGGCCGGGGTGCCATCCGCGCCAGGGTAGGTGCCGAAGTAGTTGTCGAACGTGTGGTTCTCCTGCATGACAAAGACCAGGTGCTGGATGGGCGTCTTGGTCTTGAGACCCCGGGGGCCTGCTGGCGTCGCAGCCTGCGCGGGCGCGATTTGGGAGAGGCCCAAGAACGCCGTCAGGGCAATCGCCAAGATTCTTGAGCGTTTCATGGTCGTACCTCATAAATGATGATGATGGGCTTGCTAACCAGGTTGCCGTTGGCGTCCTGGAACGCGATCGATTCCGTGTGCACGGCCCGGCCGAAGTATTTGTTGACGTAGCCCATGAGCTTGTCCGCAAAGAACGGCGTGCGTGCCGCAGAGAACGAATCCCACACGATGTACTGGATCTCCGAGCTTCGGATCTGGTCATCCGGATTGTTGATCGGCTCGTACGCCGGATTGCGGTGCAGCGGGTTCGGGCTGGTGCCTAGGCCGTATGCTTTGCGGGCGCCATAGAACTGGATGATGTTCGCCATCGATGGGCCGATCGTCATGAACTGGGCATAGGCAGGCACGTTAGCCTGGATCCATGCGCCCGTCTCACGCCCTCCGGGCACGCCGCCGGTGCCGGCCAGGAACTGAGAGGACGGCTGAGGCTGGATGCGCTGCCAGCTGGCGATCGCCAGCGAGAGCACGATCACCCCGGTGGCGATCCAGGACACGAGCGGCGGCATGCCAACGCGGCCCATTTGCACCGTGTCCTGCCGGTTCCGGATCGCATTCCAGGAATAGCCCAGCAGCCGGGCAGCCAGAATCGCTAAAGGCGGCGCGATCGAGAGCAGGTACTGGAAACCTTTCACGGGCCAGAGCTGGAAGAAGATGACTGGCACAAGGATCCAGGAAAGCAGCAGCTTTTCCCGCCACGAATGCTGGCGCCAGAGCAGGATCAGCCCCAGCACGGCTGCGGCGATGACCAGGATCCCCAACGCAACAGGCACGGTCTCGAGGTAGAACGTGGCTGTGTGATTGGGCCGCCGGAACAACTGCCAGACGAGGTACTGCTGCCCCGTGGACGTGCCGCCGGCGACGATCAGGCTGAGGGGGAACGGCGCGATGACGAGCGCCATGAGGATCGGTGCGATGATCAGGTCACGCACCCGCACGTGCAACTCGGGGGACAGGGCCAGGAACGCGTAGATCGCCCCAAGCAGGATGAGGCTGGTTTCCTTCGACAGGAAGGTCAGCCCCATCGAGATCCCCGCCGCGTAGATCCAGCGGGTCCGTTGGCTGATGCCGAACCGGGCCAGCATGTAGAGCGTGAGGGTGGAAAAGAACACCATCGGTCCGTCGAGCAGCACCTGCCGCGAGACCACAACATGGTAGGGCATGAATGCCATGAACAGGGCCGCAAGGGCGCCCGGCAGACGGCCATAAAGCACTTTTCCCAGTTCGTATGTCAGATAGACAGTGGCAAGGCCAATGACGACCGCCAATAATCGTCCCACGAGATCATCAAAATGAACTTTATAGATGAGCGACAACACAAATTGGAATAGCAGCGGATGAGCCCGGAACACCGGGAAGAAATCCTTGAGGCCGGGCACGCCCGCAATGGCGGCTGCCTGGCCGGAATAGACGGCCTCGTCGGTGTTGTAGCCGATGGCATTGACCTGCCACAGACGCAAAAAAGCGCTGGCTACCATCGCAAACAACACAACTACCCAGGCGAGCATCCGCTCGGTGGCTACCGGCACCGTCCACGCTGCCGGGCGCGGGGGAGCGATCGCTTCGATATTGATCTCTTTCTTCTTCTCGTGATTGATCTGCATTGGTCACCTCCGCACAGTGGCTGTCACCACGAATCCTGAAGCGGACAAGGCGGCGTAACGCCCGCCCGGCTGCCACGCTCGCGGGCAAGCCGGGGACGGCGATTGCGTCGGATGAGATCGTTACTCGACGCTGACGACCTCTGGCTGGCGGCTGTAGCGGTCACGCCCCGCCGTCTCCACTTCCCGGGCCCGGGCGATATCGGCCGAGATTTGCTCGTTGTTGACGAACGTCGGGATGCGCGCCCACCAGTCGAACGTGTTGGAGCGGATCACTGTGGCGGGAAGCTCCCCGAGCGCCTGGCGGATGATGGCATGCTCCTTCTCGCGGAGGTCTACTCCATCGCGCGTATACAGGAACTCCTTGAGAGCTTCGTAAGGCGGAAAACCGTAGGCGTCCTCACAGTTTTGCAGAAGCACCTCCATGGCCTCCCGGTTCTCGATCGACTCGATGCCGGGCTCACCGCGCTCGATGATGAACATCCTCGTTAGCGGCGCCCTGCGAGCCAGCTTGACCTTGGGGATCAACTTGTTGACGAAGTACTTGGGCGGCGGCACCAGCATTTGTAGGATCATGTTGATGGTGGCTGCGGGCAGATGGGTCTTGCTGATGATGAAAGCAAAGCGCCGCCCCGTGCGCGAATGGATCCGGCTCTGGATCGGCAACGCCAGCCTCTCTTTGAAGCGCAGGGTGTTGGCATCAACGGCTCGCAGAGTATGGAAGCTGATCGTGAGCGGCTTGGGATAGGTCATCGCCATGCCGTCGGGCGAGACGATGGTCATGTCGTCCGACAGGAACGCTGCCTGATCGGTGGTGCGGCGCTGGTACGCCAGGATCTTCAGAAGAGTGGTTGTCTTGCCGGTATCGGTGCGGGCGGTCACCATGCACGCTTCGTCTCCGAATGCGAGCGTCGCGCCATGCACGAGCGCGCATCCCTTCTCGACGAAGGTCCAACGCAGGATCGGCTCGACGACATTGGTGTACAGAACGTGCGGGGACAATCGGAGCGAGGGCGAGGCAACTGCATCCACTGCATCCCCCGGCTGCATTCCCAGGTTGATCCCGACCTCAAAGCCCAGCGGGCCGAGCAGCTCCGAGTAGTGAATGTAATGACCCCGGTCGCTATCGAACGGCTTCTTCCTCGGCTTGCCGATCCGCACGCGGATCGTCGGCTGCTCGATGGGCAAAGCGAGGCGAAAAGGCTCCAACTCTGGAAGCTCTCCCTCGGAAGACACGGTCACAATGTCATGGATGTTGTAGAAGTAAGTATGGTTCATGAGGCTCCGTACCTTCAGTTGGGTTTTGCTGGCTTTGGAGGGCGCAGGGCTCCAAATAATGTTGTCCGCCAGTTCGAACCGGATCACGGTAAGCAGCGCCAGCGAGACGAGGTTGGAGATCACATAGTAGATCCCCAACAGGCTTGTCAACGCATAGATCATAGGTGCGCGAAGAGCTAGCGCCAGCACATTCATGACGAAGAACAATCCCAGACGCCGGAGCAGCCCGGACGCCTGGCTCTGCTTGCCATAGATCCAGAACTCCGTGAGAAGGAAGTTCCAAAGTGTGGATGCGACGGTAGCCAGGACCGCAGAGACCAGGTAGTAGATATGAAGCTTGTCGGTCACCAGCCATAGCGCCGCCGTATTGACGAGGATGCCTGTGGCCCCCACGAATGCAAACGCGGCAAATCGGGAGAACTCGCCGTTGAAGCGCAGCGCCCAGAGCAGGCTCAGGTACTTCATCGCCTCCCCCGCCGAGGCCTTGCTCTGCCCTGAGAAGCGCGGGCCAAAGCGGAACGGGACCTCCGCCTTGCGCAGGCTCGGATGCCGTATAAGGATTTCCAGAAGGATCTTGAAGCCCTTAGGCCGCAGAGAGCGCAGGACAAGCGCGCCAACGCGAACAAGGAAAAAACCGGTGAGCGGATCGCTCACGCCATGCAGCTCACGCGGGAACAAGATACGCGCGATCATATCGAGACCCCGGGAGACTACCTTCCGGGCCGCGTTGAGGCCGGTCACCGCGCTCTTGACGCTGCGGCGCGTCGCTACAACAAGGTCGGCTTGCTGTTCCCTGGCGGTCCGCAGGAGCAGCGGGATCATCTCGGGCGGATGCTGAAGGTCGGCATCCATGACGCACGCGTACCTGGCCCGCGCGGCAGCCAGCCCAACCGTGACCGCGCCGCCCAGGCCATCGCCGCGTTTCTCAGGCGGGCGGTGGATCAGACGAACGTTCAGCGAGGGAAAGCGCTCGGCTGCAGCCTCCACTGCCTGCGGCGTGCTGTCTGTCGAATCATCGACGAAGATCACTTCCAGGTTTGGACCGGAAGTGGATCCTTCACCAAAGGCATTCTCAATACGGGTTAGAAGAACCTCGATATTCCCCACTTCATTGCGGGTCGGCACGATGATCGATAGATCCAGGTCGCTCCGGCCTACCCTGTGTGGTTGGGTAACGACGCCGCCATAGGATAAGCTGTCTGTGGTCATAGTGCTCCTCGCATGATTCTAAAATTTGTGCCTGTCAGCCAGCATAACGACGACAACAGAAATACGTAACCATACCTTTGCCGCTTCCGCAGGAACCGCGAAAAACGGTGCCAGTCTGGTATTGTGGTCGGCGCATCTCGGCGCCGACAGCGCCTCAACCCGAAGGAATCAGCGAATCTGTGATCGTGCTATCGTGGCTGCCCGCGTGCTTTCGGCCTCCCTTTCCAGGCAATAGGCTGGCCTGTCAGGCGTTGGTCGAGTCCTTACGAATCTGTGGTGCCTTCGTGAATTAGTCAACGGCCGCGATGGGTTTTTGTTACAACGACTGGCGTGCAATTTAGGGGCGCCAGAGGGCATGATTAGCGGGCTCGCGGCTACTATTTGCCGTGAGTTCGTCGGCTCCCAAGCCCCGGGATTGCGGGTGAACTGACAGGGGAATCTGCTGTGATGAAGTTCGCCAGGTACTTAACAATATATGAAGACGATCACTCAGTAGGAGACGGGCCCGCGCGCGCTTGTGGACGAGCCTCGCCGACCAAGAAGGCCGCAGCCCTTACGACGCAGACTAAGGAAACCCCTGCGCGAGGGTGCACCATGCTTGGCGCGACCAACGAGGGATTTGAACATCAGGCCGGCGGCGATATACATACGCGCGGTCAAGCGCGTTAGTAGAGGACTTGCGGCTGCCCTGCACCATGTTCTGCTTTGAGCTGCTCATACCGAACACCAGACGGATTGAGCTCAACCAGGCTCGTGTCCCGGTTGCCGCCAGAGAGGGTTCCCACTCGTCTGCGCGACGAGGTGATTCACGACAAGCTCGGCATGGGGGCCGCAGATCTGCTTGCGAGGGCTTCTTCAAAATGGGTCGATGATCCGTTGCAGCTACAGCCTTGCAGCGGCAGCTTTTCGCTCCGCCCGGATTCTCTTGAGCCGCTTCATAACGTTGTTGCCCCCGCGCCCAAAGTGATCGTGCAACTGCACGTACTCGGCAAAGAGCGAGTCATAGACCTGCTGGTTTCTCGGGATAGGCGAGAAGTCTTCCGTCTTCAGGTGCGCCATGCTCCTGGCAGCCTCGAAGATGCTGTCATAACCGCCAGCCTGGCGGCCGGCTGCCACGGCCCCGAACATGGCTGAGCCCAGAGCGGGCGTCTGATTCGAAGCGCTGATACGGATCGGCCGGCCCGCCACGTCGGCGTAGATTTGCATCAGCAGCTTGTTCTTCTCGGGCAGCCCGCCACAGGCGACCAGCTCGTGGATGGGCACGCCGTGTTTCTCAAAGGCCTCGACGATCACGCGCGTCCCGTAGGCGGTGGCCTCGACCAGGGCCCGGTAGATCTCCTCGGGCTTTGTTGCCAGTGTTGCTCCGACGAGCATACCGGTCAGCTCGGCGTCGACAAGGACGCTGCGATTACCATTCCACCAATCCAGAGCCAGCAGCCCCGATTCTCCTGGTTTCAGCGCGGCTGCCTTCTCTTCCAGGAGTTGGTGAAGGTTCATGCTGCGCCTCTGCGCCTCACGCTCGTAGGCCGCGGGGACGCAGTTCTCAACAAACCAGGCAAAGTGATCCCCAACGCATGATTGGCCTGCCTCGTAGCCGAAGAAACCCGGAATGATCCCGTCTTCCACGTAGCCGCACATGCCAGGCACGATCTGCTCTTGCGTGCCCAATACCATGTGGCAAGTCGAGGTACCCATGATCATGACCATGCGACCCGGCTCGGTGACGGTGGCGGCAGGCACCGCAACGTGGGCATCCACATTGGCAATCGCGACCGCCGTGCCGGGACAGAGCCCCGTCCAGCGGGCGGCTTCCTCCGTCAGGCCGCCTGCCCGCTGCCCTGTTGGGACGACTTGCCGGAGCATCTTATCGTCGATCACATCGGCAAGGCGCGGATCCAGCGCCTTGAAATACTCGGAGTCCGGAAAGCC
>Ga0316628_100001179_pt1 | contig 18164 bp, 13 predicted proteins | sample OWC_Aug_M2_C1_D5_FD_207648 | JGI IMG/M metagenome (GOLD analysis project Ga0316628, IMG submission 207648) | Wetland soil microbial communities from Old Woman Creek delta, Ohio, United States - OWC_Aug_M2_C1_D5_C | ecosystem: Environmental > Terrestrial > Soil > Wetlands | place: USA: Ohio... | reverse complement strand
CTGCGTGCAATCCACCGACGCGTGCCCACCGCGCAGCGGAAAACGCGTCTCGTTGTGGTTGAACTCCGGTGCCGGCCTCAGCGGCTTCCAGCTCGTCGCCGTGTGGCACCGCTCGCAGGCGACCTTCAACGCACCGTGCGGGCTTTGCGTCCGCCCTCGCTCGGACTGGGCATGAGCCGAGCGCAGCCCGAGCTGAAAGAACATCAGCAGGACCGGAAAGACGATCCTGATGAACCGGCGATCGATTCTGAGTGTCGAATGCCGCGATCTGACGAGTGGGTACCGGGGGGCAGAGCCAACGAGAGACACTTCTCCCGCTGACGGGATTTGGAGCGTTGTTTTCATACAGTTCCCACTTCCCGAGAAACTTTGTCGGGCAGCGCGCGATGGGGTCGCACGCCGCGGGCTCCAAACATCCTCTCGCGCTGGGCCCAACTTGGCACCCGGTGGCCCTCGAGTGAGGGAGCACCAAGAATTCAGAGGCGGCGCGACAAAAGAACGTCTTTCCAATTATTTTTGTGATGCGAGGTTACACAGGCGATGCGCGTAGTTTCAACCAAAAAAAGCAGTAGTTTCCACATCATTCTTTGCATGTTTTAATGACCCGCCCGGCAGGAAGGTACCATCCGTGAGAAGTTTGACGGGGGACAAGTACGTAGAAAACACTACCTGAGCATCGGGCCGCCAAGCCCGTGCAAATGCTGACCGCATTCGTTTCTCCTGTGTGTTCAGCATCCACGGACACCACCGACACGGGAACGCTGACGACAGGTCATGAACGATGCTTTGAATCCTCGGATGAACGCTGGTAATTTATTGGCGTTCACACACGATTGGAACAACGCCGCGCACGATTTTCCTGGGAGGGTCCGCAATGAACTTCCGATTCGACCACAACAACATCAACGTCCGGGATCTCGATAGAAGCGTGAAATTCTACGGCGACGCCCTCGGTTTGGTGGAGACGCGGAGGTACGAGCCCGACGACAAAAGCTTCAAGCTTGTTTTCCTCGGCGACGGCAGTACCGGCCACAAACTGGAGCTCACCTGGCTGCGCGAGCGGGCTGAGGCCTACAATCTGGGCGACAATGAGTTCCACCTGGCGCTGGTCGTGGACGACTACGCCTCCGCCCACCGGCGCCACAAGGAAATGGGCTGCATCTGTTACGAGAATCCGGCAATGGGAATTTATTTCATCGAGGACCCGGACGGATATTGGGTGGAAATCCTTCCGGAGAAGAGATGACACTTTCGTCCCTGTCACCTCGTCCCGCTCTGGAGTCGAGTCGGCCCCGAGCGCCGTCGGGGAACCGCCGCCTGCCTAGAACATGCCTGAAACCATCGAAGAAGTCCTGAAGAAATTCTGGGGATTCGACCGATTTCTTCCGCTGCAGAAGGAAGCGATGAGCTGCGTCTGCGAAGGTCGGGACTCAATTGTCGTCCTGCCCACCGGAGGCGGGAAATCGCTCTGTTTCCAGGCGCCGGCGCTGCTGCTGCCCGGACTGACCCTTGTCGTTTCGCCCTTGCTTTCGCTGATGAAGGATCAGGTCGACGCACTTCTGGAGAACGGGATCCCCGCCGCCCGCCTGGACAGCAGCATTTCACAGGCGGATAGGAACGCTGCATACGGCCGCCTCCGCGCCGGCGAATTGAGGCTCCTTTACGTCTCGCCGGAGCGCCTGGTCATGGAGGGATTCCTGGATTTCCTCAAAACCCGCGGCATTTCTTCGGTCGCCATCGACGAGGCGCACTGCGTCAGCATGTGGGGCCACGATTTCCGGCCCGAGTATCGCCAGCTCCAGGTCGTGAGGAAGGCGCTGCCGGGGATTCCCATCGGCGCGTATACCGCGACTGCGACCCAGCAGGTGCGGCGCGACATCGAAGAACAGCTTTGCCTGAACCGGCCCGAAGTGCTGGTCGGGAGATTCGACCGTCCCAACCTGCTTTTTCGTGTCCGGCGCCGAGGCACCCTCGTCAGGCAGGCCGTGGAAGTCCTGGACAGTCACAAAGGGGAATCCGGCATCATCTACTGCATCCGCCGGTCCGATGTAGACGAAATGTGCAGGAGCCTTTCGAGCCGGGGCTACATTGTCGCACCCTACCACGCCGGCATGACGGACGAAGAGCGCAAGAAGAGCCAGGATGCGTTCATCGAGGAGAAGGTCGACACCATCGTGGCCACCATTGCCTTTGGCATGGGAATCGACAAATCCAACGTGCGCTACGTCGTCCACGCGGGCATGCCGAAGTCGCTCGAGAACTACCAGCAGGAGAGCGGGCGCGCCGGGCGTGACGGGCTTGAAGCCGAGTGCGTCCTCTTTTACTCCGGCGGCGACTTCCTCACCTGGAAGAGCATCCTGGGCGAGGCGGAATCCGAAGCCGGAGACATCGCCCTCGCCAAGCTCGGCCGCATGTATCGCTACTGCAGCGGGGTCGGATGCCGACACAGGGCAATCGCCGAGTACTTCGGGCAGGGCCTTGCAGCGGACGCCTGCGGGGCGTGCGATATCTGCCTCGGCGAGGTGCAGGGCGTTTCCGACGCGCTGGTGGTGGCCCAGAAGATCCTGTCCAGCATAGTCCGGCAGGGCGAAAGATTCGGCGCGGACTACACCGCGGGGGTTCTGACCGGCTCGCGCGAAGACAGAATCCTGGCCAACCGGCACGACCAGCTGAGCACCTACAACATCCTCGGCGACCACCCGAAATCAGCCGTCCGGGACTGGATCGAGCAATTGGCGGAGCAGGAGTGCGTCGAGCGGACCGGCGAGTTCGGGGTGTTGATGGTCACCGACAAAGGGCGTCTCGTGCTCAAGGGCAAAGAACAGCCGCTCCTGCTTGAACCGCCCCGGAAAAAGAAGGCGGAGCCGAAACTGCCCGCCGCTCCCGCGGATTCGTGGGAGGGAGTGGACCGCGGCCTGTTCGAGGCCCTTCGCAAACTCCGGCGACAACTCGCCGGCGAACGGGGCCTTCCCGCCTACATCGTTTTCGGCGATGCCGCGCTGCGCGACATGGCCAGAAAGCGCCCCTCATCCCCATCCGCATTCCTGGGAGTCCATGGGGTCGGCGCAAAGAAGCTGGAACTGTATGGCAGCCGGATGCTGGAAGCAATCCGGGAGTACTGCACGTCCCACTCGCTGCAAATGGATGCCTCAATCCAACCGCCAAGGCACCAAATCCCGAAACCCGTTATTACCCGCGGTTAGTGCTCTTTCGTCACGAAGGACGGGCTGCCGCTGCGTTTGTGCCAGAAAAAATAAACCGGAACGCCGGTGAGCACGATGATGAGGCCCGGCCAGGTGAATGCCGGCCGAACCCAGAGGAGGTCCACCATTATGAGGGCGGCCGCGACGACGTAAAGCGCCGGAAGAACAGGGTAGCCAAAAGCCCGGTACGGCCGCTCGAGGTCGGGCCGCTTTTTCCTCAAGACAAAGAGAGCGCTCACGGTGAGAACGTAAAACAGCAGGTTTGCGAAAATGACGTAATTGAGCAGGTCGCTGTATGTTCCGCTCAAGGTGAGGAGCGATGCCCACAATGCCTGGATCAGCAGCGAGAAGCCCGGAGTGTGGGTGCGCGGCGAAACCTCGGCCACTTTTCGAAAAAACAGCCCGTCTTTCGCCATCGCGTAGTAAACCCGCGCGCCGGCCAGTATCAGCCCGTTCGTGCAGCCGAAGGTCGAAACCAGAATGCAGAGGTTGACGAAGGTCAGTCCGAGCGGACCCATGAGGCTCTGGGCCGCAAGGGTGCCCACCCGATCTTCGGGAGCCGAGGCGATGGCGTCCAGCGGCAGGACCCGCAGATAGACGATGTTTGCGGCCATGTAGAGCACGGATACCAGCACTGTTCCCAGAATGAGCGAAAGCGGCAGGTTGCGTTTCGGATTTACGACCTCGCTTCCCGTGAAAGTGACGTTGTTCCAGGAATCCGAGGAAAAGAGCGATCCGACGAGCGCTGCGCCCATGAGTGAAAGCAGCGTAAGGTTGAAGGACGTCGTGCCGGAGGAGCCGAAATTCGCTCGGACGGCCTCCGGATTCGCGGGAAGCGCAAAGCCCACGATCACCAGGACAAGGAGCCCGCCGAATTTCGCGGCCGTGAAGATGTTCTGCACCATGGCTCCTTCGCGCAGACCGCGGCGGTTCACCCAGGTCAGCACGGCGATGGCGGCGATTGCCACAAGCTGCTGGCTGGATATGCTGTACCCGAGGGGTAGCGGGACCAGGATCCGGGAGCCGGAGACCCAGGGCACGAAGAGGCCGAGGAATTTGGCGAATGCGACGACCACTGCCGCGATCGTACCTGTCTGAATGACCAGGAAGAGCGTCCACCCGTAAAGAAAACCGAACATCGGCCCGTAGGCCTCTCGGAGGAAGACGTACTGCCCTCCTGCACGCGGCATCGCCGCGGCCAGTTCGCCGTAACTCAGGGCGCCCACGATGGTCATGACCGCCGTGATTCCCCATGCCAGCAGAAGCAGAGCCGGAGATTTGACGTCGCGCGCCATCTCGGCCGAGACGATGAATATTCCCGAGCCGATCATGCTGCCGACAATGATGGTCGTTGCATCGAAGAGTTTGAGTCCCGGAACGAGCTGGTTGCCGGCGGGCGCATCCGCATCCGCCCTCTGGTTCGTGGCCATGAAGGATCCTTTCAGGAATGCGGGCATTATACTTGAACCAGGGAAGTATCCCAGCACCGGATGATCAATCGCAAAGGAACGGAGGAATTGACGACCGACGATTGACGGTTAAAAGCTCGCGGGGCCGAACGAAGGTTGCTCAGGAGGCCAACAGGCCTCCATTGAAAATGGGGAAAGTAATGCGCAACCCGTCATGTATCGTCAAGGGTCATTGATATGATGCTAAAATCCGATCTTAGGTCTTTGTATATCCAATCTGTAACTTCTTCGATTATTGCGAAGACTCTTATATAGGACGCGGATTTACGCGGATGAACGCGGATCAGACAGAAGAACGGCTTGAAGAATTGGCGTTTATGTGTGCAAATCCGCGTCCAATTTTTGGGTTGCGGCCACGGGCTGCGTTACAGTCTTTACGGTTTGAAAACAGGCCACGATTTAAATCGTCATGCAAAATTGGCGGTCGGGAGGTCTATTGAAAACAAGTGGCAGTGCGGTTGGAATCGGGATTGTCGGTTGCGGCAATGTCGCGCGCATTCATGCCGAGGCGATCAGGCTCCTTCCCGAGCTCGAGCTGGTTTCCGTGTGCTCGCGCTCGAAGGAGTCTGCGCGGAGCCTCGGCAAGAAGTTCGGCGTTCCTGCGTGTTCCGATCTGCAGGAGATGCTCGCGGACCGCGACGTCCGCGCCGTCGCCATCTGCAGCCCGAGCGGAACACACAGCCAACTCGGTTGCGCCGCAGCGCTCGCCGGAAAGCACGTGCTCGTCGAGAAGCCGATCGATATTTCTGTCGCGAAAGCCGACCGGTTGATTGAAGCCTGCGACCGCTCGGGCGTCAGGCTGGCGGTCGCTCTCCAGTCACGGCATCTCGACGCGCCCCGTCTCCTCAAATCCGCCGTGGAGACGGGTCGCCTGGGAAAGCTGCTCCTGGCAGGCGCTTACATCAAGTGGTATCGCACCCCGGAGTACTACTCCTCGAGGCCGTGGCGCGGCACGCTGGAGTTCGACGGAGGCGGCGCGCTCATCAACCAGGCCATCCACACCGTGGATCTGCTGCGATGGATGATGGGTCCCGCAACCGGAGTGCATGCCCACTCCGGCCGGCTGCTTCACGAAGGGATCGAGGCGGAGGACACCCTGGTCGCCGCACTGCGCTTTGAGGGCGGGGCGCTGGGAATCGTCGAAGCGGCCACATCAGCCTATCCCGGATTCAAGCGCCGGCTGGAGATCACGGGCACCGAGGGCACGGTGATCCTCGAAGGAGACAGCCTGACGACGTGGTCTCTGCGCGACGGCTCCCCGAACCCGGCCGCGTCGGCTGCCGAGGTTTCCGACGGGTCGGCCGATCCCATGGCGATCGATTGCGAAGGCCACCGCAGGGTCCTGGCGGATTTCGCGGATTCCATCCTGCGGGAGCGAAAGCCGCTGGTCGACGGACGCGATGGCCGCGAATCACTCGAACTGGTCGAATCCATCTACCGCTTCGCCAGGGGATAGAGAGAATCGGGAATTCATTCAAAGCCACCACCAGGTCACCAAGACACCAGGTAATAACGATTTGACGGGCTACACCACCGGGCCAATGCGCCAGGGGCTGAATTCCTTGTGGCCGAGATTTTCGCTTTTGGTCCGCTCGCCCGACGCGACACGCACGACGTGGCGAAAGATCTCTACCCCTTTTTCGACGATGGTGCTGCTGCCATCCACGATTTCTCCCGCGTTGACATCCATGTTGTCGTTCATGACTCTGAAGATGCGGCTGTTGCTCGCGATCTTCAGCACGGGTACGGTCGGGAAACCCATTGCGGAACCTCGCCCGGTCGTGAATGCAATGACGCTGCAGCCTCCAGCCGCCATGCCGGTAATCGAAACCGGATCGTACCCCGGCGTGTCCATCATGATCAGGCCTTTTCGCGCGACCTGTTCGGCGTAGTCTACAACGCCCATGAGCATCGTCGTCCCGCCCTTGGCGGCGGCGCCGAGCGATTTCTCGACGATGTTCGTGATGCCCCCGCGCTTGTTCCCGGGCGCCGGGTTGCTGTCCATGGTCGCGCCGAAGCGGGCGAAGTATTCCTGGAATCTCTTGATGATGAAGATCAGCCTCCTGCCCGTTTCGACGTCAACGGCCCGCCGGGTCAGGACCTGTTCGGCGCCGTAAATCTCGGGCGTCTCGGCCAGGACGACTGTCCCGCCGGCCGCGACCAGCAGGTCCGCGGCGTAACCCAGTGCGGGATTTGCAGAGATTCCCGAGAGGCCGTCCGAACCGCCACATTTCACCCCGAGGACGAGGTGCGTCACGGATTCGGACGTCCGTTCCAGGTGGGAAAATGCCCCGGCCAGTTCCTCGACCATTCTGCGGCCTTCGGCTACGGCCTTCAGGGTGCCTCCCGCCTGCTGGATTTCGAGCGGGTGCGTCGGCTTCAGTTCGAGGGGTATCGCCCTGGCGCCGGTGTAGCGCGACAGGTTGTTGACTTCGCATCCGAGCCCGACGAGAACGACCGCCGCCACGTTCGGATTGAGAATCATCCCCCGGATGGTGCGCTCCAGCTGTTCGGTGTCCGGACCTTCGTGATGAGCGCAGCCTTCCTGGTGCGGCAGAGCCACGACGCCGTCGATTCCGGCGAGGCTCAGGCTGCGGCATTCATCCGCAATGCAGGAAGCCACGTGGCTGGCGCAGTTGCTCGCGGCTACGATCGCGATATAGTTGCGCGTGCCCACGCGACCGTCGGGGCGGCGATAGCCGAGGAAGCGGCGCGGCAGATCCTCCGGCAGCGCCGGAGGAACCGGCCGCTCGACGGCGAACTCCGCTTTGTCGAGATCGTGTACCAGTTCCAGGTTGTGGGTGTGGACCCATTCGCCGGACCGGATAGGGTAGATGGCGGTACCGATGATCTGGGAGTATTTGAATACGAAGCCGCCTTCGGGAATCGCAGTCAGGGCCACCTTGTGGCCCATTCCGATGCTGTCCCGAAGGACGACGGAGCCCTCGCCGCCTACGAGCTCCAGCCCGCGCGGCAGGTCCGTGCGCGCCACGGCCACGTTGTCCGCAAGCGAAAGCCGAATGACCTTTTCCGCAATGGGAGCCCGCTCGGAAACCGGGACCGGCCCCGCCCCGGCCTGGTTCAGTATCGGAAACGCCCCATCCTCACCCATGTCGCGCTCGAGATTCTAAAGATCGCAGGCCGGGAAAAACGAACCGCGAAAACCTCCAGGATTTCATCCAGACTTGCACCGTAGACTCACGGCGTCTTTGCGTCCTGGCGTCTTCGCGTTCAGTCTCTTGCCCGGAACACTTCCGTCACGTCTTCACCCGGTAGAGCATCTCTCCGGCCTTGGGCACAAGGAGAATGCCTTCCGTCTCCCTGCCCCGCCACTCGTCCACGTTCACCCGGCCCGGATCGAGATAATCCAGATTCACCCGGCGGCACCGCTCTTCCGGGATCCCGGTCGCGAGCGTCACCTTGATGCGCGGTTTTTCGTCGCCCGAGGAGGCATCGTAGGTCCCTATGCCGCGCAGATGCGTGCTGTGAGCGAGCACGCCTCCCGGGTAGTGCTTGAACCTGTCCCACTGCTTCACGAAATAGTCGCGCACGTGATAACCGATCTCGTCGATCAGCCTGCCGTGTGTATAGCTGATTTCGTCGATGTGCGGGGCATAGACCACGACCTCTCCGCCGTCGGCGATGGCGGGTTCGAGCTTGTACATGCCCTTGGCTGCAGTCCAGATGTCGTCGTACATTTTCGGCATGATGGAAAGCACGCGGCGATAAGGCTTTTCGACCCAGCGGATGTGCAGCTTCGAGGAGAGGTCGGCTGCCGCCTCGTACGCATCCTCGGGTGAACCGACGAAGAATCCGGCAAGCCCGTCGCCTTTGACGACCATGCTGAAGCACAGCTTCGGCCGGTCGATGAAGCCGGCCGCCCTGTCGATCACCCGGCGCACGGGAGTGTGTTTGGTGCCGATCACCTTGTAGCTGGTGATCACGGCGCCCAGCCAGTGGGAGAAATTGATGACCGTGTCGCCCCCGATGCCCGGGAAGAAGTATTTGTTGCCGCCGGAAAATCCCACGACTTCGTGCGGGAAAGTCGGGCCGCAGATGATGATCTGGTCGTAGTCGAACACCAGCTTGTTGAGGCGGACATCCACGCGCTCGTGCATGAGGCCACCGGTGATTTCCTTGATCTCGTCGGCGCTGATCTGTCCTACGGTGGCAAGCGCTTCGGCGACGTCCCAGCGGTGATTGAAGATCCCCACCTTCGAATAAACGCCTGCCCTCTCGGCCGGAGTGATCCCGACCAGCCGGTTGATCGCGTTCTCGCTCATCGGCTGGTGCGTGCCCAGCGCGATGAGGTAATCCAGGGCCGCAGCCGTCCTGCCCAGGAAGCTGTGAAACAACCGGAACATCATGGGAATCGGCGCGGTGCGGGTGGCATCGGGGATGATGACGAGGACTTTTTTGCCATCGAGGCGCGCCACGGCGAGCGCTCCGGCCATCAGTTCCCGCACCTCGTCTTCCGTCATCAACCGATTCACATAACCCTTGCCTGAGACCATGACCTTGCCTTTCACTGCACAATTTACACTAAAAACCACCGCCAAGACACCGGGACACCAGGACTGCAAGAGCCCTGGTGTCTTTGTGCCCGGGTGGTTTTCTTCTCAGACTCCGGAGAAGGCATGGAAGCCGCCGTCGACCGGCACGACCACACCGGTGACGAAGGACGATGCCGGGGAAAGGAGCCAGAGGACGGTTCCCACCAGGTCCTCGGGCTCGCCGAAGCGGCCCATCGGAGTGTGGCTGACGATGCTCTGACCGCGGGCGGTCAGTTGCCCGGTCTCTTTTTCGGTCAGCAGGAACCGGTTCTGCTCGGTGAGGAAGAACCCCGGCGCCACGGCGTTGACGCGGATTCGGGGCGAGTAGTTCTGCGCCAGATGAACTGCCAGCCACTGCGTGAAGTTGTTGACCGCCGACTTGGCTGCCGAATAACCCAGGATGCGAGTCAGAGGACGGTAAGCACTCATCGAGGAAAAGTTCAGAATGACACCGTCCCCCCGGTCCGCCATCGCCTTTCCGAAGACCTGGCTTGCAAGGATGGTCCCGGTGATATTCAGTTCGAAAACGAACCGGAGCGCCTCTTCGGGGATTTCGAAAAACGAACGATCGGGACCCGTCGTTGCGTCGGGCTTGTTGCCCCCCGCCGCATTGATCAGGCAGTCGATGCGGCCGAACGCGTCGAGAACGGCCTGCCTCGCCTTTTCGAGGCTCGTCCGGTTGAGCACGTCGGCCACGACGACGATGGCCTTGCCGGGCGCGGTCTCGAATCGCTTGAGCAGGCGATCGGCACGTCTGGGATCACGGCCTAATAGCGCGACATTCGCGCCGCAGCCGACCAGCGCACAGGCGATTTCCCCGCCCAGTACGCCGGCCCCGCCCGTCATGACGATGGAACGTCCCGTAAAATCGTATGTTTTTGTCATTTCTGCCAGGTCCATATCATCGCTCCGGGAATATCGAGCTTCGCAGAATCGGATGACAGAATTGCTCCACCGCGGCTGGGCACGCCGTGCCCTTGCACGGACGAAGCGCCACCCTGAGTCACGACTCTCGAGTGAATTTGAGAATGCCGGACAGCCGGCACTCAGCGCCCAAACGGCGCAAGGTGCCTGATAAAATGTTTCTCCAGAAACTCGTAATAGGTCTCTTCGCTGCCGCGCAGTGCGCCGAAAAATCGCCCTTGAAACCGTTCATCCTTCATCACGGAACCGAAGGTCACGTGTAAAACCTCGCGCGCGTGGAAATCGTCGAGCAGAGAGCCCAGCTGGCCGTCTCCAAGCGCGGACACGTCGGCAACCCTGGCAGGGTCCGCCGAAACGTGATAGCTCGCGCGATCCACCGGATAGCGCTCGATCGCGAATTTCGCAATCTCCCTGAAAAGCGCCGGATCGAGAACCGCGATCGCACGCAGCGCCTCGAGGTAGCTGGTTCCCGCGGTCTTGAGATGGACGAGGTCGCCGGCAAGGCGCGCCGCGATCGGATAGACGCTGAATTTGTCCGAGCCGGAGTGAAGGCTCAGCTTGTAGGGGCCAAAAGCGCGGGCGACAGCCACGTGCCGGGAAAAAGATTCGTCGAAGCGCGAGAGGTCGCCGATATAGTCGACGCCTTTCTCGAAGGTCCCAACGTAGCGCGGGGCGAGGCTGACCCACCGCACCCCGAGGCGGCGCAGTTCGCCGGCAATGTAGATGTGCTCCGACAGGGTGGTGACCGAATCGGTCTCGTCGACGCTCATCTCGACCTCGAACGGCCGGCCCGCCATCACCAGGTCGAGGTGCCGGTACACACTCGCCGTGTGAGCCACGGCTTTGCCGTACTTGACGGCAGCGCGAAGGACTTCGTCGGGAGTGATCGTGGTCTTGAAAGTACCCAGATCGACCGGGCGGCCGGCCAGGCGGCCGAGCAAATCGGCGAGGGTGGTCTCGAGCTGCGTCCAGGGCAGGCTTTTCGCCATGCTTTCGAGCGCGCCGGGATCCGCGGAATCGGCGGCGTTCTGCACGTGTTCGCCCGGATCGAAGGTGTAAAACGTGTAACCTGCGCCGGCGCACAGGTCGACGTCGGCTGCCGTTTTCAGGTGGTCCGCGTCGGCGCCGAAGCCGCCGCGCCAGCCTTCCTGAAAGACGCCCCACATGGCTTCGTCCATCACCTGCTGCGGATTCCGCCCGGTGCGCGCATTCTCGCGCATGGACTGCTGGGCAAAAATCGGCGCGATATCGAAGCGGCGCACGGCGCGCACGTGTCCCGGAGTCGCCAATCCGAGCCGGTCTCCGCAGCCTACCGACTTGCGCAGCCCGAGAGGCCTGGGAGCCAGAAACGGCAGAGCGGCGCGCAAGGCCCGCGCGTTTGCGGCCGTCGCCGGGCCTACGGTCAGGGAAAGGTCCTTTCCGTCCGCGTTCACCCGGGCAGTCCGGCCCGTGAAGCCCTCTCCCTGGTGGGGACCGGCGGAAAGCAGGCCGAGGTGTTTGTCCGCACCGCGCCGTCCCAGGAAGAAGATGGTACGCCGGGCGGAGGTTATGGACCTCGGGTAGACCTGCAACTCGCTCATGCCGCTCAGTTCGACGGCAAACTGGCGAGCCTCATTCTCTGCAAGCGGTCCAGCCGGTGCGACGCTGTCGAGCAGTTTGATTCCAGCCTTTGTCATTGTGAATTCGTCCTGGATAAGAGAACGTTAGTCTTGCCGTTCGGCACGCCTCCCGTACTCTGTGCCTCGCGGTGAGAAGTTCCTCCCCACATGCGAAGAAGCGGCCGCCTTGCCCTGCCAAAAAGCACATCCGATCAACCGATAGGGCGCACGAAGGCTGAGCGCACGGGTGCGGGCATCGGGACGGCCGTGCCCTTGATCGACTGCCAGATAATCCCGTTGAGCTCCATGTCCGGGGCCGAGTCTTCTTCGTCGAAGTTCATCGCCGCCGAACCGGATGATCCCGGCGCTCTCGGAGAATTGGTATCCGTGAGTGGCACGCCTGCCGGCCGCGCGCTGTACGGCGTCGTGTCCGCCCGGGTCCCGAACGAGGCAAACATCGGCGTCGCCGCGGCGTCATACTGGCTCATGGGGGGAATCCCGAGAATCAACTCCATGGTGCGCAGCATGCTGCAGGTCGAATACATGGTGCTGTCCACGGTTCCGCGCCTGACATACGGGCTGATGACGAAGCCGACGGTCCGGTGTGCGTCCACGTGGTCGGGGCCGTTCTGGGCATCGTCTTCGATGACGAAGATCGCCGTCGTCGGCCAAAACTTGGACTTTGTCACGCCCTCGACAAGCATTCCGAGGGCAAGGTCGTTCTGGGCCACATAGGAGCGAGGCGTCAGGCTGCCGGCGCGAGTGCCCTGGGTATGGTCGTTCGGGAGCCTTACGACCTGGAAGCGCGGCATTTTGCCTTCCTCCTCGAAACGCTTCAACTCGGAGAGAAACCGTCGCGCGCGGTCCAGGTCGCTGTATTCCAGATCCCAGCCTCTGAAATAAGGGTCAAAATGATCCTCGAGGGTGGCAGTCCGCGCCTTCCCGGGGTCGCCGGCCTTGGGGCCGTTTTCTATCCACTCGCCGTAGCTGCGGTAGGACACGCCCGAACGCTTGCAGGCGTCCCAGATGTAGCCGGCGCTCGGCGCCGCGATCGGGGATTCTCCCTCGTAATCGTACGTTTTGCGTCTCCCGGAGTATTGCGACGGCCAGGTCTTTTCCACGTAATCCGTCGCGTAGCCCCCCATCGACCAGTTGTGGCCGTCGGCGCTGACCTCCGCATCGCAATAGAGGTTATCCAGAAGGACAAACTCGCGCGCGAGCGAGTGGTGGTTGGGCGTGATTGCTTCGCCGAAAAGAACCAGGCGGGGGTCGCCATTCCCCTGGCGCATGTCGCCGAATACCTGATCGTAGGTGCGGTTTTCCTTGATGATGTAGATCACGTGCTCGATTGGCGACTTGTCCCCCACTCGTTCAGGGATGGCACTTTCGCCGGCGAACGGCGCCTCCAGGCGCTTTTTCTCGCTGTAAGGAGCGTTTCTGTAGACCTGTGCGGTGTAGCCCTCCAGGGCGGCGCTGTCGGGCACGGGGATGAGGGAGATTGTTCCGTGCAGCAGGTTTCCAATGTACTGGGTCTCGGAAGTGCTGCGAACCGCGGGCTGCGGGCCCTTGGGGTTGGGATGGGATGCGGCTCCTTTCCCGTTGGCTACATACAGCGTCTTTCCGTCGGCACTCACCGCCAGGGCCGTAGGGTACCAGCCGACGGGAATGAAACCGAGCACGCGACTTTGTCCCGGCCGACTGATGTCGACCACCGCCACGTCGTTGTTGTCCGCGTTGGCCGCGTACAGGCGTTTTCCGTCAGGGCTGATCGCGAGCGCGTTGGTAGTGCTCCCGGCAGGACTATCCGGGTAGAGGGCAACAGAAATCCGCTCGAGCGATTTTCCCGCAACGAGATCGATGTCCGAGATCGTGTTGGCGTTTGCGTTCGCCACAAATAGACGCCTGCCGTCGACGGAAAAAACCATCGCGTTTGGATGGTCGTCGGTCGGGATGCGCGCGGTCACTTTCATGGCCCCCGGGTCGACGACCGCGACCTGCGCGGCGCCCCACAAGCTGACGTAAACCACCTTGCCGTCACGAGAGGCCAGGCAGGTGTAAGGATGATCGCCGACTTCGACGCTGCCCGAAACCTTGCCGTCCGGCAGAGTGATGACGCTGAGGCTGTTACCGAGGTTGTTGGCCACATAAAGCCGGTCGCCCGAAACGCATAGCCCGCCCGGGTAGACGTCGGCTCCGGGTGCGCCCACCCGGATCGGCTTCAGGCGGGCGAGCCTGCCGTTTTCGAAGCTGAAGACAAGCACGGAATTGCTGATCCCCCCGCCCGCATATACCCGCTTGCCGTCTGCACTCAGGCCCAACCCGAGCCACGCCTTCTCGACCGGAGGCTGGCTGGCGATCCTGCGCGCATCCAAATCCACGACATCGATGGACTGCCGTCCGTAACCGTTGTTCGCCACCAACAGGTGCTTTCCGTCAGGATGAAGAACGATCGCCAGAGGCAGATCGCCCGCCGGGATCTGTTCTCCCGCCGGAGTGATCTTCCACCCGTTGGGCAGAAGGTATTCGCCCGAGTTCGTCTTGCCGGGAAGGCGGCGAGGGGCAGGCTGATCCCCGGCATAGAAAGCGGCGGCAAACGCCGAAAGAGAGAGCAGGCAAAGAAAGGCGGCGATTCGTTTCAAGAAATCCTCCCCAGGGACGGAAGGAGAGATTTAACCTCCAAATCCTTCGGGGAGCAAATGAAATCAGGTTTTGGTCCCGGGGTTCGGGTCCTGGTCCCGGGTCCTGGATGCCGGTGTTTCCGGGGGCTCCTGAAAAGGCCGGAGCGAAGACGAATTCAGCTGGCGGGGGCGGCGTGCTGGAACGCCGTAGGCCGGAAAAGCCACCAGCCGAGGGGCAGGCGGTTGATCACGAGACGCCCGGTGATGCGCTGCCGTTCCACGATCAACTGGTCGCGATAGGCCTCGATGAGGTTCCGGTCCTCAGGCAGGATCAGGTATTCCTTTGCGCCGAGCTTTGTCGGAGGGATGCTCGCGTCGCATCGGCACTCCGGGCTGAGGTAGTTTTCCTTCCACTCGACGCCATTGATGCGAAGCTGACCCCTCGTCAGTTCCACCTCATCGCCCGGCAGGCCGACGATTCGGCCTGCAAACTGATTCTTCATCTCGTCGGAGAACCAGAGGTGCACCCCTGACGTCTTAATGACGCGGCTGGTCTTACCGGATTCCGTTCCCTTTGCGCCGGGAAGGGGCGAGAAGGAGACCAGTTCGAAGCGCTTCGGCTCCCTCAGCCTGTAGGCGAGGAGATCGACGTGAAAGGAAATCTTGTTCCGTCCGGGATCCTGGGATTCCGGATCGTTGGAAATAAAGCGCGTCACCTTTTCATTGATGAGGGGAGCCACCATCCCGGAGTTTATGTGGACCGGTGTGACGATAAGCGAGCCCGCGAGAAGCGGGACGGCAACCAGAAAGGGACCGATCAGGACGGATATCACGATCTTGAAGTCGCGGATCGGGTAGACGTTGCGGAGGGCAAGCACCATCAGGATCAGGTTCCAGATGAAGAGCGCAATTCCTATGGCGATCAGCACGCTGATGGCGACCGCGCGAAAGTCGCGGAACAGGGTCAGAACATGGGGCTGGAGGCCGATGAATATCACCAGGGCCGCGACCAGCGCCATGATCGAAGGGAGTCCGGTATATCCAAAGACCACGAACAGGTCGCGGAACTTGCCGGTGCCTGCCCGGTAATGCCACTTCCCTTCGAAAAGGCGGGCGATGAGATGAACGCCGAACAGTTTGACGACGGTCACGAACACGGCACCCGCGAGGGGCAGAATGAGTGAGTATCCGGGAATCGGATCTGCGCTGAAATAGACGCCGCCCAGATAGTACATCGGCAGGTAGGCGGGAGCGAGGAGCAGGAAGAGCGAACCCCAGAGCGCGCCGCGCTCGTGAATCGCCGGGAAACGGCGTCCGGGGGAAACAACCACCCCGCGCAAGTCGGCAAGGAACTCCCCAAAGCTCAGTTTTCGGCCATCGTTCATCGCGGTCCTCTGCTCACAATACCTGCCTCAGGAATTTAAACACCTCGCCGGTCGCCGGCAGGATCCAATCCAATCGGAAGACGGTGATGGTCCTCTCCGATGCGAATGCGACAGCCGCCGCGATGTAACCCATCGTCGGGAGAGGGTTTTCGATAGCGTAATCCCAGGTTTTCAGCGCACCCCAGCGCAGGTACCACAAAAGGCCTTTGCGCCGGATCCACTCGCGGTCCTGCCGGTAGTGCTCCATGAGCAGCGCTTTCCTGGCACGCCAGGCTTCCTCGGAAGGCTCCGGAACCACCCAGTCGCCGAGATTCCTGACCAGGGCCGCATATTCCTGATGGATGGACCTGCACTCCTGGCAGGCGTCGAGATGCGCGGATATTTCCGCCCGGCTTTCGGGCGCCGCCTCTCCGATGATCTCGAGAAGGAGTTCCTCCTCGCTGTAATGCCTGGCTTCCTGCCGCCTCATCTTGTGCCTCTGAATCTGCGCAGTGCCTTACGAATGCTCTGGGTGGCACGGAACAATGATGTCTTCACGGTTCCCAGACTGCAATTCTCCAGCTCGGCGATCTCATCCAGCTTCAGTTCGTCAAAGTACCGTAAGATGAAGACCTTCTTCTGGAGTTCCGGTAGGTGATCGACGCAGCGGCGGATTTCGTCGACCTGTTCCCTGCCCGCGACTTCCTGGTATGGCGAACGGATTGCCTCCCCGAATGGGTACCCGTCCCACGCGCTCTCACCGGCATCGTCGGAGACCTGCGATTCGGCCCGCCGGCGTCGGGCGCGCCAATGGTCGATGGCATGGTTTGCCGCCAGCCTGAAAAGCCAGGTCGAGAACTTGGCCTTCTCCCGCGACCAGACAGGAAGAGAACGGTAGAGCTTGATGAAAATCTCCTGGGTCGCGTCCTGCGCTTCCTCCGCGTTTTGTATGATTCTGTACGCCGTCGAATAGACAGGGTGCCGGTAGCGATCGAATAGCTCCGAGAAGGCATACTCGTCCCCTTCGAGAGTACCTTCGACCAGATCCTCATCGGACAGCGTGCTCGTCATCGTATTCAACCATCGAGGGTGGCCAGTCAGATGCTCTCGGTTCAAACCTTGTTACGCCCGCGGGCCCGCTGAGGTTGACAGGGAGTGCCATTTCAATTTCACCAGGCCACGAGCGCACCGTGTCACAGGCTCCGCCGCGAACATCATGCCGATCCTGTTGGGTTCATTGCACTTGGTGTCCCGGCGTCCAGGTGCCCGCCGGAGGACGACGCCTACGTCGCCCGGAATGCACGCGGGACGGTAAGATCCAGCATGGTCATCAAGCCGGGTTCCGATTCGAGAACCCGCGGAATGGCATTGACCAGACTGGCCACGGTCGCCACATCCCCCGAGACGCCGCCCGGCATGACCATGTGAAGCTTCGGATCTCCCTCGATCTCGATGGAGTCCATCGGTTTGGGAGCTCCGATGAAGATACTCAGGTCCATCTCGATCACCCTGCGCCTGCCGCAGTAACCGGAAGCCGTGTGCTTTATTCCGGCCACCTCGCCGGCAGCCACCGTAAAGTACCGGGTCACCCGTTTCCTGGCAGCAAGAACGGGCTCGACTTTTTCCTTCGTGGCCGTAAGCCTCCAACCCAGTGCGGTGGCGACGAGAAACATCGACTCCATCAATCCGACGTGTCCGATCTTTCCCTGCTTCACGAGTTTTCGGAACTCGGCCGGCTTCATGCCGGCGCCGACCTTACGCTGGAGAGGCATGCGCCGGGTCGAGGCGTCCACGCGGCGGGTCATCCTGATGCTGCGCACATTCCGGGACACCCCCGTCAGCACCAGGGCAAGCGTGTCCATCACGAATCCCGGGTTCACCCCTGTGCCCAGGATGGTCGAGCCGTGCCTGCGGGCGATGCCGTCCAGCTTTACGGCAAGGCCGGGATTGCGCAGCTGCGGGTAGATCAGCTCTTCGGTGGAGGAAACCACACACACTCCGGCCTTGGCCGCGGATTCGAGCTGCTCGTACACGTCCTTGAGGAAGGACCCCGTGGTGTGGGACACGACGTCCGCCCTCACCTTACGGAATAGCGCCGGCGCGTCGCCCGTTACCCGGACACCCAGCTTCCTGCCCAGGCCCAGCACTTCGCCCAGATCCTTTCCGACCTTGTCCGGAGCGATGTCGACGGCGCCGACGAGATCCACGCCTTCCTTCTCGAGCAGGGCCTTCGCGGTGTCACAGCCGATCGGGCCTAATCCATACTGAACAACGCGAACGCGCTGCATGACTTCCTCCTTCGATCGTTTGAAAAAATGCGCCGGTAGCTCACGAGAAGCTACCCGATAACCAGGCAAAATACAACGCCGGGTATGATCACGGGTTGCTGATCGCGGATTCTGTACATGACGACATAAGTCGTGGCATGTTTTCGA
>Ga0316628_100001177_pt1 | contig 18178 bp, 13 predicted proteins | sample OWC_Aug_M2_C1_D5_FD_207648 | JGI IMG/M metagenome (GOLD analysis project Ga0316628, IMG submission 207648) | Wetland soil microbial communities from Old Woman Creek delta, Ohio, United States - OWC_Aug_M2_C1_D5_C | ecosystem: Environmental > Terrestrial > Soil > Wetlands | place: USA: Ohio... | reverse complement strand
GCGCAGGTAGGCGAGCAAGCCCTGCCGGCCGGGCGCCGTCACCCGCCAAAGGCCCGCGCCCGCGGCGTCGAGCCGCAGCGGCCCGGCGATCGTCCGCTTGAGCGGCGGCGCGGAAGCACGGGGTTCTTGCGGCTCAGGTGTCGGCATAAGGCCTTATCATCACACGGAAAAAGCGTCGGGGACATCGCCAACGCGGCGACCGTCGCGCATAATCGCGGCGCCATGACGAAGCGCAAACCGATCGACCTCAACGGCATACGGGAAATGCACGCCCGCGGCGAGAAAATCGCCGTACTGACTTGTTACGATGCGCTGTTCGCCGGGATCCTCGATGCGGCCGGCGTCGACATCCTGCTCGTCGGCGACTCGCTCGGCAACGTGCTGCAAGGGCGGCCGAACACGCTCGCGGTGTCCGTCGACGACATGGTCTACCACACCGAGTGCGTCGCCCGCGGCAACGAATCGGCGTGGATCGTCACCGACATGCCGTTCGGCAGCTATCAGGAGTCGGCCGAAGTTGCATTCCGTAATGCCGCGCGGCTCGTGCAGGCGGGCGCCCACATGGTCAAGCTCGAAGGCGGCGATTGGACGCCCGCCATCGTACGATTTCTCGTCGACCGCGGCATTCCGGTCTGCGGCCACCTGGGGTTGACGCCGCAGTCCGTGCATACCTTGAGCGGCTATCGCGTCCAGGGACGCGACGAGGACGGCGTGCAAAAGCTCCTGCGGCAGGCCGCTGAGCTCGAGGCCGCGGGCGCAGCGCTCATCGTCCTCGAACTCGTCCCGGCCGCGGTCGGCGGCGAAGTCACGAAGCACGTGTCGGTACCGGTGATCGGCATCGGCGCCGGCGCGCAGTGCAGCGGCCAGGTCTTGGTGTTGCACGACATGCTCGGCATCACACGCTCGAAGCTGCCGCGGTTCGTGAAGAATTTTCTGGCCGGGACCGGCGCCGTCGACGAGGCCGTGCGCCGGTACGTCGGCGCGGTCAAGAGCGGCGCGTTCCCGGACTCGACGCACAGTTATTGACCGGGTAAGACCATGCGTGTCGTGCGTACAGTGGCGGAATTGCGCGCGGCGCTCAAGGGTCGTGCTGCCACCGCGCTCGTGCCGACGATGGGCAATCTGCACGACGGTCATTTGTCGCTTTTGAGGATTGCGCGGCAGCACGCCGAATCGGTCGCCGCGAGCATCTTCGTCAACCGGCTGCAGTTCGGCCCGCGCGAGGATTTCGCGGAATATCCCCGGACGCTGGACAGAGACTGCGAGCTGCTCGCCGCCGCGGGCTGCGATATCGTGTTCGCGCCCGCCGAGGCGGAGATCTACCCGGAGCCGCAGGGCTACACGATCGCGCCGCCGCCCGCGCTTGCCGACATCCTCGAGGGCGCGGTGCGGCCGGGGTTCTTCACCGGCGTTTGCACGGTCGTGCTGAAATTGTTCAACATGGTGCAGCCCGCGGCCGCGGTGTTCGGCAAGAAGGACTATCAGCAATTGTTGGTCATGCGTAGCATGGTCCGGCAGCTCGCGCTGCCGATCGACATCATCGAGGCGGACACGATACGCGACCCGACCGGTCTCGCGCGCTCGTCGCGCAACGGCTATTTGTCCGATACCGAACGCGTCGAGGCCGCGCATCTGCACGTCGTGCTGCGCGAACTCGTCGACGCGGTACGCGCCGGCAACCGGGATTTCGCGGCGCTCGAGCGCCGCGCGACGGCGACGCTCGCCGCACGCGGTTGGCGGCCCGACTACGTCGCCGTGCGCCGCCAAGCCGATTTGGGCGAACCCGCCGCGGGAGCCCCGCTCATCGTCCTCGCTGCGGCGAGGCTCGGCCGCACGCGGCTCATCGACAATGTCGAGAGCTGATTTGCGCCGGCTTCTATTGATGATCCTCGCCGCCGCGCCGTTGACCGCGGCGGCCTCGCTGCCCCACGCCGCCGAGACCGGCGCGGCGGAGCCGCAGACGTCGGCGCCGATGGGCGAAGTCGAGCGGACGATCGCCGCGGGCCATTTGCCCGCGAAGTCCGTGAGCTACGTGATCGCCGACGTCGACACCGGGCGCGTGATCGCGAGCGAGAACGCCGACGCGCCGCGCAGCCCGGGCTCGACGCTCAAAGTCGTGACGACGCTCGCGAGCCTCGACACCTTGGGCCCGGCATTCACCTGGACCACGCGCGCGCTCGCCGACGGGCCCGTGGTCAATGGCGTGCTGCGCGGCAACCTCTATCTCGAGGGCGGCGGCGATCCGTACATGACGATCGAGCGTTGGTGGTACTTCGTGCAGGAACTGCGCGCGACCGGGCTTCAGACCATCTCCGGCGACATCGTCGTCGATGACCACGGCTTCGCGCTGCCGGATGAGAATCCGGCTGCGTTCGACGGCCATCCGAACCGGCCGTACAACGTCATCCCGGACGCGATGCTGGTGAATTTCCAGACCATCGACTTTCGAATTGCGCCGGACGCGCGCGCGCACAAGGTGAATGTCGTCGCCAATCCCGCGCCGCTCAATCTGCGCGTCGACAACCGCATCCGCCTGGTCGGCGGCCGCTGCCGCGGCCGCGGCAATCGCGTCGACTTCCAGGTGTCCTCACCGCGCCGCGACCGCGTGCTGCTCACGGGCGCGCTGTCGAAGACGTGCCCGCCGCTCGAGATCGCGCGCGCGGTCATGCGTGCGCCCGCGTTCGCCGCGGGCACGTTCGTACCCATCTGGCGCGAGGCCGGCGGCGGCTTCGAGGGCCGCCTGCGCGAGGCGGCGGCGCCCGCGGGTGCGCGCGAGCTTCTGTCGTACGACTCGCTGACCTTGGGCGAGATTGTGCGGCTGACGAACAAGTACAGCAACAACGTGATGGCGCGCGATCTCTTGTTGACGATGGGTGAGCGGCGCTACGGCGCGCCGGCGACCGTCGACAAGGGGATCGCCGCGGTCGAGGAGTGGAGCCGAGCGCGCGGCCTCGACCTGCACGGCGCGCAGGTCGACAACGGCGCGGGCTTGTCGCGGATCGCGCGGATCTCCGCGGCGACGCTCGTCGAAGTGCTGAAGTACGCCTACCACAGCCGCTATGCGCCGGAATTCCTGGCGTCGCTGCCGATCGCCGGCGTCGACGGCACGCTGCGCACGAGCATGCGGGACACGCCGCCGGGCGCGGTGCGCCTGAAAACCGGGCATATCGACGACGCGAGCGCCGTCGCGGGCTACGTCACGACGGCGCGAGGACACACGTACGTACTCGTGTCCTTGGTCAACGATCCGCGCGTCGGCGCGGGCGCGGCCGAGCCCGTGCACGCAGCGCTCGTCGACTGGATACTACGGTACCTTTGAGAGCGCCGGCGCCGCGCGCGGCGCCCGTCGCGCGCGCGTCGGCACGCTCCAATTCCCACCAGATCGCGTGCACGTCCTTGCGCAGCCAGACGCCGAATGCGAGATGACGGAAATGTTTCGCCAGACGGCGGCGATACCACTCTGCGTTGCGCAAGTGCACGGCGCGGTCGGTCAAGGCTTGATCGCAGTGGTCGCGCCAATCCTCGGTCGTCAGGGCTGAGACGTAGACCGCCGCGCGGCTCAGGCGCGCGAGATTCGCGAGCGAACGCGCGGCGCTTCGGTCATCGAGGTATTGCAGCACGTCGTAGCAGACGACGAGATCATACGGCTGACGCGGCGCGAAATCGGCGATCGAGCCTTGGGTCCAGCCGTAGCGGCCGCAGAGATAGTCGCTCCATTCGAGTCCCGTATAGCTCGCGCGCGGCAGGGATTTCTGGAACGGCGCGCGCAGCAGGCCGACACCGCAGCCGGCATCGAGAATGCGGCGCACGGGGATCTGCGCCTGGCGCAGGATCGCGGCGATCAAGGATGCGCGCGTGCGCATCTCCGCGGGCGTGACGACGCGCGTCTTGCGGCTGAAGTAATATTTTTGAAAGTACGCGGGGCCGAATGCATCGTTCGAGTGCAATTTAGTTTCCTGTGAATTCCAAGCGATGCATCGCGCGTATGCCTTCGCGCATCCCGGCGGGCACGTCCGCGGCGCGCGCGAATTCCGGCCAGCGCGCAACCGCCGTGCGCACCGCGTCGAGCAACACATCCGCGCGGCCGCGCTTCAAGCCCGCCGTCCAGGCGCAGATACGAAAATCCGCGAGCGTGAAATCGTCCTGTTTACCGTTGATGGTCATTTGATGATGCGCCGTCCAAGCGCCGACCGGGCTGTAAGCATAGGTGACGTCGAACGCGGGCGCGAGCGACCATTGCCCGGATTTGTCCATGAGGAACGCGATGTTCTTCACGTGATCGTCCTGGTTGCGCGCCACGACGTTGAACAACATGCGGCGGAACATTTGCTCCAGGTCGCTCATCGGCAGCTTCAATCGCTTGATGGCATCGAACGCCTGTTCGTAGGAGTGCGCGCCTGCGGCGTTGAAGTCGAGGTGCGCGAGCGCCGCGAGGGATTGCGCGTGCAGCTTGTCGCCTTCCGCTCCGCGATCGTAGCGGCGCGTCATGAAGTGTCGTCGCCCGCCCTCCTCGAGCAAGCGGCACTCCGTCATCACGATCCCGGCCGCCTTCGCCATCAATGAATAGCCGTATTCGACGACAGTGTAGCCCTGCGGATCCTCGAGCTCCTTGTCCTTGTTGCCCGTGACGCCGTCGAATTTCAACAGCCAGTAACCAAAGCCCGGCGGCGCCTTGACCTGGCCGGAACGCACCTCGCTCGTCGTCGGATTCCAGGCGATGATCGCTTTCGCGCGCGCGCCGCCCGCGGACGTGCCGACGCGCAGGATGTCGGCGAGCGCCGTGCGGCGGCGATCGACGGCAAACGATTCCGCCGGCCGGTTCCGGTCGGTTAAGACATCCGAGGCGAGATTGACGAGCGCATCCACCTGGAGCGTCGCCGAGCGGCGCAAGCCGTCGCCGACCGCCGGCGCAAATTCCAGCGCACCCATGCCGCGCACGCCGATGTAGCACAAGCGCTCGATCGCATTGAAGCTCGCCGGGGTGCGGCCTTGGCTCGCGAGCCAGGCGTCGATCAACGCATTGCCGAAGCGATCGGGCAGCGAGTCGGCGACGAGTCCGGGCAGACCGTGAAACGAAATTCGCGGCAGCGTCGGGAAGGAGTAGATGCGCGCGGACAGCGGCATCACGAGCGGCGAGATCTCGATGCCGCTGCGCGCGAATTCAGGGTCGTACTGAAAATCGGCGACCGCCGCATCGTCTTGCAGCGACACTGCCGCGATCGTCCGTCCCCAGAGTCGAACCTCGGCGATCGTGGGCATCGACGTCTACTCCCGCCAACTCCAAGACTTGGCGGGGGCCGACGGCGGCTTCGTGTGCACGCGGCGGCGCTGCTTGCCCTTCAATTGGAGCTGCGCAATCGGGCTCGGAGGAAGCTCCGGGATCAGGCTGTCGAACCCTGTGCTCAAATCGAGCACGCGCAGCAGCCGCACCAGCGTCGACAGCTCACAGCCCAGGCCGGCCTCGATGCGCTCGAGCGTGCGCTTGGCGACGCCGGCCTGCTCGGCGAGCGCCGCCTGAGTTAAATTCGCTTCGATGCGCTGCCGCTCGAGCCGGCTGCCGAGGGCTCGCAGGACCGTGGCATCCGTGAGATCCGAGGTGATTTTCATAATTCGGCGTTAATGACGAGTAATAAGGGAAAATTCCTGATAATTCGGCATTAGCTGCGAATTATGCACTTTATTTGTTTACTCGGCAAATCGTAACAATCAGCGATTGGTCATCGTTATACCGGATAACTCGTTATTTATTACGAATTCTCCTCATTCATTACCCGCGGCGTACGAGATGCCGCCGATCAAGGATGCTCAACGCCCCGAACGTGCAGCCCAGCAGCACGACGCTGAGCGCGGCGCCGGCGAAGATCGATCCGCGGTCGGTCAGCGCGAAGACTTCCACCGGCGCGGTCACCCAGCCGGGCGGATAGAGCATGATGGTCGCGCCGAGTTCCCCCATGGAAAGTGCGAAGCCGAGCGCGGCGGCCGCGAGCAAATGCGGGACCAGGAGGGGCAGCGTGACCCGCAGCAATACGCCGCTCGGCGCGGCGCCGAGGCTGCCGGCGACCTCTTCGAGCCCCGCCGGCAGCCGCGCGAGTCCCGCTCGCGCGTTGCTGTAGGCGTAGGCCGTGATCAGGACCACGTGCGTGATCACGACCAGCGCGATCGTGCCGTTCAGCAACAGCGGCCGGCGGCTGAACGCGACCAGCAATGCGAGTCCGACCGACACCGACGGGATCGCGATCGGCGCGAGGTATCCCGCGTCGAGAATCCGCTGCAGCGCCGGCGGCGCGCGACGCGCCGCGAGGGCTCCCCACGCGCCGAGCAATAGCGCCGCGACCGTCGCGGCAATCCCGGTCGCCAGGCTGTGCCAGAGAGCCATCCGCTCGTCGCCGGCGAGCGCGCCGCGCAAATGATCGAACGTCAGGCGCGAGGGCCACACGCCGCTCCACTCGCCCGCGAGGCTTGCCACGACGAGCGTCAGCAGCGGCAGGCCGAAGATCACGGTACCGACGCCGACCGCGAGCGACGCGAGCACCCGTTTCGTGGGACGCGCGAGGAACAGCGTGCTCATTGCCGCAAACGGCCCAGCGCCGAGCGGTAGGCAAAGTACAGGCTGAGGGAAACCGCGATGTTGCAGATCGCGACCGCGCTCGCGGCCGGATAGTCGAACTCGTTGATCGCCTTGCCGTAGATCAACATCGGCAGCGTGATGACGTTCTTCACGCCCATCACGAGGATGATCCCGAATTCGTTGATCGTCAGCAGCAGACAGAGGCTTCCGCCGGCGAGGAGCGAGGGCAGCGCGGCCGGCAGTACGACCCGACGCAGTACGCCGAGCGGGGATTCCCCCAAACTGCTGGCGACCTCGAGTTGCGCATGATCCAACGTGTCGAGTGCCGCGAGCACGGGGCGCATCACGAAGGGGGTGTAGTAGGTGACTTCGGCGAGCACGACGCCCCAGAAGCCGTACAGGAAGCTCGAGCCGGTCGCCGCCGGGGCCGCGCCGACGACGGCCGTCCACAGCGCCGGGACGACGCCGGCGTTGCCGTACAAGAACGTGAGCGACAGCGCGATCAGAAAGGACGGAAACGCCAGATAGGTGTCGACCAGGCGGCCGAGGGCGCGTGCGCCGGGAAACGACACGAATCGAATCAGCACCGCCAGCGCGAAGCCGACCGCGATGCACAGCGAGGTCGCGGTCACGCCGATCCGCACCGTCGCGAACAGCGCCGAGCGGAACGCGCCGCTGCGGACGACGTCGACGAATCCGCCGAGTCCATGACCGCCGCCAGGATCCGTGAACGCCTGCGCGAACATCAACGCGAGGGGATAGAAGAACACGATTCCGAGGATCAAGACCGGCACGGCGAACCCCGATGGCCGTTGCAGCGAGCGTAGAACTTCCCGAATCCAGGCGGTCGCCATCAGGATTCGGCCAGCAATACCGCCCGCGCCGGATCGAACGCGAGCACGACGTCCTCCCCCGGACGCGGCGGCGTCACATAGCTCGGCAAATCCACGCGGATCGGCGACTGCGCGAGGTCGACGAGCACGCGCTGAACCGCGCCGAGCCATTGCACCGATCGCACGGAACCGGACAACCGGTTGTCGTCGGCGGGGCCGCCGGCGATACGCAGGTCGTGGGGGCGTACGCACAACAACGCGCTGCCCGAGTCCGGCGCCGTGGGCGTTCGCGCCGCCCGGACGACCTGGCGTCCGACGTATACCGCGACCTGCTTGCCTCGATCGCCCGCGGTCGGAGCCCGATCCGGAAAGGCATCGCCCAGGATCCGCGCCGGCAGCAGGTTGGCCTGGCCGAAGAACTCCGCCGTGTAGCGATTGGGCGGCGTGTCGTGCAGATCCCGCGGCGCCCCCGCCGCGACGATGCCGCCGTCGTGCAGCAGCACGATCCGATGCCCGATCGCGATCGCTTCGGCTTGATCGTGGGTCACGTAAACGATCGCCATTTCTGGAAGCTGCGCGTGCAGCTGCCGCAACTCCTCGATCATCTCGGCGCGCAGCGGGGCGTCCAGCGCCGACAGGGGTTCGTCGAGCAGCAGTGCACGGGGGCGGATCGCGAGGGCCCGCGCGATCGCGACGCGTTGCTGCTGTCCACCGGAAAGTTCGTGCGGATAGCGGCGCGCGTACGCGGACATGCCCACCATTTCCAGAAAGCGGACGACGGTGCGTTCGATCTCCGGCGGCGAGCACCTGCGGGGGTGCAGCCCGAATGCGACGTTCTCGGCGACCCGCAGATGCGGAAACAGCGCGTAATTCTGCACGACGAGGCCCAATCCCCGGGCATGCGGCGGCAGCAACGTGACGTCGCGATCCCCGAGGAAAATCCGCCCCGCGCTCGGCGGCGTGAATCCGGCGATCGTGCGCAGCAGCGTCGTCTTGCCCGACCCCGACTTGCCGAGCAAGACGACCACTTCCCCCGCGGCGATGTCGAGTTCGACCGCGGCGAGCGCGAACTGCGCGCCATAGCGCACCGACACACCGCGCACGCCGATCTGCGGTGGTCCGCCGACCGGCGCCGCCGGGGACGCCCTCCCCGCCACGGGGGATTCAGTTCCCGGTAACCTGGTGCCAGCGCTCGACATCGACGCTCAATTCCTTTGCGACCTGGCTCCAATCGGGCGTCCAGACCTGCACGCCCGAAACGATGTGCTGCAACGCCTGCGCGACCGGACCGCTCGCGGATACGTCCCGGCGCACCGGGAATCCGCCGGCCAAATCGAAGACGCGCTGCTGGGCCGGCTTGCTCAACAGGAACGCGATCAGCTTGCGTCCGGCGTCCGCGTTCGGCGCGCCCGCGACCAACGCGATCTCGTAGGGCATCGCCATCGCGTGGCGCGCGCCATCGGGGCCGGCGGGGAAGAACGGCCGTATGTTCGGGTATTCGCGGCGCTGCGCGAAGTTCATCTGCACGTCGCCGTTGGCGATCCAGATCTCGCCCTTGTTCACGAGCGCCGCCAGCCGGCCCGTCGACGACGAAGGGCCGAGATTGTTGGCTTGCAGCCGCCCGAGGAACGCGAAGCCGCCCGGCTTGCCGCCGTACGCCTGAAATGCCTGCAGCATCACCGCGGTACCGTCGCCCGCCTGCCCGGGCGTCGAATACTGGATCCGGCCCTTGAATCGCGGCGCGAGCAACGCATCGAAACTCGCCGGCGGCGCGGCCAGAGAATGAGCGTCATAGACCCAGCATGAGTAGTTCTGGATGAGTGGGTACCACGGCGCCGCCGATGAACCGCCGAGCGCGGCCTCTTCCTCGGCCGGCAGCAACACCGGCTGCAGCACATGTGCCGCGGCCGCGACCTGCATGAACGGCGGCACCGTCACGAGCACATCGGCTTGTGCAGCGGTTCGCTCGGCCAGCACGCGATTCACGATCACGCCGGAGCCGGCCTCGACGTATTGCACGTCGATCCCCGTTTGCTGCGTGAATGCCGCGAACATCGTGTCGAACCAGTTGGATCTCCCGTCCCGAAGTCCATCGGCGCTGTAGACCGTGACGACCGCGGCGAGGGTCGGTGCCCCGACGCCGGCGAGCGCGAGCGCGCAGGCGCCGAGGAGCCCCATGGATCGCTTGTTCATTTGGGAGCCGCCTCGCGAATGCCCATCTCCCGCAGCGCGTCCGCGACCGCGGCGACCGCACGGCGGATCTCCTCGGCGCCGATCGCGCCGATGCAACCAACGCGGAACGTATCCACCGCGGTCAATTTCCCCGGATACAGGATGAAGCCGCGATCGCGGACCAGGCGGTAGAATTCCGGGAACTCGTAGGCCGCGTCCGCCGGCGAGTGGAACGTCACGATGATCGGCGCTTGCAGCGCATCCGGCAGGAACGGCGCGAAACCGAGCGTACGCATGCCCCCGATCAGCGCCGCGCAATTCGCGGTGTACCGCGCCAACCTCGCTTCGCGTCCGCCTTGCCGCCGGTAGCGGTCGATCGCGGTCCGCAGCGCCGCGACGACATGAGTCGGCGGCGTGAATCGCCATTGACCCGTCATCTGCAAGTAACGCCATTGGTCGACCAAATCCAACGCGAGCGAATGGCTGTTGCCCGCGCAACTCTCGAGCGCCGCGCGTCGCGCGATCACGAAACCCATGCCGGGTACGCCCTCCAGGCATTTGCCGGATGCGGCAATCAGAGCGTCGAATCGCAGCGAGCGCGCGTCGAGCGGCAGCGCTCCGTAGGAACTCATCGCATCGACGATCAGGCCGCGCCCGTGGCGAGCCACGACGGCCGCGATCTGCGGCAACGGGTTCAAGATACCGGTGCTGGTCTCGCAATGCACTTGCGCGACGTGCGTGATCGCGGCGTCCGCAGCGAGCGCGTCGTCGATCCGCGCCGGGTCGGCCGGCTCTTGCTCGCCATGGGGCAGCACGACGGCCTCGCGGCCGAGGTAGCCGAGGATCCGAACGATTCGCTTGCAGTAACTGCCGTTGTCGGGCACGAGCACCTTGGCGCCCTTCGGAACGAATGTGCCGAGTGCGGCCTCGACCGCGAACGTGCCGCTCCCCTGCAGAGGCACGCAGACGTGTTCGTCCCCGCCGCCCGCGATCGCGACCAGATCGCGGCAGACGGCGGCCGTCAGGTCGTTGAACGCTCCATCCCACGAGCCCCAGTCGACGAGCATCGCCGCCTTGGTCTGCGACTCCGTGGTGAGCGGCCCGGGAGTCAGCAACACCGGCTCGCGGCACGGGCCCGGTTGCCGCAGGTCGGCGACGTATCGCTCGAGCGCCGGCACGAGATCCGCGACGCTGTCGATCACGACGTCGGCGCCCGCCGCATAGAGAGCCGCGCCGGCCGCCGCGATGCGCGCGGCACGCTCAGGTAGCGGCAGGGCGTCGAGGCCCGCGGCGCTCAACCCGATGCCGTTGCCCGATGCGGCGACGCCGACGCTGAGGCAGCCCGCCGCGCGGCCCTCGGCGACGCCGGCTTCCGAATCGTCGACCTTGACCACGCGCGACAGGGGCCAGACACCGAGTTCCGCACAGGCCTTGTAGATCATCAGCGGCGATGGCCGTCCCTGTGCGGTCTCTCCCGAACAGACAAGATGGTCGGGAGCGTAGCCTTGCGCGGCCGCTCGCTCGAGCACGGGCTGCATCATCTCGCGGGTATAGCCGGTCGACGAGGCCACCCGCAGACCGGCGGCGCGCAGCGCCTGCACGGTAATCGCGGCACCGCCGATGAGCGTCGCGGTCCGGGCCGCCTGGTCGCGCATCAAGGGACCGAGATCCGCGATCAGCGCCTCGCAATCCCGCGCGGTCGGCGCGGCGCCGTTGGCGGCCGACCAGGCCGCGGCCGTGCGCGGATCGCCGAGCAGCGCGCGCACGTGGTCGGCCTTGGCCTTGCCCATGTCGCGCCGGACTTCCGGCTCGGTGAGCATGACGCCGCGGCGCGCGAACGCCGCGATCAACGCCTCAACCGGCGCCAGACAGCCGAAATCGACCATCGTTCCGGCCCAGTCGAAGATCACGAGATCGAAATGCCTGGCAAGACTCATCGTGTGTACGTCCTCACTTGCCTGTGCCGCCGATCGCCGCCCGGGCGCCGCCGGAGCCGGTTCTAATCACGGTAGCGCGTCAGCGCATCGCCGAGCGCATCACGCAGGGGTTCGAGCCAGGGCTCGAAGCGCCTCCACTGGTCCATTCCGGAACGGAAGATCGGTTGGCGCACCTGCTCCGAGCTCGGCGTCCGTACGCTGCGCTCGGTCTTGTGGAAATCCACGCAGGCTCGATCGAACGGCAGTCCGCAATGATCGAGCAATCGGCGCACGCTGCCCTCCAGGTCCTCGACGACGTCCTCGTGCAGGACGCGCAGCACTTTTCCCGGGAGAGCCTCGTCCCAATGGCGCATCAGCTCTAGATACGTCCGGTAATACCGCGCGATGTCCTGCATCGAATAGCTGAATTCCTGCCCGTTCGCGAACAACTGTTTCAGATTTCCGAAACAGCAGGCCATCGGCTCGCGGCGCGCGTCGATGATCTTCGCGTTCGGGAGCATCAGGTGAATCAGACCGATGTGCCGGAAGTTGTTCGGCATCTTGTCGATGAAGTACGGCTTGCCGGTCCGGTAGACGCCGGTATCGGCCAGGTATTTCTCCCCGAGCCGCCGGAATTCCTCGTCCGGGATCGTTGCGAGCGCGGACGGATAGCGCGGATCGTCGAGGTCCGGCTCGCGGCCCTGCAGGTCGAGCACGATGCGCTGGACGTCGGAGAGTTCCTGCGTGCCCTCGACGAGCGGGTGCGACGCGAGAATCTGCTCGAGCAGCGTCGAGCCGGCGCGCGGCAGCCCGACGATGAAGATCGGCGCGGGATCGGCGGCGCCGCAGCCCGCGCGCGCCGCCAAGAAGCCGCGCGTGCAGACCGCGATCTGCAGCCGCGTGTTGTTCTCGATGATCTCCGGCCGATAGCGGCTCTCTGCGCGCTTCAACGCGTTGCCGCGTTCGTAGTGGCGCCACGACTCGGCGTATTCGTCGAGGTCCTCGTAGGCCTTGCCGAGCGCGAAGCACAGATGGTAGCGGTCCACGAGCGAGGCCTCGGGCGCCGCCTCGGCTTCGCGCATCCGTGCGATCTCCTCACCCGCGAACCGATACGTCTTCAGGTTCGCGAGGCTCCAGTACGCATCCCCGTAGCCCGGCCGGGCGAGCGCGGCCGCGCGGTAGGCGGCGATCGCCTCGCCGCGGCGTCCGATCGTCTTCAGTGAATGCGCGAGCGACAGGTGCAGATCTGCCGACCGCGGCACCTCGACGAGCAGTTCGCGGTACAGCGGGATCGCCTGGTCGTGTTCGCCGAGGCCGGCGCATGTGGTTGCATAAAGCGCGCGGTAATCGCGATTGGCCGGATCCAGCCGGCGCAGCGTTTCGAGCTGCTCGCGCGCCTGGCGGTACTTGTGGCGCTCGACGAGCACGAGCGCATAGTCGTGACGCGCGGCGCGATAGTCAGGTTCCATCGCGAGCACGGCTTCGAGCAGCAGTTCGGCGTCGTCGAGCACGTCCCGTGCGATACCGATTCTCGCGAGCAGGCGCATCGCCTCGACGTGGTCCCCGTGCTCGCGGAGGTAGGCGCGGACGATGTTTTCGGCGGTCGTCAGTTCGCCGTCGGAAAGCAAGCTCGTCGCCTGCACGACCTCGGGCGGCAGGCGGCGCAAGGTCGCCACGTGCGCGGCGGCCGTCTGCGCGTCGCGCTCGTCGCCGGTCATCCGGTAGAGGCGCTCCAGCATCGACCAGCTCGCGGGCAATGCGGGATTCGCGTTCACCGCCCGCAGGAACGCCTCGATCGCCCGCGGCGCGTCGCGCCGCGCGACGTGGCAATGGCCTCGCTCCTGGTGCAGGCGGCTGCAGCGCGGATGCAGCCGCTCGAGAATCTCGAGCGTCGCCAGCGCCTCCCCGATCCGCCCGAGATGGCGTTGATTCAGTGCGACGAGGTACAGAACGTCCCGGTTCTCGGGCACCGCGGCGCGCAGCGCCTGCGCGCCGGCGAGGGCCTCGTCGTTGCGCCGCGCGCGCGTGAGCGCGCGGATGCGCTCCACGTCGATCGCCACCCGGGACGGCGGAGGCAGCGTCGCCAGATCGAGGGCGGCTCGGTTCATGCGGCTCCAGTCGTCCAGACCCCTAGAACTTGTAGCCGATCTTGACGCCGATCACGCGTGGCCGCAGCGGCACCTCGGACTTGATGAACTGCGACGACGACGTGAACAGGCTCGCATCGGAATTGCTCAGGTTCTGTCCATAGACCTCGGCCGACCAGTTGTCTTTCGTGACGCCGAACGCGCCGTCGTAGGTCGTGTAGCCCGGTTGATCGTAGCGCAGCCAGGTGGTGTACGGCACCTTGATCGTGTTGCCGTCCACGAAGCTCGCAGGCTGGTTCGACATGTGCCCGATGTGATTCGCGCCGAACATCACGAAGGCATCGAGATCGTCGATGGACCAGTCGTAGCGCGCGCGCAGGTTGAATTCCTGCGGCGGCGAGAACGCGGGCCGCGTATTCAAGGCGCCGAACGGGTTCGGGAACGACTGTCCCTTGACTTCGGTGATGCAGTTGCCGAGGTTCGGCGACCCCGGGTAGTTGGCGATCAGGCACGGCGAGGAGGTCTGGTTCGCCCGGTTCCAGGAGCCCGAACCCTGCACGGTCAGCCCCGCCGTGACCTTCGCCACGAACTGCAGTTCGACGCCCTGGATCCGGTAGTCCGGGCCGTTGACGACGAAGGTCGTATTGCCGAGGATCGTCGGGGAGAACAACGCGAACTGGACGTCCTTCCAGTCCATGCGGTACACCGAGCCGTTCAGCAGCAGGTGGTGATTCAGCAGTTCGGTCTTCCAGCCGATCTCGTTGTTGGTCAGGGAGTCCGGCGCGTAGCTGAGCGGCGAGGAGTACTGGGGCACGCCGTTCGCGTCCTTCGCCTTGTTCGCGACGGAGCGGTTGAAGCCGCCCGGGCGGAAGCCCTGCGAGAACGTGTAGTAGACCATCACATCCGGCGTGATGTGCCAGGTAAGGTTCGCGCGGCCCTTGACGCCCGTGTACACCGCATTTTCGTGCTCGGCGTTGATGTTGGTCGTTCCCGCGTAGCAGCCGTTCGGCACGTCGGCGCAGCCGAGCGGATTCGTGTACTTGGAACCAACCTCGTCCTCGCTGTAGCGGTAGTAGCGCGCGCCGCCGGTGATCGTCAGCACCTTCGGAACGATGTCGTAGTCCATCGATGCGAACACCGCCGTCTGTTTGTAGCCGCGGCGGATGTCCTCGCCGAATGCGACGTTGTCGTTGCGAACGCTCGGGTCCGATGCGAACGTGCCGGGCAAGGGCCCGACATTGCCGACGCACGCCGGGCCGCCGGCGAGCGCATTCGCCAGATTCTGGGGCGAGCACGACGGGATCGTGCGGTACAGGAAGTTCATGTTGTCGTAGATCTCGAAGTCTTCCCAGAAGGCGCCGACGATGCCGCGGGTCCGCCAGTCGTCCGGCGTGCTCACGCGGATCTCGTGGCTGAGGTGGGTGTTCTTCACCTGATCGTGCCACGACGTGATCGGCGAGTAGCAAATCGGCGTGCTCGACGACGGCGTCCCGGACCCGAACCCAGAACCGCCGCTGCACGTGTAATAGAAGCCGTAGGCGCTGCGCGTGTAGTTCGAATAGTCGTTGACCTGATCGACGTGGCGGATCAGGTAGCCGCCGCTGTAGACCGCCTTGAGATCGCCGATCTTGCCGGTGACCGTGAGCGCCGTGTTCTCGAAGCGATCTTTGTTGACCGCCGGAACGAAGGCCGTGACTTCCCAGGGACCGAGTTGCTGCCCGTCGGACCCGGTCGGATATTGCGTGAACAGCCCGTCGGCCTCCATGTTCTGGTAGCTCTGCGTCAGCAGCGCGCTCCAGTCATCGTCGAACTGATACAGGAGTTCGGCGCGGGCGCCGCCGTAGGTGACGGGGTTCGAAGCGCGGCCGGCGATCGCATAGTTGTTGCCGACTTGGTTGTTCGCCGGCACGCAATATCCGGTCGTCGTCGGCAGGCCGTTCGGGCACAAGCCGTTCGCGCCCGGCGTCACGCCGCCGTAATAATTGCCGGTATCGCTGTTGCTGCGTGTGAATTTGCTCGGTACGTTGTCGATGTAGCCGCCGCGATGATCGTTGTAGATCGTCGCGCGCAGCGCCATCCGGTTCTGGATCAGCGGCAGATTCAGCGTCGCATTCAGGCTGGTATTGGGATCGCCGTGGGCGGTCACGCCGTAGCTCGCCTCGGTATTACCCTCGGTCTTGTCAAGCTTCGGCTTGTTCGTGATGTAGCGGATCGCGCCTGCCTCGGCGCCGCCGCCGAACAGCGTCCCTTGCGGACCCTCGAGCACCTCGACGCGCTGCATGTCGACCATGTAGACATCGAGATTGCGTGCCGGGAACTGAAGCGACTGGTCGTCTAGATAGGTCGCCACGTTCGGGAACGATGCGAACGTGGCGCTCGACTGGTTGCCGGCAAAGCCGGCGCTCATGCCGCGCATGAAGATGCTGCCTTGGCCGGGCCCGTTCGAGCCGAAGGTCACATTCGGCAGGTATTTGAGCACGTCGTCGAACGTCGTGATGCCAAGCTGTCCGAGTTGCGCGCCCGTGATCGCCTGCATCGTGATCGGCACGTTCTGCACGGATTCCTCTCGCCGCTGCGCGGTCACGACGATCGCTTGCAGGCCGGACGAGGCGGATGTATCGGTCGCGGCGACCGCGGCGCCCGCGGCGCCGCTCAATATCACGGTGATCGCGCACGCGAGCTTCTTACTGTTGTTCAAAAGTGTCTCCCTTGACGGACAGTGGCAACAAAATCACGAATCGAGGCTGCGATCGAAGCGCCGGCGATTTGACCCGAACAAGATGACAGATCGATGACGGCGAGCCGTGCATTCGGGAGCCTGAGCGCCGACGGCGATGCCTTATACTCCCGGCGTCGAAATCCCTACTGAGTGCATACGTGAATTTCAGCGAATATCCAGACTTCGGTGCCGCGCTCGCGTTGGCGGAGCAGCTCGCGGACGTGGCGCGCGGCGCCGCCCGCGCGCGATTCCGCGCCGTCCTCGACGTCGAACGCAAGAGCGACGGCAGCCCCGTCACCGAGGTCGATCGCGGGATCGAGACCGAATGGCGGCGCATGATCCGCGGGAAGTTCCCCGCGCATGCAATCCGCGGGGAAGAGTTCGGCGGCGAAGGTGCCGGCGAATTCACCTGGACGCTCGATCCCATCGACGGCACGAAGAGTTACGTGACCGGCTTCCCGCTGTTCGGATCCTTGATCGCGCTGGTGCACGCCGGGCAACCGGTGCTCGGCGTGCTCGAGGCGCCGGCGCTTGGCGAGCGCTGGATCGGCGTCGAGGGCCGGCCGACGTTGTTGAACGGCGTACGGGCGTCGACCAGCGATCGTCGTTCGCTCGAGCATGCGGTGATCTATACGACCTCGGCCGAGTTGTTCGATCCGCAGGACAAGGCGCGTTATGAGCAGGTGAGTGAGCGCTGCGCGTTGCGCCGGTTCGGCGGCGACTGCTATTTGTACGGGTTGCTCGCATCGGGTCATTGCGACCTCGTGATTGAGTCGCGCCTGAAGCCGCACGACTACATGGCATTGATCCCGGTCGTCGAGGGTGCCGGCGGCCGGATCAGCGACTGGCGCGGCGACCCACTGGGGTTCGGCAGCGACGGGCGCGTCGTCGCCGCCGCGACCGAGGAGCTGTGGCGTGAGGCGCTCGAGGGTCTCGGCAAGGGCTGATCCTCGCGGCCGGCGGTTCATCGAACGGTCATCATGGCGGCGCAAGATTCCCGCGCTGACCGCGGCTCGGCCTGCGGCGCCAGGATTCGCGATGAGCAAAATCGATCTCGTGTACTTCAACGCGGGCGGCGGGCACCGTTCCGCGGCCCTCGCGCTCGACGAGGTGATTCGCCGCCAGCGGCGGCCGTGGGAGGTCCGGCTCGTCAATCTGTTCGAGGTCCTCGATCCGCGCGACGTGTTCTACCGCGCGACCGGCATGAAGCCTGAGAACTACTACAATGCGCGGCTTGCGCGCGGCTGGACGCTCGGCCTCGCCCAGGAGCTGCGGGTACTTCAGGGCCTGATCCGCCTGAGTCACCGCTCCCTCGTCGCGCAGCTCGCGGCGCATTGGCGCACGACCCGGCCGGACATGGTCGTGTCGCTGGTGCCGAACTTCAACCGCGCGATGCACGCGGCGCTCGCGCAAGCGCGCGCTGGGGCGCCGTACGCGACGATCCTGACGGACTTTGCCGATTTCCCGCCGCATTTCTGGATCGAACCCGGACAGTCGCAGCACGTGATCTGCGGAACGCCGCGCGCGGTCGAACAGGCGAAAGAGGCCGGCTACGACGACGCGCACATTCATGCGACCAGCGGGATGATCATCCGGCCCGAGTTCTACGATACCTCGCCGTTCGATCGGCACGCTGAAATGCGCAGGCTCGGCCTCGACCCGGATCTGCCGACCGGCGTGGTGATGTTCGGCGGCCACGGTTCGAGGGCGATGCGGCAGATCGCGAAGCGCCTGAACGAGATGCAGCTGATCCTGATCTGCGGGCACAACGCGGCGCTCGCCCGCCGCCTGCGCGCACTGCCGGCGGCGGCGCCGCGGGTCGTCGTCGGCTTCACGCCGCGCATCCGCGACTACTTGCGGCTCGGCGACTATTTCATCGGCAA
>Ga0316628_100001176_pt1 | contig 18183 bp, 14 predicted proteins | sample OWC_Aug_M2_C1_D5_FD_207648 | JGI IMG/M metagenome (GOLD analysis project Ga0316628, IMG submission 207648) | Wetland soil microbial communities from Old Woman Creek delta, Ohio, United States - OWC_Aug_M2_C1_D5_C | ecosystem: Environmental > Terrestrial > Soil > Wetlands | place: USA: Ohio... | reverse complement strand
GTGAGTGGAATGGAAATTGCGCTCTCTGTACCTGGAAATTCCAATTTTTACCGACGGGCGATTGAGGAGTACCGTTGAAGAAGATCGAATGCGGTGAACACTTTAGCGTTGGTGTTCCGTTATTGGACGACCAGCATAGAGAATTGATCCGCATGATCAATTCTTTGATCGATCATCAAGACGCCGGCGCTGATTCTGAACCGGTCGCAGATGTGTTACAGAGTATGACCCAATACGCCGCCTATCATTTCAGTACCGAAGAGCAACTGCTGAAAGAATACGATTACCCCGAGTACGCTTCACATCACGGTGAGCACACCCACTTCAAAACTAAAGACTGCTCGTTTCTGCATGGATGCCTCGCTCATAAGAACGCTTTGGGGGGAAGTTGTTACCTACTTGAGCGCTTGGCTGACCAACCATATCTTAGAATCGGATATGAAGTGCAAGACTTTGTTCGCCGGTGAGAATCGATGACCGTTTGGCAAAAATACAATGGCTATGCCTTGTGCATCGGGTGTGGCAATGCTTCATCCGATGGGATGAATCTGTCGCAATAGGGTGCGGCCCGAGGCTACCGATTCTCGGACGGCAAAAAGCCCACAAACCTTATCCCGGATTCAGCAGACACTAACTTGAACTGCGAAATTTCAAGTTAAATTGGAGGCACTGCTTGCCGGATGACGATGATCTTCGGCTAGAGATCGGTCTTACGGTATTTGACGGAAGGTGGGTCGTGGGCGTCAATATCTTCAATCCACTCTTTGGCCGCGCTTACCAGATGATCCCGAGCGTCGTCCTCACTGAGGAAATAGTCGCTTGCGATGATCTTGTGGATGTGCTTAACGCCTGACGCATCCTCCGGCGGCACGACCGCTGCTTTGCCTGTCCAAAAAAGCGTTCCCGGTGTCTGCCGGGCGTCCCACACAATGCGGCAGCCACGATAATGAATCTCGCTCAGCATGATCAGACCCTTCAACGAAGACACTAACTAGCACGATTGATGCCAACTAAACCGCCGTATTAACGGGGCCTTCGCTCTCACGCGTGCGAATATGTGCAAAGTCATTTTCGAATTTGATAAACGCAGGCAAGCAGGAGGCGGCGAAGGTTAGCACACCATTTGCCGCCACGGTACCGATCCCTGGATAGCAGTGGACAGTCTCTTATGAATGGTCGTGGGATTAAGAATCAACTCGCCGGTGGTTGGAGGCTACCGCTCAACAAATTTTGCAAACGGCGGAAAGAAATCGAACAGGAGTTTGCCTTTTTCGCCGCCGCGGTTTCTTACAATGTGCAGAGTCGTGGCTCGATTCGACTCCGTCACATGCTCCGATTCTCCTGCCGCGGGCTGCAAAACCAAAATCACATCCGCTCCCGGAACTCTCTCGCACCAGATTTGGGGCAAAACGCCACGATCCTCACGCAGGTCGGGCCACACGGCCAGGATGGCAATGTTTAGACTCACGGCGGTTTCCTGCAGTTGCTCGGCGACGATGGGCAGGCGAGCATTCATTGGCTGATCCATGGCTCCAAGGCGCTGGCAGTCGTCAATAACCGCGATCAGTCGATCCGCGTGGTGGCTGGTTTGAACCTCGCCGATGTATGCCTTGATTTGCGTCAGGCCGGTTCCGCGGCTGCATTCAACGACGTAGACCAAATCCAACCATGGCTTGGCTTCTTGTGCGGATTTCGTGATCTTGTCCCAGCTCGGCGCCAACCGCGCGGTCTCCGCGTGATGAGCTTTGGGGACTCCGTACCAGTGGAGCAAGTAAGCACTACCGCGGCGGATTTCCCGGCTGTCGATTGTACTCAAGCGGGCCAGTGTCTTGATACCGAGTTCCCGCCTGCGTTCAGCAAACGTGAAAAAAACCCCCGGCGCGCCATTGTGCATGGCAACCTGATCGACCAGTTGCTTGGCCAAGGAAGTCTTGCCGCATCCCGGCGGTCCAATGAGCAAATAAAGACCGGGTAGGATTCCGTCCAGGGCGCAGCTCAGATTGGCGAAGCCCGTTTCCCAGCCAGAGATATCCCTTACGCTATGCTCTTTTTGGAGCTCGCCAAGAAGACCGTCGAGTTCGGCGCCTTCGGACTGCAGGCCGGGTTTTTCGCTCATCGTAATGAGGGTGGAGCTTATCCATTTTGCGTGCGAGCGGCAAGACGGCGTTTTTCCATTGACATCGATGGGACCTCTATACTAACCGTTAGTTCGTAACACCGGCTTATTCCGCAATGGCATAAAAGGAGGTTAGCGATATGGGTGACGAAAAGAAGGGCAATAGGGTATCCCGGCGCTCCTTCCTGAAGGGACTCGGCGGCGGCGCGGTCGGCACAGCGGTGATCTCTACCGGTCTATTAAAAGTTGAGCCGACCGAAGCCTATGTCCCGGAGGCGGTTGGCACCTCCAAAGGGAGATCGGCCGTCGTGAATCTCAAGGTCAACGGCAAAACTTACCGCGTGGAGGTTGAACATCGAAGCACTTTGGCCGAGGTTCTGCGGGATGAACTGGGGTTCACCGGCACCAAAATCGGCTGCGACCGCGGTGAGTGCGGCGCCTGCACGGTCATCATCAACGGCCGCAACATTTACTCCTGCAGCCAACTCGCGGTCTGGATGGAAGGCAAGGATATTCTCACCATCGAGGGACTGGCCAAGGGGGAAAAATTGGATCCGCTGCAGGAAGCTTTTATCGAGCACGACGGTCCGCAGTGCGGTTTCTGCACTTCCGGACAGATCATGTCGGGCAAGGCTCTGCTGTTGAAAAACTCGCAACCGACCGAATCCCAGGCGCGGAGAGCTCTTTCCGGGAATCTCTGTCGCTGCGGCAATTATAACCGCGAAGTCGCGGCGGTGCTCGCCTCGGCATCCAAGGCACGGTAAGGAGGTCGCCATGGCGCAAAAAGAATTTTCTATTGTCGGCAAGAAAACGCCACGCATCGACGCTTTCGAACGGGTTACCGGCCAAGCTCAGTATACCGGCGACATCCAGCTTCCGGGGATGCTCTATGCGCGCGTGTTGCGCAGCCCGGTGCCCCACGCCAAGATTGCCGGTATCGACACCTCCAAGGCGGAAAAACTGCCCGGGGTGAAAGCCGTGATTCATCACGGCAACACTCAGATTCCATGGTCCAGCGGCGGCTTGACTCATAGACGCTTCATTTTCAATAACCCGGTGCGCTACGTGGGCGAGGCCGTGGCCGCCGTGGCGGCCACGAATCGTCATATCGCCGAGGAGGCGCTAGGGCTCATCGAGGTGAAGTACGAGGCGATTCCGCACGTGCTCGATGCCAAAGAGGCGCTCAAGCCGGACGCCCCCAAGATCACGCCCAACGGCAATCTATCGGTAGGCAAGGGAGCGTTCAGCGCGCCTATCCAAGAATCGTGGGGCGATCTGGAGAAAGGATTCAAGGAAGCCGATCGCACCTTTGAAGACACCTACATCTCAAAGCATGTAAACAACGCGCAACTCGAGCGGCGTGTGAGCGTGGCCAAATGGGACGGCGGAAAACTTACGGTCTTTGCTTCCACCCAGGGCGTCTCCAATGCCAGAACCGATATCGCTAAAGATTTCGGCCTTCCGCTCAGCAAGGTGCGCATCGTCTGCAAATACATGGGCGGCGGCTTCGGCAACAAGAACCAGGCGCAAGACTATGACTACATGACCGCTGCCCTTGCCAAAGCCACGGCGCAGCCGGTCAAGCTGGAATTCACCCGTGAAGACGACTACATCGGCATGCATGGCCGCTGGGCTTCGGAGCAGCACTACAAAATCGGCGTAAAGAACGACGGCACGATCACGGCGGTTCAGCTCGACGCGATTACCAACATGGGCGCTTACCGCAAGCAAAGCGGTAATCTGAGCGGCACGGATTTTTACCAGATCCCCAATTTCAAGAAGGTGGTCCTGCCAGTCCATACTAATACCGTCGTGGCGGCAAACTACCGCGCGCCTGCGTATCCGCAGTCGGTCTTCGGCTTCGCCTCTTTTCTGGACCAGATTGCTTACGAGCTGGGTATCAACCCGCTCGACATGTTCACGCGCAATCGCGCTCAAATGTACAAGAGCAAAATTCCGTTTACCTCGAATTATCTCGAGCAGTGCATCAGCGAAGGATCGAAGCGCATCGGCTGGAGCGAGAAGTGGCATAAGCCGGGCGCTGCGGCGGGTACGGTAAAGCACGGCATCGGCATGGCTGTCGGCGGCTATCCCTTCAGGCCCGGCCTGGGTGCGGCCACGATCCGGGTTAATCCGGACGGCACGGCGCACGTCCTGGTGGGCGTCACCGATATCGGCACCGGCGCCAAGAGCACTATGGCCATTATCGCATCCGAAGCTCTGGGCATTCCGCTCAACCAGATTCAACTCACCAACGGCGATACCGACGCAACCCCCTATTCGGTCGGCGAGTCCGGCAGCCGCACCACATCATTTACCGGACCGGCCGTAGTAGCCGCGGCCGAGGATGTGCGCAAACAGATTTTTGCCTTGGCGGTTAAACAGTTCAAAGTGAAGCCCGAAGAACTGGATCTACGGGACGGTCAGGTTTTCGCGAAATCGGATCCATCCAAGAAGGTCGGCTTGGGAGCGATCGTTAAAGGTACGGGCGACCTGATCGGCCGCGCGACCACCAATCCGAGTTTTCCGAAAGATGTGGAAGGCAAGAGTTTCGCGGCTCACTTCGCCGAAGTCGAGGTAGACACCTCGACCGGCCACGTGAAGATCACGCGCTACGTAGCCGCCCACGATAGCGGCACGATTCTCAATCGCCTCACGGCGGAGAGCCAGATTAAGGGGGGTATCGTGCAAGGCATCGGCATGGCGCTCACCGAAGAGCTGCTGATCGACCCGGTGACCGCGACGCCAATCAATCCCAGCTATCGCGATGCCAAAGTGCTCACCCACCTGGAAGTGCCGGACGTCGAAGTCATATTCATCGAAAATTACGATCCCTACGGCGTTTTCGGCGGAAAGGTGGTAGGCGAACCGCCGATCACACCTGCCGTGGCGACCGTGGCTAACGCGATCTTCAACGCCACCGCAAAGCGCGTCAAGGTGCTACCGATTACGCCGGACAAGATCTTGCAGGCCGTTCGGGTCTAGGAGGGAGCGCATGAAAAGTTTTGAAAACATCGATGCGAAAAGCGTAAAGCAGGCCGTGAATCTCCTGCAAAGGTTTCACCAGGAAAAAAAGAGCGCCATTGTCGTCGGCGGTGGCAGCGAGATTTTGCAGCTCATGAAGGAACGAGTCATCACGCCGGATTACGTGGTCAACTTGAAAACCGTTCCGGGGCTCAACGCCATCAAGCAAGAGCGCGGCGGTTTCCGCATCGGCGCATTGACGACGCTGAGCGAAATCGAAGAGCACCCGGCGGTGAGAGAACAACTATTGATTCTTTCGGAAGCGGCCGCAGAGGCCGCCTCACCGCAGATCCGCAACGCCGGCACCATCGGCGGCAATATTTGCCAGCGCCCCTTCTGCTGGTATTTTCGCTCGGCCAGTTTCAATTGCCTGAGAAAAGGCGGACAACTCTGTTATAGCGTGATCAGCGACGGCCGCTTCCATGCCATCTTGGGCGGTGGCCCCAGCTACATCGTGCATCCCTCGGACACGGCGCCGGCCCTTGTTGCGCTGGATACCCGGATCACCATCGCCGGTCCCGCGGGAGAGAAGACAATGCCGTTGGAGAAATTTTTCGTATTGCCGGCGGTGGACTTCACGCGTGAAAATATCCTCAAGCCGGGCGAAATCGTCACCGAAATATTTGTCCCTGCGCCGAAAGCCGGCAGCAAAGGGTTTTATCACAAAGCGCGCGAACGCCAGGCATGGGACCACGCCATCGTGAGCGTCGCCACGGTATTGCAAAGCAGCGGCGGCACCGTGCGCGATGCGCGGGTTGTGTTGGGCGGCGTGGCGCCGATCCCCTGGCGCGCGCCCAAGGCGGAAGCGTTTTTGCGCGGCAAAAAAGTCGATCAGGCCGCCGCGGAGAAGGCCGGCGAGATCGCCCTGGAAGGCGCGCAACCGCTTAAGGACAACGGCTATAAAGTGGGCATGGCGAAAGCGCTGGTCCAGAGGGGATTGTTGGCTAGCGTCTGAAGAGTATGGTTCAAAGTTCAATGTTCCAGGTTCAACGGTTCAATCTCTGCGGGTTTAATTCCCCGCAGCTTGCTGCGATGCGAATCAGGGGTAGGATGGGTTAAGCGTTAGCGAAACCCATCGTTCTAAGCGGTGGGTTTCAGCGCTGCACGCCTCTACCCACCCTACCTGCCAATTGGAGCTATCGCTTTGCGGTATCCCCGGCCATGTAGCGCCGCTCGATGGACTGCCAGTCATCCAGGCCGACGATCTTATCCCGCTCTTTGAATGTCGTAAGCACATCATCCATGGCTTCCGTCGTGCCGTCTTTCTTGAGCAGGCCCAGCGCCATGCGCATCGCGTAAATGGCGGCGCGCTGGGTTTCCGACGGATAGATCGCGATGCGGTAGCCCATCTTTTCGAGCCGCTCGACCGGCAGCATCGGCGTCTTGCCGCCTTTAAAGACATTGACCAGGAGCGGAACATCGGGAATGCGCTGGGGAATTTCTGCCAGCTCTACTTCCGATTGCGGCGCTTCGACGAAAATGGCATCGACGCCCAGCCTGGCAAAGGCTTTCCCTCTTAGAATCGCATCGTCGAAACCGTTCACGGCGCGCGCGTCGGTGCGCGCGATGATGCAAAAATCCGGATCCGTGCGCGTGGCGAGCGCGGCTTCCAGTTTCTTTTCCATCTCAGCGAGGGAAATAACCTCTTTACCGTCCAGGTGGCCGCAGCGTTTGGGCGTGATCTGATCCTCAATGTGAATGGCGGCCACGCCGACGCGCTCGAATTCGCGCACCGAACGCACCAGGTTCACCGCGTTGCCGTAGCCGGTATCAGCGTCGGCGATCACGGGAATCGCAATTGCCGAAACGACCTGCGCGGCCCGCTCGATGGCTTCGGACATGGTGACCAAACCGATGTCCGGTATGCCCATGCTACGCGCCACGGCGCCGCCGCTCAAATAAGCCGCTTCGAATCCGCTTTCTTGAACCAGGCGCGCGGAAAGGCCGTCGAAACAACCGGGCGCGACGAGAAGTTTATTTCTTTTGAATAGTTGTTTAAGGATCTGTCGTGGGGTCATGTGAAGCCTCTCAATTAAGTGGTCAGCCAGGGCACAATCCGTACCTAATAACTATTGAACCTTGAAGATTGAACCTGGAACTTTAATTACGTCGACTGCACGACAAACATGTCCGTAAACTGATCCACCGGAGTAGCTTGCAGCCTTTCAAGATCCAAACAAAGATCGACGATTTTGGCGCACCATGGGGGCGCCAGGCGCGACGCGAGGTTTGCCTTGAACTTTTCTACCAGCAGGGGAATGCCTTCGGCGCGGCGGCGGCGGTGGCCGATGGGGTATTCCACTGCGACCTTGTCGGTGCAGCCGCCGTCGTTAAAGAAAACCTGCACTGAGTTGGCAATGGACCGCTTGTTGGGGTCCAGGTAGTCTCTTGAATACCGCGTATCCTCGACGACGGCGGTCTTATCGCGCAGCTTGTCGATGCGCCGGTCGCGCGCGATCTTGTTTTGGTAGTGGTCGGCGGTCAGCTCGCCGAAGATCAGCCCGACCGCTGTCATGTACTGAATACAGTGATCGCGGTCGGCGGGATTGTGCAACGGCCCGGTCTTGTCGATGATCCTTACCGCGGATTCCTGCGTGACGATAATGACTTCCTTAATTTCATCGAGCCGGTCTTTCACCTCCGGGTGGAGCGCGATCGCGCACTCCACGGCGGTCTGGGCGTGAAACTCCGCCGGAAAGGAAATTTTAAACAGCACGTTCTCCATGACGTAAGAGCCCAGGGGCCGCCCCATGGTGAACGGTTTGCCGCGGAACATCACGTCGTAAAAACCCCAGCTTTTGGCGCTGAGCGCCGACGGATAGCCGATCTCGCCTTGCAGCGCCATCAGCGCAAGGCGGACGCCGCGGCTGGTGGCATCGCCAGCGGCCCAGGATTTGCGCGGTCCGGTATTGGGCGCATGGCGATATTCCCGCAGCGTCCCGCCATCGGTCCAGGCATTCGACAGCGCGCTGATGATTTGATCGCGCGTGCCGCCGAGCAGCGCCGTCGCGACGGCGCTGGTTGCCACTTTGACCAGGATGACGTGGTCGATCCCGACGCGATTAAAACTATTCTCCAGAGCCAGTATGCCCTGAATCTCGTGCGCCTTGATCATGGCCTGCAAGACATCGCGCATCGTTAGCGATTTCTGTTTGGTCCGGCAGAGGTAGTCGGCGAGAGCAAGAATGCCGCCAAGATTATCCGAGGGGTGCCCCCATTCGGCGGCGAGCCAGGTGTCGTTAAAGTCGAGCCAGCGGATCATCGCGCCGATATTAAACGCCGCGTGCACCGGATCGAGTTGCCACTCGGTGCCGGGCACGCGCGCGCCGTTGACTAACGTAGCGCCGGGAACGATGGGGCCGAGGTGTTGGGTACACTCCGGATAGCGAAGCGCCAGCAAACCGCAGCCCAGCGTGTCCATCAAGTCGTAGCGGGCCGTCTCGATCGCTTCTTGACTGTCGGCCACGTAGTGGGCGGCGTAGTCGGCAAGGTCGACCAAAATTTTGTCCGGTTCCGAACGAATGTTTGAACTCGTTCCGCTCATAACAGTTCCTGAAAAATCCTGTTCAATGTTCCAGGTTCAAAGTTCAATGGGTGAGGAGTGGAAAATTGAACCTTAAACATTGAACCTTGAACGTCCAATTCTCTACCGTTTTTCGATAGGCACAAAAGCCCTCGGCTCAGGACCGATATAATCCGCGTTGGGCCGGATCAAACGGTTGTCGGCGCGCTGCTCGATGATATGCGCGGCCCAGCCGGTGATGCGCGCCACCACGAACAGCGGCGTGAACATCGGCGTGGGTATGCCACAGAAGTGATAGGCGCTGGCGCTATAAAAATCGAGGTTGGGAAACATTTTTTTCTCCCGGCGCATGACCTGCTCAATGCGCTCGGAAACAGGGTAGAGGTAGCTGTCACCCTGCGCTTCGGCAAGTTTTTTTGCCCACGCCTTGATGACGTCGGAGCGCGGGTCGGAAATTTTGTAAACGCGGTGGCCGAAACCCATGATCAGTTTTTTGGCGGCCATGAGCGCCATGACGCCTTTCTCCGCTTCATCCGGCGCTGCGTAGTTCTCGATCAGCTCCATGGCGGCTTCGTTGGCGCCGCCGTGCAGCGGCCCACGCAGCGCACCGATCGCTCCGGTAACCGCGGAATAAAAATCCGGCAAGGTAGAGATAATGGTGCGCGCGGTAAACGTCGAAGCGTTAAATTCATGCTCGGCGTAAAGGATCAGCGATACGTCGATGGCCCGGCGGTGCAGCTCATCCGGTTTGCTCCCGTGCAGGAGATGGAGAAAATGTCCCGCGGTGCTGTCATCGTCGGTTTCCGTATCGATGCGCTTGCCGCTGTTGGCGAAGTGATGCCAATAGAGGAGCATCGCGCTAAAACAGCCCGTCAGCCGATCGGCGACGGCGATTTGATCGCGGCCTGGCCCTTCGGGCTCCAGCGTGCCGAGCATCGAGCAGGCGGTGCGCAGCACATCCATGGGATGGGTTTGGCGTGGAATCTGTTCGAGCACCAGTTTCAATGGAGCGGGCAGGCCGCGCAGGCCACGCAACTTCGCCCGGTATTCCTTGAGCTCGGCTTCCTTGGGCAACCGTCCGTAGATCAACAGATGGGCTACCTCTTCAAAGCTCGCCTCTTCGGCAAGATCGTAAATGGAATAGCCGCGATAGGTTAGGCCTTTGCCTTCTTTGCCCACTGTCGCAATGGATGTGACGCCGGCGATAACTCCGGCCAGACCGCCGGTCTTATCTGTTGCCATAAAATGTATCCCCAAGACCTCTTTTTACTCATCGCGAAGTCTATTGCAAGTGAATCTGCCAGTGAGTTGGTGGATATCGTTCATAGAAGGGAGTGATCAGGTGGCAATGCACCGCCGCCCCATTTGCGGCGCCCGAGGCCTTCTCCTCTTGACAGAAAGCTTGCGGCTATGTACTCGCTGGATGAGTACGAACGAATAGGAGTTTTATATGGCGCTACCAAAGAGTTTCAAAGCGATGGTCGTGAGTGAAACGGCGGACAAGAAATTCGTCAGGGAAGTGAAGCAGAGGAATCTGGAGGATCTGCCCGCGGGAGAATTAATCATCGAAGTTAAATACTCTTCACTCAACTACAAAGATGCTTTGTCGGCGTCCGGCAACAAAGGTGTCACGAGAAAATATCCGCATACGCCGGGCATCGACGCAGCCGGAACAGTGGTCGACTGCTCCAATCGAAATTTTGCCGTGGGCGACCCGGTGATCGTGACGGGGTTCGATTTGGGTATGAATACGTCGGGCGGCTTCGGGCAATACGTTAGCGTGCCTTCCGGCTGGGCGGTGAGACTGCCGCAAGGTCTGTCGCTGAAAGAGAGTATGAGCTACGGCACGGCGGGTTTGACTGCGGCCCTGTGTGTGACGAGATTACTAGCCTGCGGGCTCACCAAAGAACAGGGGGAGGTGCTTGTCACAGGCGCGACGGGCGGCGTTGGAAGCATCGCCGTCGGGATTCTCGGCAAATTGGGCTTCGATGTTGTTGCAGCCACCGGAAAGACCGGAGAAAAGGATTTTCTGAGCGGGCTCGGAGCCAAAGCGATTATCTCGCGCGAAGAGGCCAATGATACTTCGGGACGGCCGCTGCAGAAGGGCCGTTGGGCCGGCGTCGTCGATACCGTTGGCGGAAATATTCTCGCGACGGCCATCAAAACCGCCAAATACGGCGGACTCGTCGCGGCCTGCGGCAACGCGATGTCTGCGGATCTTGCCGTAAGCGTGTATCCCTTTATTCTCAGAGGGGTGAGCCTGTTGGGCGTCGATTCGGTCGAGGTCCCCATGAGTACTCGGGTGCGCACGTGGCAAAAACTTGCCCAGGACTGGAAGGTCGATTTCTCCGGCGGGTTGATCGCGGAGTGTTCATTGGACGAGTTGAGCCCGAAGATCGACCAGATTCTTCAGGGCGCGATGCGCGGCCGGGTGGTCGTAGATTTGAGCCGCTAATCGTTCCGTGACCGAGCATCGAGGCGACGCCGGTTCCGGCGCACTGAGTCATCTGCGGGTTGTCGAGATCGGCGACATTCCCGCTTCCTATGCCAGCCGCCTGCTGGCGGATCTGGGCGCGGATGTCATCAAAGTCGAACCGCCCGCCGGCGATCCCAACCGCATGTTGCCACCGTTCGCCGGCAATATCGCCGATCCCGAGCGCAGTCTCAGCTTCATCAACGCTAATACCAATAAGCGCAGTATCGTTCTCGATCTGGAGAACAGCGCGATGGATCGAGAGCGCTTCGCCAAGCTGCTTGCGGTTTCGGATCTTTTGCTTGAAGCCACGCCGCTCGGATTTCTCGAAGGGCTCGGTTTTACCGATGAAAGATTTCAAAAAGAGTTTTCAACTCTGGTCGTTCTCTCGCTGACGCCGTTCGGCCGCAGCGGTCCTTATCGCCACTATAAAGGGAGCGATGCCATCGCCAACGCATCCGGGGGGTTTCTATTCGGCCAGGGCGACGACACCAAGGGACAATGCACGGCGCCGAGCCATTTGGCTTATCAGGTGGCGGCGTGTGTTGCAGCGACGGTGGCGCTGGCGGGTATTCGCCACGCCAGGCTCACCGGCGCCGGCCAGCGCATCGATGTGTCGCTGCAGGAAGCGCTGACGTTTACCAACAGCAGTTCGGTCGCGCGCTACACGCACGAGAATAGAATGGAGCGGCGGCCCGGAAGCAAAGATTACGGCGGCGCGGGCACCAACATCTATCGTTGCAAGGACGGGCGCTACGTTCATTTCACGACGAATATGCCGCACATGTGGCGCGAGTTCACGCAAAACTGGATGAGCGACCCGATTTTAAGCGCTCCGGAATGGGAGAGCCCGAAATACCGCGCCGCCCATGCGGAGCAAGTTTCACAGGCGTTTGCCGATTTCATCGCCCAGTTCACGGCCGATGAATTTGCCCGGGAAGCGCAGCGGCGCCACCTAGCCGCCGCGCCGCTCAACAGCGTCGGCCAATTCGTCGAATGCGAGCAACTACGCTCGCGGCATTGGCTGCAGGAGCTGGAGCATCCCGTCATCGGCCGGTACAAAGCGCCCGGCTTTCCCATGCGCTTGTCGCTGACGCCGATGAGCATTCGCCGCTCGGCGCCTTTGTTGGGGCAGCACACCGAAGAGGTTTTGCGCGAGATAAAAGAAACGCCGCCAAGGCGTGTCGTTGCGCCGATTGATGCGGAGCGCGCGACACAACCGATGCTCTCAGGCTTGCGCATGGCGGATTTGACCCAGCAGTATGCGGGTCCGTTGGGCACGACGATTCTCGTTTACTACGGTCTGGAATCGATCAAAATCGAGTCCGGCGTCGTGCCGAGCAAAGAGCGAGACACGGCCGCGCACGCGGATATGAATCGCGGAAAACTGGGTTGCACCATCAACCTGCGCCACCCGGAAGGAAAAGAGCTGTTCAAGCAGCTCATCGCGATATCGGATGTCGTCGTTGATAACTTCAGCTCGGGTGTTTTGGAGCGGCTGGGCTTCAGCTTTGAAGCGCTGCAAGAAATCAATCCGCGCATCGTCCAGGCAGTCATGCCGGGATTCGGTCTTACCGGTCCGCTCAAGTCCTGGGTAGCGTGGGGATGGCAACTGCTTGCTTACACGGGAATCATGCGGCTGTGGGGTTATCCGGATTCGCCGATGGAAAGCCACTGCAAAATCGCCTGGCCGGACCGCGTCGGCGCAGTCACGATGACGCTGGGTGTGCTTGCCGCGCTCGAATATCAGCAGCGCACGGGCCGCGGTCAATTCATCGAGGCGGGGATGCTCGAAGCGCAGGGCGCGATGATGGGACCGGCGATTCTGGACTATACGGTTAATGGCCGTGACTGGGAGCCGATGGGCTACCAAGAAGTACTGGGTGAACCCTACGCGCCCTACGGTTGTTATCCCTGCCGCGGCGAGGACAACTGGATTATTATCGCGTGCGCCAGCGATGAGGAGTGGCAGAGCATGGTCAATCTCATCGGCAAAACAACCTGGGCGGCGGATGAAAAATTCGCCACAAAGCGAGGCCGCAAGGAGCATCGCGAAGAGCTTGATCAAAAGCTTTCACAATGGACGCGCAAGCTAATGCAGCGGCAATGTTTTCGCCTGCTCCAGGAAGCCGGCGTCGCCGCCGGCATGCCGATGTCCGGTGAAGATCTCTATTACGACATCCACCTGCGCGAGCGCGGCCATATCGTCGAGACCGAAGCCCAACCTTGGGGCAAGATGTCGCACCACGGAATCCCCGGAACTCCCTCTCTATCAAACGCTAGCGCCGCCCGCCCGGCGCCCTGGATCGGCGCAAACAATGATCAAGTTTTTGGTGAGATTTTGGGACTGAGTCCCGAGAAAATTGAAGAGTTGAAGAAAGCCGAAGCGATAAAGTGAGCGGCGCTGTTTCCAGCGCCAGTCATCTCGAATCCTTCGGCCATACTCAGGGCAGGCTCGGTCACCAAGAGTGTCATGGCAAGATTGCAATGGTTGGTATATCTTATGACGAGGTCCACAGAGGAGACCTGGTATTCTATGAAAGCCCAGCCACGTTATAGCAAAGAAGAATTTGCCCGCCGCGGGGATGAAATCTACGAGCGCGTGCTTCGTCCGACGTTGGAGACGGGTGACGAGGGCAGATTCGTGGCCATCGACATCGAAACCGGAGCCTACGAGATAGACGCGGACGAACTAACTGCTTCTGACCGCCTGTTGGCTCGAATTCCTAACGCCCAAATATGGCTGCGGCGAGTTGGCTCTCGCTATGCGCACCGCTTCGGATTCCATCCGTTGCCTACGACATGATTAGTGGTGTAGTCACGGACGACCGCCAGGCTGTCATCCGCCTGACGGTGCGTGGTCCTACCGGGCAAGAGCAAGAGATTGAAGCGATCGTTGACACAGGCGTTGACGGCTGCCTCAGCCTGCCATCTTCGCTTATTGTTTTGCTGAGCTTGCCTTGGCGTGAACGTGGCCGGGCGCTTTTGGCGGACGGCAGCGACAGCGTTTTTGATATCTATGAGGGCACGGTGCTTTGGGACGGGCAGGTTCGTCGGATACCGGTGCATGAGGCCGAAACCATACCCCTCGTCGGTATGTCTCTGCTTCAAGGGTATGAGCTTACCGTTCAGGTCCAGCGTGGTGGAGACGTCACCGTAAGAGCATTATCGCAAGCAAAAAGTGGCTAACCATTGGGTTAAGAAGGTCGCGGAGAATGGCGCCTCCCACCCAAAACGATTAGCGCCTCTTTGAGCGTCACTCTCTTCCTTTTGGGTGTCATGACAGCGACACCTTCAAAACTGGAACACCAGCGATTTGATGGTGACCGGGACGGTGCCGGAGGGCTCCAGGACGTTGCCGAGGTCGATGAAGTCGAAGTCGTGGAGCGTGACGCCGTCGATGGCGAGGATGTCGTTCTTTACGTCGAAATCATGTCTGAGAATATTGCCCACCAATCCCGCTAGGTCGTGATCGAAGATGAGGTAGATGGGGCGGCCGCTTTTCAAGGTCAGCGGCAACCCTTCCATCAGGCCGCGACAGAAAGCAGCGATGCGGACGGCCGCGGGGGGGCCGTCCCAACGAAACACCAGCGCGACCTCCGCTTCACCCTCTTTTAGATCGAAGGCTTGAAAATGGCTCGCGATCGCCTGCGCGAGCGCGGGCGGATGGATGTTCTCGCTCAAGTCGACTGGGGGCCGCAGGACTTGGAGGTTCTTGCGCGGGAGCAATGCATCGTTTGATCGGTGAATGGTGTTTCCGCTTACCTGAACCGTGTGTTGCGCGGCGCCCATGACCGTGGCGCGGATGCATTCGCGGGCGAGCGCAAGCGGCCAGGCGAGGGCACCGTCGCTGATTTGCCGTTGAAGCGCGCGCCCAAGGGGAGCCCCGAGATCGCCGAAGGACTTGGACTCCTTGCCGTAGACGTACTCACCGACGCCGCCGGAAAAAACCACGGCGTCGTAGCTCTTGGCGCTGCCGAGCGGCGGCGTCAGCCAGAGGCGCTCGAATTCCGCTGCCGGCTTCTCTTGCTGAACGAGGGCGAGAACGGCCTTGGCCATGTACTGCGCCAGCCGCTCGATCTCTTCCGGTGACGCCCTCTCCCCGACCCGCCATTCGATTTCCACCTGGCGCGCCAATGTTTTCCCGCCCGGCTCCAAAACTGTGATGAGGCCGTTTTCGTCGGTGGCGATCAATCGTCCACCGATGTGAAACGCGGCGGTGCTAAGAACCCGCCCGCATTCGGCCAGCGCCAGCTTCGTTGTGCCACCGCCGATGTCGATGTTGAGGATGCGGCATTGGCGCTCGGCGGAAAGGGCGACGGCGCCGGAGCCGTGGGCCGCGAGCAGCGCTTCGAAGTTATGGCCGGCGCTGGCGCAGACGAAATTGCCCCGCTCGGCGGCAAAGAGGTCGGCGATCGCCCGCGCGTTGTCCCGCCGGATCGCCTCACCCGTTAGAATGATCGCGCCCGTGTCCACTTGGGCCGGACCGATTTCCGCCTCTTTGTAGGCCCTGTCCACAAGGCGACCAAGGGCTTGATCATCGATCCGCTCCCGGCCGGCGGCATAGGGCGTAAAGTGAACTGGGGAGAGATAAAGGGTTTTCCGTTCCGTCACCACGAAGCGGCTCGACAGATCTCGTCCCAAGCGACGCAGGACCAGGCGCGAGAAAATAATCTGGGAGGTCGCCGTGCCGACGTCGATGCCGACGCTGGTGAGCGTGATCGTGTCCAGCTTCCAAAGCGGATGGTCTTCCTCGGCTTCAAGCAGTTGGGCGTCGTGGCCGTGATCGTGGGGTAAGTCGTGCATGGCTTTCTTTGTTCAAGGTTCAAGGTTCAAAGTTCAAGGTGTGGGGTGGGGACTTTGAACCTTGAACGTTTGAACTCTTGAACGGTGGGCGTTTATTCAAATGCCCCATGCTCGTCGAGGAAGGTGGCCTTGATAGCCTCCGCGCCCGGCTCGCCGGTGCACCAGGGAACCATGTTCTTCATCCTGCAGGTGATGCCGCGCTTGCGCAGCTCGTCTTCGAAGATGCGATGGATTTCCGGGTCTTCATCCTCGTATTCAGTCTGGTAGCCGCCCTTTTTGCCGCTGACTTCACCGCCGCGCAGAACCGTGGAGCGATTGGCTTGCCAGCGGTTCACCGCATATTTTCTTGAGAGCCCCTGGTTCAATACCAGATAGGTTGCCGGCGTGGCCCCGACGTTGAAATGTTGGTGCAGCCATTGACCTTCGCCGGCGCCGGAAAGATACAGGCTGCCTTCTTGCCAGTCGCAGCGGATGCGCGGTTCGCTGCCCCGTTCCGTGAGCACGTAGCCTTCCCCCTCGGTAATATACAGATGCGCCCCCGGCCCGTGCCTGTGGCCCTTTTTGTAATGGCCCGATTCAAAGCGGGAGACATGGGACTCCATCATGCCGGCGCCCATCACCATGAATGCGTTGGTGCCGCCTCCGCCGCGGCTTTTCCACTCGTAGAGAGGCAGCTTCTTGATGTCGGGGATGAAGTTGGTTTCCCACACCCGGCCGCGATAGAGCTTCGCCTCGGCGGTGAAATGGTCGGGCTCACCGCGATAGCGGTCAACGAAATCGTACGGGTTATTGAAGATGAAGTCCTCGCTCGCCCATTGGCGCAGGAGCTGTGGCAGATCGGTTACGGAAAACCAGCGCGCGCTGCGCGACAGGCTGGCATTAAAATACTGGTGCCAGGCGTTGGTGGGCAGCACGAAGTAACTGCCCGGTCCCCATTCGAAGGTCTGCTTGCTTCCTTTGTCGCGCCACACCGAGGTGGAGCCATGTCCCGAAAGGACGTAAATGGCCTCGGTATACATGTGCCGGAGCGGCGCGGTGGAACCGCCGGGCGGCAGCTCGATGATGTGCTCGTCACCCTCGTCGTCGCCGTCCAGGTAGCAGAGCGCTCCCTTAACGCTGTCGCCCTTGCGCGGCCAGGGACCGACTTCTACCGCGTTCATGTCTTTGATGTAAACACCGCCCACGAGGGGGGCGCCTTCGCGTTTGCGCCACTCTTGATACATGTCGACGCGCACAAGCGCCGGTTGCGTTTCAGGATCCAGTTTAGCGGTTGCGTTGCTCATATTCTCTCCTCAAATATCAGTCCCTGGAGTGATGAAAGATTGGAGTGATGCAGTCATAAAAGATTGGAGTAATGGAATGTTGGAACATTGGAATAATGGAATATTGGGTATTCCGGATCGTTATTCCATCATTCCAACATTCCATTACTCCAACTCGCCATTACTCCATTACTCCGTTTTCTTCCTTGCCTTCGGCCCGAACGGCTCCGGCTGAAAGGGGCCGTCGCGCTCTTGGAGAAAGGCTTTAAGACCGCCCGTCTTCTTCGCCCCTTCGAGGCGTTTGTTGAATTCCTCGCGCTTGGTTAGCCGGGCCATGGCCGCCAATTCAGAGTTCAGCGTCCAGGCCTTGCGCAAGCCCATCATTTCCAGCCCCAGGGTGGAGATATGGAGGTTGATCTTCACCGTTTCCGGCGGGACGAGCGCGACGCGCTCGACAAACTTGAAGCAGGTTTCCAGCAGATCGCTCTTGGGCACGACCTGGTTCACCAGGCCGATGCGCAAGGCCTCTTGCGCGTCGATATGATCGCCGGTGAGCGCATAGCGCAGCGCGTTTTTGAATCCCGCGAGAGCGACCCAGATAAAATCGGTATTGGCGCCATGGCGCACCTGGGGCTGGCCGAAAACCGCGTCATCCGCGGCGATGGTGATGTGGCAGGTAAGAGCGAGCCAGGACGCCGCGCCTAGACACCAGCCGCTCACCGCGCCAATGATCGGCTTGGGGTACTGCCAGCGATAGAGTTGCCGGCCGAGGATGTCTTTGCGGTCCGCATCGCGGAACTTGTTGTAGGTCGCGTTGAGCGAGGTGCCGGCCGGTATGCCGTACGGCCAAGCCGTATCGGGGTCGGCGCCGCCGATATCTTCGCCGGCAGAAAACACGCCGCCCGCCCCGGTGATGACCACGGCTCTGATCTCCGCATCGTTTTCGGCTTCCGCCAGCGCTGCGTCAAGCTCGTTCATC
>Ga0316628_100001175_pt1 | contig 18193 bp, 20 predicted proteins | sample OWC_Aug_M2_C1_D5_FD_207648 | JGI IMG/M metagenome (GOLD analysis project Ga0316628, IMG submission 207648) | Wetland soil microbial communities from Old Woman Creek delta, Ohio, United States - OWC_Aug_M2_C1_D5_C | ecosystem: Environmental > Terrestrial > Soil > Wetlands | place: USA: Ohio... | reverse complement strand
CTCGCCTGCGCGCGGCTGGGCGCAATCCATTCGGTCGTGTTCGGCGGCTTCGCGGCGAACGAGCTCGCGGTACGCATCGACGATGCGACGCCGAAGGCTGTGGTAACGGCGTCGTGCGGCGTGGAGCCCGGGCGCATTATCGCCTACAAGCCGCTGCTCGACCGTGCGATCGATCTGGCGCGACATAAGCCCTCGCGTTGTTTGATCGTGCAGCGCCCGATGGAAAAGGCCACGATGGTCGCGGGCCGCGACGTGGAGTGGGGCGAGGCAATGGCGGCCGCACGCCCGGCCGACTGCGTGCCGGTCGCGGCGACCGATCCGCTCTACATCCTCTACACCTCGGGCACCACCGGCCAGCCCAAGGGCATCGTGCGCGACAACGGCGGGCATCTCGTTGCGCTTAACTGGACAATGAAAAACGTCTACGGCGTCGATCCGGGCGATGTGTTCTGGGCCGGCTCCGATATCGGTTGGGTCGTCGGCCACTCCTACATCGTCTACGCGCCGCTGTTCGCCGGCAACACGACGGTGCTGTACGAGGGCAAGCCGGTCGGCACGCCCGATGCCGGCGCCTATTGGCGGATCACCTCGCAGCACAAGGTGCGCTGCCTGTTCACCGCGCCAACCGCGTTTCGCGCCATCCGCCGCGACGACCCGAAGGGCGAGCACATCAAACGCTACGACCTGTCCCGCCTCGATAGCCTGTTCCTCGCCGGCGAGCACGCCGACCCCGACACGGTGAAATGGGCCGAGGATCAGCTCAAGAAGCCCGTGATCGACCACTGGTGGCAGACCGAGACCGGTTGGCCCATCGTCGCCAACTGCGTCGGGCTCGGGCGCCTGCCGGTGAAGCACGGCTCACCGACCAAGCCGGTGCCGGGCTGGGACGTGCGCGCGCTCGATGAGAGCGGCCGCGAGGTCAAGCGGGGCACGACCGGCGCGCTCGCGGTCAAGCTGCCGTTGCCGCCCGGCGCGCTGCGGACCTTGTGGAACGCCGACGAGCGCTTCAAGGACGCCTACCTCAAGGAATTCCCCGGCTACTACAAGACGGCGGATGCTGGGCACATCGACGAGGACGGCTACGTCTTCGTCATGGGCCGTACCGATGACGTAATCAACGTCGCCGGCCACCGGCTCTCAACCGGCGCGATGGAGGAGGTGCTGGCCTCGCATCCCGACGTCGCCGAATGTGCCGTGATCGGAGTCGCGGACGCGCTCAAGGGTCAGGTGCCGCTCGGCTTCCTGGTGCTGAAGGCCGGCACCAACCGCGCGCCGAACGACGTGGTGGGCGAGGTGGTGCACAAGGTGCGCGAGGAGATCGGGCCGATCGCTTCGTTCCGAGCCGGTGCGGTAGTGGCGCGCTTGCCCAAGACGCGTTCCGGCAAGATCCTGCGCGGCACGATGCAGAAGATCGCCGACGGCGAGGCATGGCGCATGCCGGCGACAATCGACGATCCGGCGATCCTGGATGAGATCGCCGCCGCGCTGAAAGCGCTCGGTTACGCGAAGTAGCGGCTAATGCGTTTCGCCGGTCGGCGACACGCCGCCCGAAGGCGCGGGTTCGGGCTCGGCCTGTGCGGGCTCACTCGGCGTCTCGGGCGTTTGCGCGTCCGGCGCCGGTGGGTTGGCGGCAGTCGTGGCGTCCCCCGCCGCCTTCGCCTCACGTTCCTTGCGCCGCTCCTCGCGCGCCGCGGCCTTTTCGGCGCGGGCCACGGTGCGGTTCGCTTTGTCGATCGCAGCCTGCAGCTCCTCGCGCGTGCACAGTCCGAGCGCCACCGGATCTTGCGGCTTGATGTTGGTCACGTTCCAATGGGTGCGGTCGCGGATCGCCTTGATGGTCGGCTTGGTCGTGCCGACCAGACGCGAAACCTGTCCGTCTGTGAGCTGCGGGAAATGGCGCAGCAGCCACGCGATCGCGTCCGGCCGATCCTGGCGGCGCGCGACCGGGGTGTAGCGCGGTCCCTTGGCGCGCGTGACCAGTTCGACCTCCGGCGCTTCTGCCTTCAAGCGGAAGTTCGGATCGGCCTCGGCCTTTTTGATCTCCTCGCGCGTGAGTTGGCCATTGGCGACCGGATCGAAGCCGACCATGTGCAGTGCCACCTCGCCATCGGCGATCGACTGCACCTCCAATTGGTGCAGCCCGCAGAAATCGGCGATCTGTTCAAACGAAAGCGTCGTGTGGTCGATCAGCCAGACTGCGGTTGCCTTCGGCATCAATGGGCGGTTCATGACGTCTCTCCGGTCTTGCCGAGCGTCAGCACGATCTTTCCGATGTGCGCGCTCGATTCCATCAACTTATGTGCTTCCGCCGCCTGGGCAAGCGGGAAGCACTTGTGAATGCGGGGTTTGGCGCCTTGCTCGATCAGCGGCCAGGCGCGTTCGCGCACGGCCTTGGCGATGGCGCCCTTCTCGGCGACCGAGCGTGCGCGCAGAGTGGAGCCGGCAACGGTCAAGCGCTTGGTCATCAGTTTGAAGATCGGCAGCTCCGCCTTAGCGCCCTGCAGCACGGCGATGATGACGAGGCGACCTTCGGTGGCGAGCGCGTCCAGATTCTTCGCGAAATAAGCACCGCCAACCATGTCGAGCACCACGTCCACCCCGCGCCCGTTGGTTTCGCGCTGTACCTCGGCCAGGAAATCCTGCTCGCGGTAATTGAACGCCTTGGCGGCGCCCAGCTCCTCGCAGGCTTTACATTTCTCCGCCGTGCCGGCGGTGGCAAAAACGCGCGCGCCCGACTTGTGTGCCAGCTGGATGGCCGTCGTGCCGATGCCGCTCGAGCCGCCATGCACCAGCACGGTCTCGCCCTTGGTGAGCCGCCCGCGGGTGAACAGATTGTCCCACACGGTGAAATAGGTTTCCGGGATCGCCGCCGCCTCGAGCGTCGAGACCCCGTGCGGATAGGGCAGGCACTGCGCCGCCGGCGCCGCGGCGTATTCGGCATAGCCGCCGCCCGCGAGCAGGGCACAGATCTTGTCGCCGATCTTGATCCCGTTCGGCGCATCGCCCAGCGCTACCACCTCGCCCGCGACCTCGAGACCCGGGATGTCGGTCACGCCGGGCGGCGGCGGGTAATGGCCTTGGCGCTGCACCACGTCCGGCCGGTTGACCCCGGCGGCCCGCACCTTGACGAGCACCTCGCCCCTGCCCGGCTTGGGCACTGGGCGGATGGCGACGCGCAGCATCTCCGGCCCGCCGGGCGCGGCAATCTCGATCGCGGTCATGGTTTCGGGCACGGCGGCGGGCATGTTGACCAATGAAATGGGAACGCTTGCCCTGATAGACCTTCGGGCACACACTGACAAGATGGCCATGGACGACGAAGATCTGGCGCCGCGCAAGGCGAAACCGGCGCTGAAAAACCTCGATCCGATGTCGATCGAGGAACTGGGCGACTACATTGCCGAGCTCAGGGTCGAGATCGCTCGCGTCGAAGGCGAAATCACCAAGAAGAAGAAGGTCCGCGACGGTGCCGCGGCGCTGTTCCGCAAGTAGCTATCCGTTAATTTCAAAAAAATCGGCAGGTGATTCGATGATCTTGCGGTGGCCCGGATCGCTCCGCCAGCCGGGTATTTCAAGATATCATTTATAAATCAATGCGTTAATCGAATTCAGCGCGTAGGCGCGGAGACTGTCGAAGACTACTAAAAAGGGGGGTTTTCTTTACCATCCGTTAACCTTCGGGGTGTAATTTCACCCTCGACAGTTCGCTGAGCCGAATTGTCATTGGATCCTCATCCAATCCTTTTGACGCCTCCCTGTTGAACTCAGCGCCGCCTTCGGGCGGCGCTTTTTTCTGTCCGAAAAACAGGCAAGCGATGGCGCCGCGCGGACGCGCGTTACCGCCTTGATTCCGCAGGGGAAACGCTAGGACTTAAGGCCGAGGTTCGAGAAGCGCTTGTTGAACTTGGCGACTTGGCCGCCCGAATCCACCAGCCGGTGTTGGCCTGTCCAGGCCGGGTGCGACTTGGAGTCGATGTCGAGGCGCAGCGTATCGCCCGGTTTTCCATAGGTGGAGCGGGTTTTGAAGCTGGTCCCATCGGTCATCACGATGTTGATCTCGTGATAATCGGGGTGGATTTCCTTTTTCATCGCACGTCTCCAGTGGCGGCCGCTATATAGCCGCCAACACCTTCGGAGACAAGATGGCACGGCAACCGGCCCCTGACCGGCCGCGCGGCAATCTCCGCGCGCTGCGCCGATTGGCGCCTTTCCTCGCGCCCTACCGCGCGCAGATCGCGGGCGCCGGGGTGGCACTCACCTTCGCCGCCGGCGCGGTGCTGGTGATCGGGGTGGGGTTGCGCACCCTGATCGACGAGGGCTTCCGCTCCGGCAACCCGGCGCTGCTCGACCACGCGCTGATGGGGCTGCTCGGCGTGGTCGTCGTGCTCGCCGCGGCGACCTACGGGCGGTTCTTCCTCGTCTCCTGGATCGGCGAGCGCGTCGTCGCCGACCTGCGCCGCGCAGTCTATGCGCATGTGCTGAGCCTCTCGCCCGCGTTCTTCGAAGTCACCCGCACCGGCGAAATCCTGTCGCGGCTCGCCACGGACACCACGCTGCTCCAGCAGGTGATCGGCTCGTCGGTCTCGGTCGCGCTGCGCAACATGTTGCTGTTCGCGGGCGGCACGGTGATGCTGGTGGTGACCAGCCCGCGGCTGACCGGTTTCGTGTTCCTCGTTGTGCCGCTCGTCATTGCGCCGATCGTGATCTTCGGCCGCGCCGTGCGCCGCCTGTCGCGCGAAAGCCAGGACCGCATCGCCGATCTCGCGGCGCACGCGGAGGAATCCTTCAACGCCGTGCGCACCGTGCAGGCCTTCGGCCATGAGGGCTCGGACGCCGCGCGCTTCGCCGCTGCGGTCGGCCGCTCGCTCGGCGTCGCCTATCGCCGCATTCGCGCCCGTGCGGCGATGACCGCGCTGGTCATGCTACTCACCTTCGGCGCCATCGGGTTCATCCTCTGGCTCGGCGGTCGCGACGTGGTAGAGGGGCGCATCACCGCAGGCGAGCTCTCGGCCTTCGTGTTCTACGCCGTCGTCCTGGCCGGCGCGGTCGGCGCGTTGGCCGAGGTGATCGGCGATCTGCAACGCGCGGCCGGCGCCTGCGAGCGGCTGCTCGAGCTGCTCGAAACCCCGCCCGACCTGGCGGTCAAATCGAGCCCGACGCCGCTGCCGCGGCCGCCGCGCGGCGAGGTATCGTTCGAGCACGTCACGTTCCACTATCCGTCGCGCCCCGATCGCGCGGCGCTGGAGGATTTCTCGTTCTCGGTGCGCGCGGGCGAGACGGTGGCGCTCGTCGGCCCCTCGGGCGCGGGCAAGACCACCGTGTTCCATCTCCTGCTGCGCTTCTACGATCCGACTTCGGGCACGATCCGGCTCGACGGTGTCGACCTGCGCGATGCCGATCCTTCGGCGTTGCGCGGGCGCATTGGGTTGGTGCCGCAGGATCCCGTGATCTTTTCCGCCGATGCCGCCGCCAACATCGCCTATGGCCGGGAGCAGGCAAGCGAGGCGGAGATCCGCGCTGCGGCGGAGGCCGCGCACGCCGCCGGGTTTCTCGATGCGCTGCCGCAGGGTTTGCAAACCCATCTCGGGGAGAAGGGCGTGCGGCTGTCGGGCGGGCAGCGCCAGCGCATCGCCATCGCGCGCGCCATCCTGCGCGACCCGACGCTCCTGTTGCTCGACGAGGCGACCAGTGCGCTCGACGCCGAAAGCGAGCGCGCCGTGCAGCGCGCCATTGCGGCGCTCAAGCGCGGCCGCACCACCATCGTCATCGCGCACCGCCTGGCTACGGTGCAGGCCGCCGACCGCATCGTGGTGATGGATGCCGGCCGCGTCGTCGCTACCGGCACGCACGAGGCGCTGATCCGCGAAGGGGGACTCTACGCGCGGCTCGCGGCGTTGCAGTTCGACGTCGGCAAGAAAGATTTGGAAGAAATCCGTTCGCCCTGAGTGCGAGCGAAGCGAGCGTATCGAAGGGCGACAGAGCTCGTTGGTGCCATGGCCGTCCTTCGATACGCCGCGCTGGGCGCGACTACTCAGAACGAACGGCTGATTATTATCGCTCCGTCAGCTTGAGCTCGATGCGGCGGTTCTTGCGCAAGGCGTCTTCGCCATTGCCCTCGTCGAGCGGCTGATACTCGCCGAACCCCGCGGCCACCAGGTGTTCGGCCGGGATGCCCTGGACGATCAGGAACTTCACCACAGAGATCGCGCGTGCGGACGACAGTTCCCAGTTGGAGGCGAACTGTGCGTTGTGGATCGGGCGCTTGTCGGTATGCCCGTCGACGCGCAGCACCCAGCTCAGCTCCTTCGGGATCTTCGCGCTGATCTCCTTGAGCGTCTGCGCCAGGCTTGCCATCTGCGTCTGGCCTGCGGGCGCCAGCTCGGCCGATCCTGAATCGAACAGCACCTCGGACTGGAACACGAAGCGGTCGCCGACGATGCGGATGTCGGGCCGATCACCCAGCACCTCGCGCAGCCGCCCGAAGAATTCGGAGCGGTAGCGCGCCAGCTCCTCCACCTTGCTCGCCAGCGCTCGGTTGAGCCTCTCGCCTAGTGCGGCGATCTGGACCTCTTGGTCCTTGTCCTTTTGCTCGGACACCTCGAGCGCCTTGGAGATGCGCGCCAGCTCGGCGCGCAGCGCCGCGATCTGCTGGTTGAGCAGGTCGACCTGCGCTTTCGCCTCGGCGGAGACGCGGCGCTCGGCCTCGAGCTCGGATTGCGCATTGCCGGTCTGGCCCCTGGCCGCCAACAGCGCCGCCTGCGCTTCGGACAGCTGCGTTTGCAGCTTGTCGCGCGCCGCGGCCGAGGATTGCAGCTGCGCAGTCAGCGCGCCGATGGTGCGGCGCATCTCATCGCCCTGCGCCTTTTCCATCTTGAGCAGGTCGGCAAGCTCGGCGACCTGCTTGTTGAGCGCCGCAAGCGCCTCGTTCCGCCCCGCCAGGATCTGCGACAGGAACAGCTGCGCGAGGGTGAACACCAGCAGCACGAACAGCACGATGATGAGCATCGTCGACAGCGCATCGACGAAGCCGGGCCAGTAATCGATGCTGCGGGCGCGGCGGACGCGCGCCATGAGCTACTCGCGCCGCGCGCGGAGCGACGGCGATGGCGCCGGGCGCTCGGCCATGGCAGCGAGGGTGCGCGACAGCACGCGGATCTCAGTGCGCAGCTCCTCGACCAGCTCGGCGCGGCCCGATGCCAGCTCCTCGATCAACCGCGCCATGTAGACGTCGATGTTGCGGATGTGCGTGCGCACGCTCTCGTCGTCGCCGAATCCGCCACCGCGCCCCGCGCCTTCGGCGAGCTTGGCGAGGATAGGCTTCAACTCGATCTGGTTCTCGGCCAGCTTCACCATCAATGACTGCTCGGTGCGCATCTGATCGGTGAGCACGCCGAGCCGGTCGGCCAAGGTCACGATCGAGGCGTTCGAGGCGATGCGCGATTCCTCGCCCCGGTTCAGCGTGCGCTGCAGGCTTTCCAGGCTGTCGGCCGTCTGCTCCAGCAGCGCCTGCACATAGGCAGGCACCGCCTGGTCGCCTTCCATGGACAGCGCGCCTGAGGACAGCCGCGTCTGCCCGGCCAGCCAGTCCTCGAGGTCGTTGTAAAACCGGTTCTGCGCCTGCCCCGCCTGGAGATCGAGGAAGCCGAGCACCAGCGATCCCGCGAGACCGAACAGCGAGGCGGAAAACGCCGTTCCCATGCCCGTGAGCGGCGCCTCGAGGCCCTTCTTCAAATTGTCGAACAGCACGGTCAGGTCGCCGGTGTTCACGGTGAGCCCGCCGATCACCCCGGCAATCGACTGCACGGTCTGGATCAGCCCCCAGAACGTGCCGAGCAGACCGAGGAAGATGAGCAGCCCGGTAAGGTAGCGCGCGATGTCGCGCGATTCGTCGAGCCGCGAGGCGATGCCGTCGAGCAGCGAGCGCGTCGACGTCGTCGAAAGCGACAACCGGCCACCGCCGGTACGCTCGCGCAGCATGGCGGCCATGGGCGCTAGAAGCCGCGGCGTGGCCTGCGCGCTCCCCTGCTCGCGTCCCGTGCGGAAGCGTTCAATCCACGACACCTCGGCCCCGAGCAGGATCACCTGGCGGAACACGTAGGCGATGCCGAGAAGCAGGACGCCGACGATGAAACCGTTCAGTGGCGGGTTACCCATGAAGGCATTGGCGAGCTGCGGGGCGAGGGCGGCGACGGCGGCGGCGACCGCGAGCAGTACGATCAGCATGCGCGCGAGGTATCGCCGCGGCCGCGTCATCCGAGGCCTCGCGGCGCAGGCATTACTTCGCCCCGACGATCACGTCCACGCGGTCCGGATCGCCGCCCCCTTCGAGCCGGTTGCCCAGCGCGCGCACGTCGATGCGGGTCGAGCGCACGCCCTTGTCGATCAGGTAGGAGCGCACGGCGAGCGCACGGGACAGCGAGGTGCGGCGCGCCTGGTTGGCTGCGTCGCCGGTGCCGCTTGCGTAAGCCATCAATTGCAGCCGCAGCGCTTCGTCCTTGTTGGCGCGCGCCGCGACCGTGTCGAGTTGGCGCTTGGCCGCTTCGCTGAGCGTCGCATCCTCACCCGTGAAGGCCAAGCTGAGCGAGGCGCCGTTGCCGGTCGACGGCGCCGGCGGTAGCGAAGCAGTCTGCACCGGGGGTGAAGGCGCGGGTCTCGCAGCGGGGGTCGGTGCCGAAGCCGCTGCGGCTGTCGGCGCCGGAGGCGGCGCTGGTGCTGGCGCGGGCGGCTCGTTTGCAGGCGCTGCCGGCAGCGGGCCCGAGGAAGTGGTGAACTCCGAACCTGACCGCGCGGGTGGGGCCACCGCAGCGCTCTGCGGCGGCGCACTCGGTGCTGGCGGGGGAGGCGCGGCGGCGGGCGGCGCAATCGAAGGCACGGCGACGGGAGGTGGCGCGGGCGCTGCCGCTGGCGGGCGCGACGAGGGTGCGCTCAGCGCCCGGCTCGGGGTGGCGCGCGCGGTCTGCTGCTGCGCCGGCTTCGAGGGCTTCTTGCCTTGGGCAGTGCTGCGCCGGGTCGAGGCGCGGGGCGCCGTCGCGCGCGGCGTGGCTTTTCCAGGCGGGTGCAGGGTCACCCCGCCTGTACCCGGGGCGGCCTGCTCCTCGTCCTGCACCGGCAGGGTGCGCCGCCCGAGCGGGGTCGAGGGCACGAAGCTGCGCCGCCCGCCGGACTGCATCATGTCGGGCACGTTGGGCTCGGGGCCCAGCGCGTCGAGCACGCTCATGTCTACCGATACACTGGACGAATTCGGACTGCCGCCGATCACCACGGGCGAGTCCTGTGCGAAGGCGGGGGCGGCCAAGAGGGCGGCAAACAGGGCGAAATAAGGCGCGCGCTTCATTGCTTTCACCATAGGCGCAAGCACGAATCGGGACAACGGGGTTTCCGCTACGACGCTGTGGCAGCGCCGCGCAGGAGCTTGCCCATCGGCTCGTGCAGCGCCGCATTTGCGGCGAGGATGGAGCCGCCGTAGACCATGTTGTCGCCGCCTTCGATGGTGGTGACAAACCCGCCGGCCTCGCGCACCAGCACGACGCCCGCCGCCACGTCCCACGGCGACAGACCGGTCTCCCAGAACCCGTCGTAGCGCCCGGCCGCCACGTAGGCGAGGTCGAGGGCGGCCGAGCCCATGCGCCGCACCCCAGCGGTCGCGTCCATCACCAAGCGTAGCGCGGCGACGAAATCATCTTTGCCTGGCCTCGCACCGAACGGGATGCCGGTCGCGAGCACCGCATCGGCGAGGCGTCGGCGCGCCGAGACGCGCAGCCGCCGGTCGTTGACGTAGGCGCCGATGCCCTTCTCGGCCCAGAACATCTCATCGCGCAGCGGATCGTAGATGATGCCCGCGATCGGCTCGCGCGCGCGCTCGAACGCGATGGAGATGCAGAAATGCGGAATGCCGTGCAGGAAGTTGGTCGTGGCGTCAAGCGGGTCGATCACCCAGCGCTCGTCGGCGTTCTCGCCCGCGGCCTCGCCCGCCTCCTCCATTAGAAACCCGACGTTGGGGCGCGATTGTTCCAGCTCGGCGCGGATGGTGCGCTCGGCGCGCCGGTCGGCCTCGCTCACGTAGTCGGCGGGGCCTTTGACGGAAACCTGAAGATTTTCGACCTCGCCGAAATCGCGCACGAGACCGCGCGCGGCCTTGCGCGCGGCCTTTTCCATTACGTTGATGAGCGGGGAGCGCCGCGCGGCCACGGCGGTGACGTCAGTCCCGCGCGCGTTCGACGTAGGTGCCGTCGGCGGTCGAGATCACCACGCGCGTGCCGGCTTCGATGTGCGGCGGCACCATGACGCGCACACCGTTCTCGAGGATCGCGGGCTTGTAGGACGACGACGCGGTCTGGCCCTTCACCACGGGATCGGCCTGGTCGATCTTCATGGTCACCTGCTGCGGCAGATGCACGGCGACCGGCACGCCCTCGACCGTATCGACGGTCAGTTCCATGCCGTCCTGCAGGAACCGCGCGGCCTCGCCCATCAACTCGCGCGGCACGGCGAACTGGTCGAAGCTTTCCTTATCCATCAACGTCACATTGTCGGCGTCGCCGAACAGATAGGTCGCTTCTTTCTCGTCGACGTGCAGCCGCTCGACGGTCTCCTGGGTGCGCCAGCGCACGTTGGTCTTGTTGCCCGACTTCAAGTCGCGCATCTCGACCTGGATGAACGCGCCACCCTTGCCCGGCTGCAGGAGCTCGATGCCGAGAACGGTGTATTGCCGGCCGTTGTGCTCCAGCACATGGCCGGCGCGGACGGTGTTGGCCTGAACCTTCATCGCGAAATGCCGTGTTTTTTGAGGGGTCGGGCGGGGAACCTACTCAAGGATAGACGTGAACGCAACCGTGCGGGTCAATCACGCGCCCGTCCTCGAAATAGCTCGGCCCCACCGGCACCTTGCCGTGCCCGCCGGGGATGTCGAGCACATAGGTCGGCTGGCACAGGCCGGAAACGCGGCCGCGCAGGGCCCCCACCAGCGCCTGGCCCTCGGTGATCGAGGTGCGGAAGTGAGACGTGCCGCGGGCGAGATCGGCATGGTGCAGGTAGTAGGGCTTCACCCGGTTGCGCACGAGGGCGCGGAACAGCGTTTCCAAGATCTTGGCGTCGTCGTTGACGCCCTTGAGCAACACCGACTGCGACAGCAGCGGGATGCCGGCGTCCGCCAGCCGCGCGAAGCCGCGCCGCGCCGCCGCGGTGATCTCGTCCGCGTGGTTGCAATGGATCACCACGTAGACCGGCTTTTCGATCTTCAGCGCGGCGAGCAGCGCGGCGTTGATGCGCTTCGGGTCGACCACCGGCACGCGGGTGTGGATGCGCACGATCTCGACGTGCGGGATCGCGTCGAGCCGCGCGAGGATGGCGGCGAGGCGGCGCGGCGACAACGCCAGGGGATCGCCGCCGGTCAGGATCACCTCCCAGATCTCGGGGTGCGCCGCGAGGTAGGCGAAGGCAGCGTCGAGCTCCTTCGCGCTCAGCGTCGAATCCTTTTTTCCCACCACCTCGCGCCGGAAACAGAAGCGGCAATAGACCGGGCACGCGAGCAGCGGCTTCAGCAGCACGCGGTCGGGGTAGCGGTGCACGATGCCCTTCACCGGCGAGAAGCGCTCGTCGCCGATCGGATCGGCCCTCTCCTCCGCCGCGACCTCGTGCTCGCGCGTGTCGGGCACGAACTGGCGCGCCACCGGCCCGCCGGGGTCGGCCTCGATCAGCTCGGCAATGGTCTCCGTGATGGCGAAGGGTTGGTCCATGGCGCTTCTCCTCGGGCGTGGGCATTATCACAGAATGTGGTGGGATGCGGACGCACTCGCACGGCGGCGGCCCTATTTGGAGGCGCGCGCACGCATCGTCGCCACGGTGCGCGAATTCTTCGCGGCGCGCGGCTTCACCGAGGTCGAGACCCCCGCGTTGCAAGCCTCACCCGGTCTCGAGCCGCACCTGCGCCCGTTCAAGACCACGTTGGAAGACGCGCTCGGCGCCGCGCCGCGCACCCTCTATCTGCACACCTCGCCCGAATACGCGATGAAGAAGCTGCTCGCCGCCGGGGTGGAGCGTCCGTTCCAGATCGCGCGGGTGTTCCGCAATGCCGAGGGCTCGGCGCTGCACCATCCCGAGTTCACCATGCTGGAATGGTACCGGCGCGGCGAAGGCTATGGCGCGATCATGGACGATGGCGCGGCGCTGCTCGCGGCCTGCGCCAAGACTTATCGTCGCGGCGCGGTGACCTGCGATGCCGCCGCCGCGCCGCAGCGCGTCACCGTCGCCGACGCCTTCGAGCGCTTTGCCGGCGTCGACGTGTTCGCGGCCGACCTCGCGGGCGAGGCGAAACGCATCGGCGTCGCGGTGAGCGCCGACGATGCGTGGGACGACGTGTTCTTCAAGATTTTCCTCGACCGCATCGAGCCCAGGCTCGGCGTCGGCGCCCCAACCTTGTTGACCGAATACCCGGCGTCGATGGCGGCGCTGGCCCGTCTCAAGCCGGGCGATCCCCGCGTCGCCGAGCGCTTCGAGCTCTATGTGTGCGGTGTCGAGCTCGCCAACGGTTTCGCGGAGCTGACCGATGCGGAGGAGCAGCGGGCGCGGTTCGAGGACGATCGCGCCCGGCGCAAGCAGCTTTATGGAGACGACGCCCCGCCGATCGACGAGGAGCTGCTGGCGGCCCTGCCGCGTATCGGCACGGCTTCGGGGGTCGCACTCGGGCTCGACCGGCTGGTCATGCTGGCCACCGGCGCTGCGCGCATCGAGGACGTGCTCTGGGCGCCGGTCGGCTGATCGTTACCAGATGCGGCGCGCGAGTCGCTCGGCCTCGCGGGTGACCTCGTCGAACAGCCGCGTCGCCGCGATCTCACTCTGCCACACCGAACCCACCGCCTCGGCGATGCCGTCCGGGGTGTCGGGATAGCCGCGGCGGCGGCGCGGGTCGAGCCCGTAGATCTTGCCGTTGCGCTCCTCGACGACGGCGAAGCGCCCGTCGCACTCGACCAGCACGTGGCTGCCGCGGCAGTCCAATCGATTGAAAAATTCCATGGCGCGATCCTCCCCTCGAACAAACGCCCGGCGGAGGAAATCGGCCGCGAATTATTTTGCCGCCGCGATCGCTTTGTTGAAGTCGCGCACGGCGGCGGCGGGGCCGTCCTTGTAGGACCAAATCCCGGCGGTGATGGCGAGGAAATCCGCCCCGGCCGCGACCAAGGTGGCGCAATTCTCCACCGTGATGCCGCCGATCACCACCACCGGTACGGTCATCACCTCCTGCCACCAGGTGATGATCTCGGGGTCGGTCGGGGTCGGGAAGCGCTGCGCCGTCCCGGTCTTCGTGGTGGAGCGGAAGAACCCGCCGAAGGCGACGTAATCCGCGCCCGCCTCGGCCGCCTCCATGGCGAGGTGGCGCGAGCCGTAGCACGTGACCCCGACGACGGCGTCCGGACCGACCAGGCGCCGCGCCTCGGCGTAGCTCGCGTCCTCCTGGCCCACGTGCACCCCGTCGCAGCCGCCCTTTACGGCGAGGTCCGGCCGATCGTTCATGATCAGGGCCACGCCGCGTGATTGGACCGTGTCACGCAGCACGTCACACGCGCGCAGGATCGCGTCGTCGGAGACGTCCTTGAGGCGAAGCTGGACCGTCGCCACGTCGCCAGCGTCGAGCGCCGCGGCGAGCGGGTCCTTGAAGGCGGCGACATCGCGCCCGCCCGAGGCGATGTCGGGCGGGGTGATCGCGTAAAGGCGGCAGGTCGTTTCAGCCACGTTTGTATTCCAGTGTCATCATCAGGCCGCGGCGCAGCGGCGCGACCCGGTGATCTCTATATAGGGCTTCCACTCGAAGCATGCCCCGAGCGAGATCCCGAGATGACCGGGTCAAGCCCGGCCATGATGGTTTTTGGACGTTTCCCTATTTCGCCGCAGCCAGCTCGCGCTCGCCCGCCTTAGCGCCGGCCTTGCCCTGGTAGATCTGGATGATCTGGTCGAGCATGGCGAGCGCCTCCTCGCGCGGGCGCTGGAAGGTGTTGCGGCCGATGATCGAGCCGTTCGCCCCTCCCTCGTAGAGCTGCTGGATCTCGCCCAGGATGCCCTTGAGGTCCTTGGCCTCGCCGCCGGAGAACACGACGATGCGCCGCCCGTTGAAGCACGACTGCACCACGTGGCGGATGCGGTCGGGCAGGGTGGCGATCGGAATCTTCGCCGTCTCGTAGGCCTTCTTCGCGCTCTCGTCGAACAAATGCGCGGTCGGCGGCTTCACCTTCACGATATGCGCGCCGAGCAGGCACGCGATGTGCGCGGCATAGGCCGTGACGTCGATTGCGGTCTCGCCCTCCTTGGTCAGCTTGCCGCCGCGCGGGTAGGACCACATCACCACCGCGAGCCCGTTGGCTTTCGCCTCCTCGGCGAGCGCGCGAAACTCCTCCATCATCTCGTACTGGTCTTCCGAGCCCGGATAAATCGTGAATCCGATGGCGGCGCAGCCGAGCTTGAGCGCGTCCTTGACCGAGCCGTAAACGGCCTGGTCCTTGTTGGTCGACAGCGAGTCGGCGGAGTTGACCTTGAGAATGGTCGGGATCGCGCCGGCGAAGCTATCCGCCCCGGCCTCGATCATGCCGAGCGGCGCTGCATAGGCCGACAGCCCGGCGTCGACCGCGAGCTGGAAGTGGTACTGCGGATCGTAGGCGGGCGGGTTGGGCGCGAAGGATCGCGCCGGGCCGTGCTCGAAGCCTTGATCGACCGGCAGGATCAACAGCTTGCCGGTGCCGCCGAGCTTGCCCTGCATGAGGATGCGGGCCAGGTTCGCCTTGGTTCCGGGATTGTCGCTCTCGTAATTCGCGAGGATGCGCTTGACGCGCTGAGTCACCTTCATGGCCGGGCTCCAATGGGGGATTTGCGCATAAAATAAGGCTAAGCGAGCCACTCGCGCAACGCCGCGGCGGCATCCGCAAGGCTCAGCAAATCCAACGCCGCAGCCTCGTCTTCGTCCAGCGCCGCGCCCGATTTCTTGGCCATGGAGGCGACCTTGGCACGCAGTTTCTTGGGCGCGTCGATCCGCACCAGCCGTACCCCCTCGCGCAGCGCGGCCATGGCGTGGCCCGGCTCCGAACCGCAATCGAGCGAGGCCGAAAATTGCACGCCGGGAAATTCCCGCGCCGCGCGCGCGACCATGGCGGCGAACCATCCCGGCCCTGCATAGGCGGCGGCGCCCTTCGCGCTGCGCAGAACGATCGGCTTGCCCGCGGTGCGCGCGGCGGCGAGCGCGAGCCGCGCATGATCGAGCGAATGAACCACCACAGCGCGGGGCTTGTCCGCGACCACCTGGCGGGTTCGGCGACGTGGCTGCCGTGCTGGCATGCTCGATCGTTGCCATTGTGACCGCTCGCATCATCAAAAGTCACGCGAAACGCGCGGCGGAAATCCGCGGCGCGCCTGAGCGGCGCGAATCGGTAACGTGCCCGGTCGATGCCGCGCGCCGCTCGCGCGCGGTCCCCTCCGGTTGACGCCGCTTTGCGCGCGTGCTTATGCTGACGCACTTCTCCCCAGCGCGGTGTCCCCATGAGCAGCCTGAACGAGGCCCACGATCGTCTCGCGAAAGCCGTCGAGCGGCTCGAGCTTGCCGCCGGCAATGCGCCGATGGGGAGCGACGCCGAGGCCGAGCTCACCGCGCTGCGCGATCGCTGCTCCACCCTCGAAGGCCGCAGCGATCTCGTCTCGCGCAAGCTCGACGCCGCGATCGAGCGGCTCCGCGTTCTTCTCGCCGAATAGACGCCGTGGCGCAGATCGAAGTCGGCATCAACGGGCGCAGCTACCAGATCGCCTGCGACGACGGGCAGGAAGGCCACATCGCCGAGCTGGCGAAATACGTCGACCGCAAGGTGTCCGAGCTGGTCGCCAGCGTCGGTCAGGTCGGCGACGCAAGGCTGCTGGTGATGGCGAGCCTCCTGATCGCGGACGAGCTGGCCGATGCCTACGGGGCGCTGGACGACGCCAAGGCGGAGGGCCAGGGTGCCAAAACCGCGGCCGCAGGCGCGGAAAACCGCGCCGCCACGGCCCTGGCGGCCCTGGCCGCCCGTATCGAGGGCATTGCCGCAAGGCTCGAAGCTGCCTAAATAGGTCTTGGGCAGGGCTGCGCGGTGCGAACGGCCTTCAATCCCTGGGGCCAATGGTATCTTCTTGGGAGCTGTCCCTGCCGGGACCGTGGTCTCGGCACATGGCGCCCACCTGCATCAGCAGGCCACAGAGGATTACACGTGCCGGACGGCCGAGGCGGCTCTGCCCAATTCTCCTTCCCCCGATGAGATGAAGAGCGCGCTGCGCAAGCGCGTCGTCGCGCGGCGCCGCGCGGTTGCGCGCGTGCACGGCCTCGCCGCCGCCGAGGCGGTTGCCGACAAGGTGGTCGCCGCCTTGGGCCCCCAGATTGCCGGAAAAATTGTTGCCGGTTACTGGCCGATGGGCGACGAGCTCGACCCGCGCCCGCTGCTTGCCACGCTCGACAACGCGCTCGCTCTTCCGGTCGTCGTGGGCGATGCGATGCAATTCCGCACTTGGCGGCTCGGCGAAACCCTCGAGCCTGGCGCGCACGGCACCCAGCATCCCGCCGCGGGGCGCAACGTCGTGCCCGATGTGGTGATCGCGCCGCTTGTCGCGTTCGATCGCCGTGGCCGCCGGCTCGGTCGCGGGGGCGGGTACTACGACCGCGCCATCGCCCGGCTACGAGCCCATGGCCGCCCCCTCGTCATCGGCATTGCCTTCGACGCGCAGGAGGTTGATGCCGTGCCGGTGGCACCGACCGACCAGCACCTCGACTGGATCGTGACCGAAACCCGGGCGATAAAGGCGCCATGAAAATCCTGTTCTGCGGCGATGTGGTGGGATCGGCGGGACGTCGTGTCGTGATCGATACGCTGCCGCGGCTGCGGCGCGACCTTGATCTCGACTTCGTCATCGTCAACGGCGAGAACGCGGCGCACGGATTCGGCATCACCGAGGAAATCTGCGACGACATCTTCGCGGCCGGCGCCGACTGCATCACCACCGGCAACCACGTCTGGGACCGGCGCGAGATCATTGGGCATTTCCAGCGCGAAACGCGGCTGCTGCGCCCGGACAATTTCCCGCCCGGCACGCCAGGTCGTGGCGCGCGGGTATTCGACGCGAGGGCCGGCCGCAAAGTGTTCGTGCTGCATCTGATGGCGCGGCTCTATATGGACCCGCTCGACGATCCCTTTGCCGCCGCCGAGGCCGCGCTCGAGGCGCACAAGCTGGGGGAGACCGTGGATGCGGTGGTGTTCGATTTCCACGGCGAGGCGACCAGCGAAAAGACCGCCATGGGCCATTACGTGGATGGGCGCGCCTCGCTCGTGGTCGGCTCCCACACTCATATCCCGACTGCGGATGCGCGCATCCTCACCGGCGGCACGGCCTACATGTCGGATGCCGGCATGTGCGGCGACTACGATTCCGTGATCGGCATGAAGAAGCACGGCGCCATCGAGCGCTTCGTCACCAAGATGCCGACAGGGCGGCTCGAGCCTGCCGAGGGCGAGGCCACCTTGTGCGGCGTGTTCGTGGAGACCGACGATCGTACCGGCTTGGCGCTCCGCGTCGCGCCGCTGCGCACCGGCGGGTGCCTCACGCCGCAATGGCCCGGCTGAAGGCGTTCTCCGCGCAAAGGACAACGGCGTCCGCGAGGGACGCCGTCGTCGTTTCGAAGCGCAATTCGGCGTGTCAGATCGGCGTCGCCGTAGCGTGCCGAGCCTCGCCTGACCGAGGCCAAACAGGGCCAAGAATGCTGGCACGGGTACCGATGCCGGCGGCGAGCATCGATGCTAGCAACCGATAGAATCGGCGAGGAAGGGCAAATTCCTGCCGGGCGCGGGTCGGCGGGGACACATTGAAAATAATGGACAATCGAAGAAATTGGCACGGCCTCGCGCATGTCTTCCAATCTCGATATTTTGTCATTTGAAAATAAAATGATGTCTATGACCTGGATTATTTTAATTTAAGTCCAATATTATTTTTAAACGGCTTCGTCGCTGGCCGTGAGTGCCTGAACATCCATCCACGAGACCGCCGCGGACGGCGGAGCGGCGTTTCGTCGGCACAATCGATCGGGAGGAACGAAGGCATGAACAGTCAAAGCTGGACCAAGCGCGTCGACAAATTTCGCGCGACCAAGACCCAGGTCTTCTGGGCCTGCGCCGCTTGTGCCGTGGCCACGATTTTC
>Ga0316628_100001174_pt1 | contig 18201 bp, 15 predicted proteins | sample OWC_Aug_M2_C1_D5_FD_207648 | JGI IMG/M metagenome (GOLD analysis project Ga0316628, IMG submission 207648) | Wetland soil microbial communities from Old Woman Creek delta, Ohio, United States - OWC_Aug_M2_C1_D5_C | ecosystem: Environmental > Terrestrial > Soil > Wetlands | place: USA: Ohio... | reverse complement strand
ACGTGGTCCGCGTTCGCGTCAGCGCACATCGCGAAGGCGCCGCGCTCGTGATCGACGTGGAAAACAACGTTGGCCCGGCGGGTTCCAGCGCGCGCGGCTATGGCATCGGCCTCGGCAATACGCGCGAGCGCCTCGCCGCCATGTACGGCGACCGACAGAGCGTCGAGTTCCTGCCGCCACAGAATGGGGTGGTCAGGGCACGCGTGCGAATCCCCTACGTTCCCCTCGCCGCATGATGGAGAGCACAGATGCCGCACAATTCTCAGACCGCAACGGCCGAACGGCCTGAGCTGCATCCGGTGAAGCGCGCGCAGGCGCCAATCCGCACCCTCATTGTCGACGATGAGCCGTTCGCACGGCAGCGCCTGCGCGAATTGTGCGCAGACGAGCCTGGCGTCGAAGTGGTGGGCGAGTGCGAGCATGGAAACGAGGCCGTGCGGCAGATCGCCGCGCTACGGCCGGACCTCGTGCTGCTCGACGTTCAGATGCGCGGCGTCAACGGCTTTGACGTGCTCGAACGACTGACGGAGCACGCACCCCTCATCGTGTTCGTGACGGCCTACGAAGAGTACGCGAGCGACGCCTTCGACGTTGACGCGGTCGACTACCTGGTGAAGCCTTTCGATCGTGCGCGCTTCCGGCAGGCGATCGAACGTGTACGCCAGCGCATGGCCGACGAGTCCGGCCGGGAACTGCGCTCCGGGATCGCAACGGCGGTGCGCGACGCCATGCAGGAGGCCAGTTCGGGCGCTGCGTCTCCCGTCAAGCGCATCGTTGCCGACAAGGACGATCGCATCGTGTTCATCGATCCGGCCGATATCGACTGCATCGAGGCCAATCGCAATTACATCTGCATCCGGGTGGCCAAAGAGAACTACCGGCTGCGATGCACAATGCAGCAGGCCGAACAAATGCTCGATCGGTCACGGTTCCTGAGAATCCATCGATCCATCATTATCAATACGCTCAAGATCAAGGAGATGGAACGCTGGTTCCACGGCGAATACGTCATAACCCTGTTCAACGGCCAGCGCTTTACGTCGGGCCGCGCTTACCGGCAACAGATCCAGACGCATTTGCGCAACGGGATCAAATAGCCGTTCCCTGCGCTCCGCGCGCGGCGCCGGTTCCCGCATTGTGCGTACGGCGCCGGCATATCACCCGCTGCGAGCGTAGGGGTTTGAACGAAGGTGGCAGGCGGAGGTCATCGAGTCCATGCCGCTGCACGCAGGTCGACCAACGTTCGGGAGCCATCGGATCGGTTGCGCACTGTGCGCGCTGGTGATCGCTGCCGGCTGGGCGGCCGGGGCGCAGGCAAATCCGGCGGCTGCGGCTGACTGCCGCATTCCGCATCCCGCTTCCGACGCCGACGATTACCTCTACGCGACGCCCACGACGCTCGATCACATCGGCCGGGTGGTGGCACCCGTGACCATCAATGGTCAGGGTCCGTTCCGCTTCATCATCGACACAGGGGCCAACAGCTCGGTGATCTCTCCCGCGCTGGCGCAACGCTTGAGTCTCACCCTGTCCCCGCCCGATTCCATGACCTTGAGTGGCGTCACCGGCTCAGCGCTCGTGCCGACCGCGAAGATCGACACGCTGACAGCGGGCGATATCGAACTGCATGACCTGACCCTGCCCGTGCTCGACAGCATTCTCGATGGCGCCGATGGCGTGCTCGGCGTTGAGGGTTTCGAGGGCACGAAGATCCGCATTGACTTTGCTCGCGACCGACTGACCATTGCGCGCTCGCGTGGGCGGGCCGCCGACGAGGGCTTTCAGGTTGCGCCCGTACGCTTCCACTTCGGCCGGCTCCTGGTCACCGATGTGCTCGTAGGCCGCGTCTGGGCCAAGGCGGTGATCGATACCGGAGCCCAGCGCACCCTGGGCAACGAGGCGCTGCGCGCCGCGCTGCGCGCGCAGGCGCGCCGGGACATGGCTGCCAGCGAAACGGAAGTCATCGGGGCCACGCCCGAGCGCCAGCGCGGCGATCTCAGCCAGGCGCCGCCGATCAGGATCGGCCACATGACGATTGACTACGTGCAGATCACGTTCGGCGATATCTACGTCTTCAAGGAATGGGAACTCGACAAGACGCCGGCCCTCCTCATTGGCATGGACGTCCTTGGAATCCTCGATACGCTGGCCATCGATTACCGGCGGCGAGAGATTCAGGTGCGAGTACGCCCGCCGGGCACTGCCCGGAATTGGGCGGCTGCTGATCGAAGTCACCTCTGCGGTTGAACGGCCTGCGCCCGGCCGGAGCTTGCGGGCGGCCGGCCCGGGCGCCTGAAGTACAATTGCGGGCAACCGAACAGGGGTAACGCACAGTGAGCACAGCACCGGATGACGCGCAGATTCGCAATCTCATTCGCAGCGTGGAGGTGGCCGCGGCGGAGGGTCGCGACGCAGATTCCGAGCGCCTGCTGAGCGAGGCCCGGGCGGCAGCGCCGAATCATCCGCTGGTTCTCAACGAGGAAGGCCGCCGGGCGCTCAATCGGGGCGACGCCAGAACGGCGCGTGATCTGCTCGAGCGCGCCGTCGCCGGAGCTCCGCACCATCCTGGGATATGGCTCAATCTCGCCACCAGCTTCCGCGGTCTCGGGATGCCCGACGAGGAGGCCCGGGCCCTGGAGCGCGTGCTCGCGATCGACCCCCGGCAACTCCTGGCGCTGCTGCAGAAGGGATCGCTGCTCGAGCAGCAGGGCAGGCCACGGGCTGCCGCGGTCGCTTACCAGAACGCGTTGGCGACCATTCCACCGGGAGCGCAGATCAACGATGTCCTGCGTCCCGGGGTTCAGCGCGCCGCCGACGCGGTCCGCGCCAACAACGCGTCGTTGGAGGCGGCTCTTTCAGCGCGGCTCGGCGACGTGCGCGCCCGAATCGCCGCTGCGGGCACGGAGCGCTTCGACCACTGCATCGATGCCTTGCTCGCCAAGCGCGCAATCTACGTCGCGCAGCCGACGTTTCTGCCGTACCCGAAGCTTGCGGCGTACGAGTTCTACGCGCGCGAGGAGTTCCCGTGGCTGGCAGAACTCGAGGCGGCCACCGCTGCGATTCGAGCGGAATTCGAGCAGGCTTTGGCCGCGAACCTGCCAGCCGCCGAGGCAGAGGCGCAGGATCGGCCGCCCCCGTGGCGGACGCTGCACCTGTGGCGCCAGGGAAGACGCGTGGAAGAGAACATCGCGCGCTGCCCGCGGACGGCGGACCTGCTCGTGCGGCTGCCGATGTGCGAAGTGCCGGACCACAGCCCGGTCGCGTTCTTTTCGATTCTCGACCCGAAGACGCACATCCCGCCGGCGACCGGCATGACGAACACGCGTCTCACCGTGCACTTGCCGCTCGTGGCCGCACCGGGCTGCCGCCTGCGCGTCGGCTCGGAAACACGCGCGTGGTCAGCCGGCCGCGCGTTCGTGTTCGACGACACGATCCAGCACGAAGCCGTCAATGAGAGCGACGCGCCACTCGCGCTCCTCATCTTCGACGTCTGGAATCCGCAGCTGTCGGCCGCGGAACGTGAACTGGTGCGGGCCGCCGTTGCCGCCTACGGGGAATACTACCGCTCGGAGCCGCCGGCGCCGCCTAGCGCAACCGCTTGACGCGCGTGGAGCGCTTGTCGGGATTGATCATCAGGAAGGAACCGAGCATGGCGCGCTTGATCGTCACCTTGTCGTTCACGCCGAGGTCGAAATCAGGGTCGTGGGCGAGCTCGGCCCACACCTGGCTGTTATCTAGCGTCACGATCAGCTCGCCATAGCCGCGGCGGGAAATCCCGGTGACGGTTGCCTGAAGTTGCGTCGGCGGATTCGCCGCCGCCTGTTTTCGTGCGCGCTCCTCGGGAGCGGTGCCCCCAACGAACCCGAACTCCGCTTGCGGGGACGGGGTCGCCGCGGGCACCACCGCCGGGGCGGCATTGGCAGTCGATGTCCCGGATGGCGGTTCCGCGATTCGAGCCGGCGGCGCGGCTCCGTTCTCCGGGGATTGCGATGAGTAGCGGCCGATTTCCCGGTCGAAACAGCTCAGGCGGCGCGCGTCGTCCTTCTCGGCACGGCACGCAAGCACGCTGGCGGGCAGCTCCTCTGCCGCCGCGAGCGACGGCAAGGCCCCCTGCAGGATAGCGATGGTCAGCAGGGCATGGATGGACGGGTGGTTCATCGAATAGCTCCGAATCGACAGCGTCGTTACTTGCCGCTCAGATGGTCCATTCCGGCTGCTTGCCGCCATAGGCATCGATTGCCTCGAACAGCGCGATCACCAGTGCGCGCTCCTCTTCGGAGAGCTCCGGGCGCCAGATGTCGAACAGGAGGATGACCCGCGTGCGGCCGGTGTCGTTCCATGCCTCGTGCTCGATGGTGTCATCGAAGACCCAGGATCTGCCCTCGGCCCACTCGCGCACGTCGTTGCCGACCCGGAAGCGGCAGCGCCCGGGGACGATCAATGGCAGGTGGCAGATGAGGCGCGTGTTGACCAGCCCGTTGTGCGGCGGGATGTGCGCACCCGCCTGCATCAGCGAAAAAAGAACGGACGGTGAGCGCTGCGGTACCCGGCAGAACGGCGCATCCGACAGCGCCTCGAGCGTCTTCGGGCAGCGCGCGGCGTTTTCCGGGACCGGCGCACCGTTCTTCCACAGGAAGAACGCGCTCCACGCCGGGTTGTTGAGCATGCCCGCCTGCTCGTTGCGCGGCCGGTTGGCATCCCCCTGGACGTAGGGCGCGAAGGCTTGCGGATCTTCGAGGACCCCCAGCAGCTCGGTGCGGATGGCGTCGGTGGCACGCTCGACCCCGTCGAGCCAGGGAAAATCGCGGCGCTCGTAGAACTGGATCTGGGGCAGCGCTGGGAAATAGTAGTAGCGCGGCTCTTGCACGAACACCCGCTTCTTGCCGAGCACGATGTCGAGCGACTGCGCGAAGCGGCTGCTCGAGGTCCTGGAATCGAATCCGCGGGCAGAGAGTTGCGCAAGAATGTATGACTGATACTGCGCAGAGTAGCGTTCGCAGATCTCGCGCACCCGGCGCAGCTCCGCCGCGAGGTCGGGGGGCATCTGCTCTTGAGGCGGCACGCTGCGCAGCGCAGTCAGGTAATAGGAGGACGCTGAGCGCGCGTCGCCGAGCGTCGCGAGGTGATCCGCCTTCAGGATCAGTGCGCGGGTATTGTGCGGCTCGCGTGCGAGCAACTGGTCGACCGCGGCGATGGCGCCGGCGGCATCCTCGAGGCTGCGGCAGGCATAGGCGAGGCCCAGCAGCGTCGAGGCATCCGTACGGCCGGCGGCCAGCGCCTGGGCAAAGTGCTCCCGCGCCCGGCGCGCGTCCCCGCGCCGCAAGGCTTCCGCGCCCGCGAGGAGGTCGTGATTGCTCGTGTTCATGACCGAAGCATGCAGTCAAAGTCGCGCTGTGGCTATACTGGAATCGGAGGCGGTTGCCAACATGTTGCTAAAGATCAAGAACCTGCTCGCGGCCCCGGAGATTGCGCGCCTCGGCGCCCTCAGCCGCGAGCTGAGGTTTGTCGACGGCCGGGCGTCGAATCCGGCCAATGTCTCGAAGAACAACCTGCAGGCGGATCACACCGACGCGAAGTACGCGGAGTCCGTGCAGATCGTGAGCGCGGCATTCGCGCGCTCGCGGGAATTTGTCGACTTCGCCATGCCGAAGCGCATAGCACCACCGCTGCTGTGCCGCTATGAGCCCGGCATGCAGTATGGCGCGCATGCCGACGCGGCGCTCATTCAGCTCGCCAATACCCGCCTGCGGTCCGACCTCTCCTGCACGGTCTTTCTGAACGAGCCCGCGAGTTACGAAGGCGGTGAGCTGTCGATCGTCGTTGGCAACCAGGCGCTGCCGTTCAAGCTGACGCCCGGCGAGGCGATCGTCTATCCCTCGACCACGCTGCACGAGGTCGTGCCGGTGCGCTCCGGACAGCGACTGGTGTCGATCACGTTCATCGAGAGCTACATCGCGGACCAGCATCAGCGGACCCAGGTGTACGAGCTCAACGAGATCGCGGCGCTCGAAGGCAACACGATGAGCTGGGAGAGCCGCGTGCGCCTCGACGTGGTACGGCAGAACCTCATGCGCATGTGGTCGACCACCTAGCGTCGACCGGCTAGGAAATGGCCGCGCCTGCGACGCTCGCAACGACGTCGCTCGAGCGCGCGAGCCGCTCCAGCCATTCCCGGCCTTTGCGGATTTCCTGCCGGTTCCGGGCGCGGGAGTCCTCGAGAACCTGAGCGCGCAGTGCGCTTGAATAGGCGTGCTCCGGCGCCTTCGAGTACCGCGTCAGCACGGTGCTGTGCGCGATCGCGGAAATTCGGTCCGGGTCGGCGGGAATGCCGAAGTGCGCGAGGATGCGCCCCGTGTGCCCCTCGACATCCGCCAGAAACCTGTCGAAGTCCACGGACATGACCCGGGCCGCCAGGCGTCTGACCGAGTCGTGCTGGGTCAGGGTCTCCGCCAGCCAGCTCATGGCCGCCAGCTCGCCGATCGACAGCGCGTGCAGGGGCGTCGCAACCGGGCCAACGCACGACTGCAACCGGCGCATGCGCTCCGGCCCGTGTCCGCGCAGGTCGACCGCTGAGTTCTCGCCCGCGAGCAGCGTCGCCAGGTACGGCTCGGCACCGACATTCAGGTAGACGCCGCGCGCAGCCGGGCACGCGCCGAGAAGCGGGACTGCGAGCCTGCCGGCGCTGCTGGTCGCCTTCAGGACCACACAGCGCGTTGTGTCGTAAGCGCGTGCCCAGAGCCGCAGGCACATGTCGCGGACGCCCGCGAACTCGGCCGGACTCAGAAGCGAGTCCGGGTGGCCGAGCACGTCGTGTGCCTCTGCCAGCGATCGCAGCGGCAGGGGCTCCCTGAGCGGCAGCACACCGCCGGCTTCATCGAGCAGCCGGCTGACGAGCGTCGAGCCGACATGTCCCGTGTGAAAGATGAAGTGGAGCGGAACGGGCCGGCTGACCATGCGTGACCGCTCGATGATCCCCTGCATCGGAAACCAACCGCCGGCGGTTGCCGGACCGAGGATGCGATCGTCGAGGAAGCTCGCGGCCCGATAGGCAATCGCGTCGAGACGCACGATGAGCACCGCCGCGCGCACGAAGTCGAGCTTGTGGGGGTAGGCGTCGGGCGAGGCTGGCAGCGCCGCCAGCAGCTCCTGCGCGATCGATGGTTGTTCGACAGCCACGGCGGCGTTCACCGGTTCATGCAGCTCGCCCGCCGCGGATCTTCCCTGACCCGGGGCGCAAAAAAAAGCGGCGGTTCCTTCCGGAACCGCCGCCAGTCTCTTTGGCCAACAGAAGCGCTTAGAACTTGACGCTCACGGTACCGAAGACGTAGCGACCGAAGGCGTCGTACAGCTGCGGATAGGTGTTGCCGTTGCCCGTCGTGCCGACGATGCCGCTGATCGGCGGATCGCGATCCAGGATGTTGTTCACACCCACGCGGGCGCTGATCTTGTCGGTCATCGCCCAGCTACCCGAAAGGTCGAAGTAGTTCTGCGAGCCGAAGTGGTAGTCGAGCTGCGCCGCGTTGCCCTGGTACAGATCGACCGAGCCGTAGTAACGCCAGGTGAGGGCCATATCGATACCCTTCCAGGGCGTCGACCAGCCGAAGCGCATGCTGTGGCGCCACTTCGGGTTCGGGATTCTGACCCCGCACGGAGCGTTGTAGAGGCCCGCGCACTCGATCGTCCCAAGGCCCGGGCCCGGATCCTGCTCGAGCTTGTCCAGGTACGACCCGTTCATGCTGACACTCAGCTTGCCCGCCTGCCCGAGCCCGATTCCGGACCAGAGGAAGCTCATGTCGACGCCGGACGTCTTCAGGCCGCCGATGTTGATGTTGGTGTCCAGGACGTTGCCGGTGCCGACCCACAGCTGGCCGAGGGCATTGCGATGGATGCGCGAGCAGGCCGCCGGGTCGTCGTTGTTGTAACAGGCATCAAGCGTGTTCTCGGCCCCGTAGGTCGAGATCGTGCCGTCGATCTTGATGCGGAACCAGTCGAGCGTGAGGCTCATGTTCTGCACGAACCGCGGCGTGAGCACCACGCCGAACGACACCGTGTCCGACTTCTCCGGCTGCAGGTCCGGGTTACCGCCCTGCGTAAAGTTGTACTGGCCGGCCGGGCTGTCGAGCGCCACCCCGTGGTACGTACCGGCTGGGACGCCGGTCGCCACGCACTTGGCGAGTGTCGCATTCGGATTCGGCGCCGCCGCACCGCAGGGATCGCCCGCGAGATCGAACAGGTTGAAGCCCTGCGCCGTGAACAACTCGATGATGTTCGCCGCACGCACCGCGCGCTGGTAGCTGCCGCGGAAACGGATGTCCTGGGTTGGCGCCCAGTCGGCACCGAACTTGTAGGTATTCGTCGTCACACCACTGCCGTAATCCGAATAACGATAAGCGACGTCAAGCGACATCTGCTGCGCGAAGGCCTTGTCCTGCACGAGCGGGACGCTGCCTTCCATGAAGTAGTCGGTCACGTTGGTCGAGCCTTCGATGCCGATCGTCGCGCCGCCGGAACCCGCGAGCAGAGCGTTCGCCAGCAGGTAGTCCGTGGTGCTCTTCAGCTTGTCGTGCCGGCCTTCGACACCGAACACCAGCTTGACGCCGTCCGAGGCCGACGGGAGCTTCCAGCCGGAGTCGGTCAGGTCGCCCGTGACCACGCCCTGGAACACGGTCTGGTCGATGATGCCGGTCTGCAGGGCAGGAACCTGCAGGTAATTGAGCGCTGCCTGCGTCACGCCGCCGATCGAGAAGATGTTGTACGGCACGCAGTTCGGATCCGTGCCATCCACGACCGAGCGGCACTGCGGGCCATTCGGCGTCTGCACGACGTCGAGCGACCTGATCAGGTTGGGAGTGCTGAAGAAATTGAGCGTGATCTGGTCCGTGGAATTGCGCGAGTACTGCATGCTGACGTCGTAGTCCCAGCCACCCGAGATCGGTCCCTTGACGCCGAACAGGCCGCGGAACGAGACGTTATGAAAATCGCCTTGCCGTCCGCCACCTTCGACGTTGCGGCGGCCGATGTACATCAGGACGTTGTTGTTGACATCGGTTCCGGCGCGCTGAGTCGCCGTGCAGCCGATCGCAGTCGCCTGCGAATCCGACATCAGCGGGTTGTCGCAATTGATCGTTCCGGTGTTGAAGAAGTCGCCGCCGGGCGCGATCTGGTAGAGCGAGCGGTAGTCCGTGAACATGAGTTGCGAGTAGACGTCCGCATGCTCGTTCAGCTCGTAGTGCCCCAACGCTCCCAGGTTGTAGCGCGTATCGGGCCGCACGTAGTAGTTGAGCGGTCCGAAGTTGTACGCATTCACGGCGCCGCTGTAGTTCTTGAATGTTCCAGGGTTGGCCGGGTCGAGCGTATAGGCAAAATTGCTGAAATCCGTAAACAACCCGGGATACGAGGTGCCCGAGCCGCCACAAGTGAACGACGTCGTCGCACCGGCGTTGATCGTGCACGCCGAATAGTCGCGATTTGCCTGCAAGATCGGCTGGTTGTCCCGATAGCCCGCGTACAGGGTGAGGTTCCCGCGACGATCGTCGGTGCCGACGCCGACGAGGAGCGAGCCCTCGCGGCCATAGCCGTCCGTCACATTGCTGTCCGGCAGCTTGAACTGCGCCGGATTGGTTGCGGCGCGCCCGGCGATTACGTCACGCAACGGCACCGCGCCGGGACCGCTAAAGCTGTTGTGATGCTGGTAGAAGGAGTACTGGCCGTCGAGCTGAACGCCCTCGAAGTCCTTCTTCATGATGAAGTTCACGACGCCCGAGATGGCGTCGGAACCGTAGACGGCGGACGAACCACCCGTGAGGACTTCGACGCGGTCGACCATCGCGGTCGGGACTTCGTTCAAGTCCGCGGCGGAGCTGAAGATGCTGCCGTAGGGCATGCGCCGGCCGTCGATGAGGACCAGCGTGCGGGCCGAGCCGAGGTGGCGCAGGTCCACCGTCGCGGCGCCCGTTGCACCGTTCGACACCGTGGCGTTCTGCGATGCGAAGGCCTGCGGCAACTGCGTCACGAGATCTTCGACGCGGGTCACGCCTTGCGTCGCGATGTCCTTCGACGTGAGCTGCGTTACCGGGCTCGTCGTTGTCAGGTTCTTCTGCGCGATGCGCGAACCGGTGACCACCACGGTCGTGACGGTCTCGCCGGCCTGGTCCTGGTCCTGCGCGAGAACCGGCATCGAAGTGCCCGCGGCCGTCACTGCACCCATGATGAGTGCGCGACGCACGGCGCGAGCGACTTGGTTGTTTCGGGTCATTTTCAAATCCTCCTGCAAACGGCGTAGCCGCCCTGGAATATCTGGAGATGTTTTTCTGTTGCTCTGTTCGGCTCGCCACCCACATTGCGCAAACGCTCGCGCACGGCCGGCGGCGACCAAGTGGGCGGCATCATAATTGCCAAATTCTGCGGGCACAAGCCGTGGTTGCAGATAAACAACAGAATTCTTTTTTGATCTGCGACAACTTGGCAGAAGGCAGTGCCGGTTCGTCCCAAGAAAAGATGCCCTCATCAACATAAGGCCCACACCGAAATTTCCGTGTCGTGATCACGCAACGAGGGGATCCGCGCGCACCTGGCGCGGACGCGGTCAGGCGGCCGAGGACCGATCAGGCTTCGAATCGCCGGCCGCGCGTCTCGGGAATGAAGGGGATCAGCGCCAGTGCGAGCAAGGGAACGAATCCGATGTAGAACACGAGCCCCATGGCTCCGCGGGTCGCATTCGGTCCCTGCGCGGCTACCCAGCCAACCAGGAACGGACCGCCGGCGGCTATGACCCGACCCATGTTGTATGTAAAGCCGGCGCCCGTTGCCCGCAGGTGCTTGGGAAAGAGCTCTGGAAGGTAGAAAACGAACGCGCCGAATACTCCGAACGCCGCCAGTCCGACGACGAAGCTGGCGCGCAGTACAGTCAATGGATCGAGTGGCAAGCCGTAGCTCGCGAGAATTCCGAGACCGGCAACGCAGAAGTAGGCCGCAAATACGCCGCGCCGTCCGAACCGCTGCGCGATCGGCGCCGTCACCAGGGCCCCGATGAGGCCGCCGAGATTGAATGCCAGCGTCGCCTGCAATTTCCACTGTTCGGCCAGCACGACGGCGGCCGCTCCCGTGACGCGCATCTGAGCGGCGTGCTCGAACGCCAGTCCGCTTGCGATCACCGGCAGGAAAGCGTTGAAGCTCCACCAGGTGATGAGCGCGACCACGGCAAGCGCGAACCCGCTCCACGTCGCCCGCCGCTGAGCGGGTTGGAACAACTCGCTGAGGCGTCCGGCCGGCCGTGGCGCCATTCTTGCAGCGCGCTGGTCGGGCTCCAGGGCAGCGAAACGCAGAATGAACACCGCGAGCGCCGGCAGGAGGCCGCAGAGAAACACGTACCGCCAGGAAATCGACGGCTGATCGGCGAGCCACACGCCGGCCACCTGGTAGTTGACGAACATGGCGAGGAACAGCCCGCAGGGCGAAGCCGTCTGCATGAACGCGGCCGCGGTCACTCGCTTGTCCTCGGGCAGGCTCTCGGCAACGAGCGTCGCGCCCGCCGCCCATTCGCCGCCGATGCCGAGGCTCGCGAGCGCACGAAACACGATCAGCACGCCGAGGTTCGGAGCGAGCGCGCAGGCCGCCGTCCCGGACGCATAGAGGAGGATCGTCAGCATCAGCGCGCGCACCCGGCCAATGCGATCCGCGACCTGCCCGAAGATCACGCCGCCCGCGGCCCAGCCGACGAGCAGGAGCGCGGTCAGCACGCCGTTCCAGCGGACGATCGCCGCCTTGGCCGCCGGCGATCCGATCTCAAGCCCGAGCAGCGTCGGAATGCAGTTCGGCGCGACGTAGTTGAAGAGCAGCGCATCGAACACGTCGAAGCCCCAGCCGAGCGCCGCGGCCACGAGCACCAGCCAGTGCCGGCGCTCGAGCCCGAACAAAAGGGGCGGACTTGCGGCGCTCACGCAGACGTCGGTGGACTTGCTGCGCGCCGCTCCGCGGCACGCACCTGCGCGTCGACGACCGTGCAGGTCACCATATCCGAGCCGACGTTCACCATGGTGCGGGTCATGTCGAGCACGCGATCGACGCCGAGGATGATGCCGATGCCTTCCGGCGGGATGCCAAAAGTGATCAGGAGTCCTGCGATGAGCGGCAGCGATCCGCCCGGCACGGCGGCCACGGCGACGGCGCTGAAAACGGCGAGCAGCAGCAGGGTCGCCTGCTGCGCGAAACTCAGCTCGATGCCGAACACCTGTGCGACGAACAGCACGACGCAGCCCTCGTAGAGCGCCGTGCCGCTCATGTTCATCGTGGTACCGAGGGGCAGGACGAAACCGGCGACGCTCGGGCGCAGCCCGAGCGGGCCCTGGGCGGTCGCGAGGGCGGCAGGCAGGGTAGCCGCGCTCGAGCTCGTGGAAAACGCCGTGACGAGCACGGCCTCGATCTGGCGGAAGAATCCGATCGGCCCGCGTTCGGTCCAGATCCTGAGCCACACAGACATCGTGCCGAAAAGATGCAGCAGCATCATCGCCGCGCAGCCGAGGACGAAGACGGCGAGCGCCACCAGGATGTCGAAGCCGATCTTCACCACCACGCTGTAGATCATGGCCGGAACGGCGTAGGGCGCGAGCTTCAGGGCGAAGTTGACGATACGGGTCATGACGTCGGTGGCGAGCTCGAGACCGGCCTGCAGGCGCAGGCGCTTGTCCGCGGGCAACGTCGTTCCCGCCGCGCCGAACAGGATGGCGAACACGATCAGCGGCAGCACTTCGCCCAGCTGGTTGCGGTTGGCGCCGACAAAAGCACCGAACAGATTGCGCGGCATGAACATGTCGACGAGGGAGCCGAGACTCACCTCGGGCGAAGCGGCCTGATTGCGGATGTGGTGCGCCGCTGCGCCCCCGTACTCGGCGATCAGCCGCGACTTGGTGACCGCATCGAGCTGATCGCCCGGGCTCAGGAGATTCATCATCGCAAGGCCCAGCGCCGCGGCGATCGCCATGTTGAAGACGAACAGCGTGAACGTACGCCCGGCGAGCGGGCCGAGATCGGCAAGGCGCCCGAGTTGCACGACGCCGGTCGCGAGCGACGCGAATACGAGCGGAATGACCACGAAGAACAGCGTGCGCAGAAAAACCTGACCGAACGGATCGAGCACCGCCGTTGCCAGCTTGCGTGCCGCCGTCAGGAGCGCCGGCCAGGGTCCCCCGGCGAGCAGCGTGATCGCGCCCGCGGCCGCCCCCACAGCGAGGCCGATGAGAATGCGATTCGCCAGTCGCGGATCGGATTCGGACATCGGCACACCCTGAAGCTCGGCCCCGCTCGGCGGGCGATTCGCCAAGCATACCTGCAAGGCGCGTCGCGGCTGCAGCGACCGCGCACGCGGGGCGCCCGCTATCCAAGACGCCAAGCGACTGGCAGGATCGCATCCCGGCGAGCGCACTCGGGAGCGGAATCCCTTGATTGCTCTGATTCAACGGGTCACTGAAGCCCGCGTGCGGGTGGCCGATCGTGTCGTCGGCGAGATCGGGAAGGGCCTCCTGGCGCTGGTGGCCGTGCAGCGCCAGGACAGCGAGACCGAGGCGGACAGGTTGCTCGAGCGCGTGCTGAACTACCGCGTGTTCGCGGATGCCGCCGGCAAGATGAATCTCAGCACCAGGGACATCGACGGCGGGCTGTTGCTCGTCTCGCAGTTCACGCTGGCCGCCGACACGCGCCAGGGGAATCGACCGGGCTTCAGCCGCGCGGCGGCCCCCGAGGAAGGGCGGCGCCTCTTCGACTACCTCGTAATCCGCGCGCGGGCAACCCACGCCCACGTCTCCACCGGGGAATTCGCAGCGCACATGCGCGTCGAACTCATCAACGACGGGCCGGTGACATTCTGGCTCGAAGTCGGGTCACGTGAATCACATCACGCCCTCGACAGGTCAACGTGACGGGAGGCTTCATCTTGAGCGCCCGCCGAAGCCTTTCGCGTATGATGGGTGGCGCTCGAATTTATGTCACAGGAGCGGGTCATGGGCCCCATAGGATTCAAAGAGTTACTCATCATCCTGGTCATCGCGCTGCTGGTCTTCGGCGGCAAGAAGCTGCGCACCCTCGGCACCGACCTTGGCTCCGCCGTGCGCGGCTTCAAGAAAGCCATGAACGAGGGTGAGGAGGACGAGACGGCGAAGCAGCTGAAGCACATGGACAGCGACGCCGAGCCCCAGGGTGAGCGCAAGGCCTCGGTCGACGCGAGCAAGTCGAACGCCAAGTAAGCGGCGCAGGCCGATATGTTCGAGGTGGGCTTTTCCGAGATTCTGCTGATCGTCGTGATCGCGCTCATCGTTCTCGGCCCGCGCAAGCTCCCGAAGCTCGCCGCCGACATCGGACGCTGGGTCGGACGCGCCCGGGCGATGGCCCGGCAGCTGCAGGCGCAGCTCGACCAGGAAATCAACCTCGAAGAGATCGGCAAGGCGAACCAGGCGCGGCCGGCGCCGGCCGGCACGTCTCAACCCACGACCGCCGCGGCGACACCCTCGGAAGCGCAGGCCGCTACGCCTGCCAGCGCAGAGAGCGCGACATCTCGCGTCACCGACAGTCCGCGGCCGCCCGATCCGGTGACAACGGCGGTACCGCCGGCCAGCGGCCATGAGCGAACCGGAACCTGAAGAACAGGAAGACCTGAAGGAAGGCACGCTCATCTCGCACCTCCTCGAGCTGCGGGACCGGCTGCTGAAGTCCGCGCTTGCAATCGCGATCGCGGTCCTGCCGTGCATGATCTACGCGAACCAGCTGTTCGAATTCGTGTCGCGGCCGATTCTCGCGATGCTGCCCAAGGGCTCCAACCTCATCGCCACCAACCTGAGCGCGACCTTTGTCACGCCGTTCAAGCTCGCCGTCTGGGTGGGCGTGTTCGCGGCCATGCCGGTCGTGCTGTACCAGCTGTGGGCGTTCGTCGCACCGGGGCTCTACCGCCGCGAGAAACGCTTTGCGCTGCCGCTCCTCGTCTCGAGCGTCGTGCTGTTCTACGTGGGCGTGGCGTTCGCCTACTACGCGGTCTTCCCGGTGCTGTTCCGCTTCTTCATCACCACCGCCCCCCAGGGCGTCGCGGTGATGGCCGACATCACGAGCTACCTCGATTTCGTCCTGACACTGTTTTTCTCCTTCGGTGTCGCATTCGAGGTTCCCGTGGCGACCGTGCTCCTCGTTGCGACCGGGCTCGTCAAGATGAAGACGCTCACCGGAAACCGCGGCTACGTAATTCTCGCGATCTCGGTCATCGCCGCGATTCTGACCCCGCCGGATGCGATCTCGATGTGCCTCATGGGCGCGCCGATGTATCTACTGTACGAGTTCGGCATCGTGATGACGCGCATCCTGGTCAAGAAGCGCGACGAGGACGAAGACGAGACGGTGCACGCGGACGCATAGCGCGGCGACCCGAGCCGGGACGCGTACCGGTGCCAGCGGCTTGCCGTTGCGGGGCGGTTTCGGTCACACTCGAGCCCACTCGAGCGCGGTCCACCGCGCTTTTTAGCATTCGGGGAACAATAAGAAAATGAGTGCAACCGAGGCGACTCAACCCCCCTCCAGCGACGGAACGCAATGGTTTGGCCATCCGCGCGGCCTGGCGACGCTCTTTTTCACGGAGATGTTCGAGCGCTTTACCTATTACGGAATGCGGGCGCTGCTGACCCTGTTCCTGAGCGCGGCCGTGGCGAGCGGCGGTTTCGGCATGACGGAAAAGGAAGCGGGGGCGATCTACGGCATCTACGCGGGCGCGGTGTACCTCTTTTGCGTGCCGGGTGGCTGGGTCGCAGACCGCGTCCTCGGCCAGCAACGCGCCGTCCTGTACGGCGGCATCCTGATTGCGCTCGGCAACTGCGTGCTCGCCATTCCCGGCGGTCACGAGCTCTTCTATCTTGGCCTCCTGGTCATCGTGCTCGGCGTGGGACTCCTCAAACCAAATGTCAGCGCCGTGGTCGGCGAGTTGTACAGGACTCAGCCCGGCTATCGGCGCGATGCCGGCTTCTCGATCTTCTACATGGGCATCAATCTCGGCGCCTTCATCGCGCCGCTGATCGCGGGCACGGTGGGCGAGAAAGTCGGCTATCGCTTTGGATTTCTCGCCGCCGGCCTCGCCATGGTGATCGGGGTGGTGCAGTTCAGGATGACGGGCCGGTATCTCGGCAGCGCGGGCCTCGAGCCGCACGTCGAGGACGCGCGGGAGAAGTCGCGCAACACGACGATCACACTCGCGGCTCTCGCCCTGCTGGCCGCATCGGCGGCCGCTGCGTACTTCGGGGTGATCCGATTGACGCCGACCGAGTTTGCCGGCCAGCTCGGCCTGGTGATGGTCGCGATCGCGGTCGTGGTCTTCGGCGGGGTGCTCTTCTTCGGCGGTCTCGACAGCGCGGAGAAGAAGCGCGTCGGCGTGATCTTCGTCTTCTTCGTCTGCGCCGCCCTGTTCTGGGCGGGCTTCGAACAGGCGGGCTCGACCTTCAACTTCTTTGCGCGCGACTACACCGACCGCACCTGGCTCGGCAGCTGGTTCGAGGACGGTCAGCATCCGGCGAGCTGGTACCAGTCCGTACAGCCGATCTTCGTCATTCTGCTGTCACCGGTCTTCACCTGGATCTGGATTGCTCTTGGCCGGCGCAATCTCGATCCATCGGCGCCGTTGAAGTTTGCCCTGGGGCTGGTGCAGCTCGGTCTCGGAATGGGTGTCATGGCGCTCGCCGCGGAGCTCGTCGTGTCGAGCCACGGCAAGGTCATGCCGACGTGGCTGATGCTCACCTATCTGCTGCACACGACCGGCGAGCTGTGCCTGTCGCCGGTCGGACTCTCGAACGTCACCAAACTGTCGCCGCCGCGATTCGTCGGACAGATGATGGGCACCTGGTTTCTCGGTGCGGCGATCGGCAACCTGATCGCAGGACTCGTCGGCGGTGAAGTGGGCGGCGGCGGCGCCGAGGCCATGCCGGCGCAATTCACGCGCATGCTTATCGTGGGCGGCGGCGCAGGCGGTGTCGTTCTGCTGCTCAGTCCGCTCCTGCGCCGCATGATGGGCGGCATCAAGTAACCGTCTCTCACGCTGGAGGAGGTTCAATATGCGCATGGGGACTCCTGCGGTCGCGCTCGCGGCCGGCGGTCTGATTGCGGCGCTCGCCGTGTGGTCGTTCGCAGCTGCGAGCGGGGAGAGCAGCGCAACCGCCGACGAGTTCGTGGCGCGGCTCAACAAGGACCTGGCCGCGCTCGACCTGGAGGAAAACAAGGCCGGCTGGACGCAGGCGACCTACATCAACGTCGACACGGAGTGGCTGAACGCCAGGGCGAACGAACACTTCCTGGCGTACTTCAGCAACGCGGTTGAGGAGGCGAAGCAGTATCGCGGTCAACCGATGAGCAAGGACTCGGCGCGCGCGCTCGAGCTCCTGCGCCTGGGTGTGGCCGCACCGGCACCGAACGATCCGGCGAAGCGCGCCGAACTGGCGACGCTCGGCGCGCGACTCGAAGCCGCGTACGGCGAAGCCGAGTACTGCCCCAAGGGCAAGGAGTCCTGCCGCAACCTCGATCAGTTGTCGGAGACGCTCGCCAAGAGCCGGAACTACGACGAGACGCTCGACGCCTGGGCGGGCTGGCATTCCACCGCGCGGCCGATGCGCAAGGATTACCAGCGCTTCGTCGAGCTCGCCAACGAGGGCGCGCGCGAGCTCGGTTACCGGGATCTCGGTGTGATGTGGCGATCCGGCTACGACATGAGCCCGGAGGCCTTCGCCGCCGAGACCGAGCGCCTCTACGGGCAGATCAAGCCGCTCTACGAGCAGCTGCACTGCTACACGCGCGCGCGTTTGCAGCAGAAATACGGCAAGGACAGGGTACCTTCGGGCAAGCCCATACCGGCGCATCTCCTCGGCAACATGTGGGCGCAGCAGTGGAACAAGATCTACGACCTGCTCGAGCCCTATCCGGGCGTCGCCAACCTGAACGTCGACCGGGCGCTTGCGGACCAGGGCTACGACGCGCAGCGCATGATGAAGTCCGCGGAGAATTTCTACGTGTCCATCGGCTTCCCGCAGCTGCCGGAAACCTTCTGGGACCGCTCGATGTTCTTGCGTCCGCGCGACCGCAACGTCGTCTGCCACGCGAGCGCCTGGCACATCGACGGCAAGGAGGACGTGCGCATCAAGATGTGCGCGACGCCGACCGAGGAAGACTTGAGGACCATGTACCACGAGA
>Ga0316628_100001173_pt1 | contig 18213 bp, 16 predicted proteins | sample OWC_Aug_M2_C1_D5_FD_207648 | JGI IMG/M metagenome (GOLD analysis project Ga0316628, IMG submission 207648) | Wetland soil microbial communities from Old Woman Creek delta, Ohio, United States - OWC_Aug_M2_C1_D5_C | ecosystem: Environmental > Terrestrial > Soil > Wetlands | place: USA: Ohio... | reverse complement strand
GAACCTTGTGGCAAGACGAGCAGAACTCCGCGACTTGCGACGGGTCCTTGTGGAATGGCTTCAGAAAAGCGGTGCGATGCGGCTTGGGATTGAGTTTGACCGCGTAATTGTGCATGGCGATGAGCAACGGGTTTTTGCTGGAGGCTATCTCGTCGAGCGGCGGGTAATCCATCACGAATCCGCCCTGGCCCATCGAGTCCTTCACGTGCACGATCGAGTGGCAGGACATGCAGCCCAGGCCGTTCTGCGCCTCGCGCGTGTGCACGATTTCGCGGATATGCTGCTTCTGCATCTTGCCCGCGAAAGCGATGGCGTGATCGTGGCAACCCGCGCACCACATCGACGACTTGATGCCGATGGTGTCCTGCATGTACTCGATGGACTTGCGGTACCACTGGTTGTTGAACGACGCCATGTGGTGCATCGAGCTGTTCCATTGGTTGTAAATATCCGCATGGCACGTTTTGCAGGATTCGGAATCCATGAAGAATTGCGAGGTGATGGGCTTGCCGTCGGTGGTCGTGGCCGAGCTGGGGTAGAGCAGGCTGTTCGGACCAGCGCCTTCCGATTCCATGCTGAGCGGAGCAGTATTCGGATTGCGAATGATGAATTGCGGGTTCGGACGCAGCTTGTGGTAGCCGGCGAAGATGCCGTAGAAGGCCAGCGAACCCAGCATCACGGCGGCACTCCAGCGCCACGCACGGCGTTCGAAACTGGAAACCGGAAACTCGGAACTGGTCGAATTTCGAATTTCGATTTTCGAATTTCGTGTCGCAATTCTTGACTGCCAACCCAGGACCAGAAACGCCAGTCCCGCAATCGCCAGCGCAACGTGCGCGTACAGCGCCCAGCTATTGGGTCGCGTCATGCCGAAGATGGCGAGATATCCGCCAAACACGGCCGATAATCCCAGAAACGCCGCGCCCAGCCTTACTGCCGAACCGCTCAGAAAACCGGGATTTCGCCGGAGGAAAGCGACGCAGAGAACCGCGGCAACAATTCCGAGAAACGGATGGAAGAGCGCGTTGGCAACGTAAAAGAGATTCGCGTCGCCAAACGCCGCCAGATAGGCGCTGTTGGCCACAAGGAGCAGCGAAAGAATCAAGAGAATCTTCACCACTCTAAGGCCGCGTTGGCTTTGTTCTTCAGTTTGCATTCAACGGTTGCGGTGCGACTTTTCCCCGCGCCCGAGTATCGCATCTACCATAGCGAATCGGATTCAAGTTTTTCAAGACACTTCTGGCCGAAGTTGCGATTGTTCGAACTTCGCTCGACGCCTGCCGTCCTAAAAGGTTACGCGCGTGCCGAACTGAATCTGCCGCCCCGGATGCATGGCCATCGTGATGGTTCCAAACTGGGGCGTATTCACAAAGCGGTTAGGCGTGCCCAGGTTGGTCTGGTTGAGCGCGTTGAAGAACTCAGCGCGGAACTGCAGGGCGAACCGCTCGCTCATGCGGAACTCGCGGGTCAAAGCGAGATCAAGCAGTTGCATTCCCGGCCCTTCAACCGTATTGCGGCCGACGTTACCGAACTGGAAGGCCGGCGGCGCCGCAAAGGCTGCGGGATTAAACCACGCCGAGGTCGTCCGCGTGCCCTCCGGAAACACGGGCTCTCCTGTCGAGTTGGCCCGAACGGGGTTTTCGCCCAGCAGAGTTCCCGCATTTGCCGTGTCACCAAAGACCGAAATCGTAAAGGGGAATCCCGTCTGCACCTGGTAGACGGTGGCGAGACTCCAACCCGAACTCAGGTATTCGAGGGTCTTGTTCATTTTCGAACCCGGCAGGTCATAGACAACGCTCGCCACAAAGCGCTGCCGGATATCGCACGCCAGTCCTTTCTCGAGACTCAGATTCGAATTGTCTTGCGGGATGGCCGATTCATCCATGGGCGAGCGGAAGTCCGGAGCGTTGGTCAGGCTCTTGGCGTAGGTGTAGTTGGTGATGAAGGTGAGGCCGCGGCTGAAGCGACGGCGGGCGTCAATCCATCCGGCGTCGTACCAACTCCGCGCCGTGTTCTCCAGCATGTTGATGCCGGAAACCGGGAAGGTGCTGCTGGTCATCTGGAAGTCATCGGGGAAAACTGTCCCCGGCAGGAAGCTGATCTTAGGGAATGGGCGGCGAGGACCGATGGGTCCGGCTCCCGGGGGCGCGTTATTGATCAGGTGGGCGCGCTGAAGGTGGAATCCCCGCGTACCCTGATAGCCGGCTTCCACGACGATGCTTCCGGGTAGAGCCTTTTGCAGCGAAAAACTCCACTGGTTGACGTACTGCGCCGGCGAGTGGGGGTCGGCGGCAGCAAAGCTGATAGTCGTCTTCCCCAGCACAGCGTCGCCGAAGTTGAAGCCCGTCAAACTGGGAGTGAAATTGTCGCTCTGCTGCGTTTCTGCGAACACCAGGGGCGGCACGTGGCGCTGGTTGCAGAACGTGTTCATGTTGACCGGCGTGTAGAAAACCCCGTAGGCGCCACGAATGACAAATCCGAAACGGCCGGGGACAACGTGCGCGAAACCGAAGCGCGGCGCAAAGTTGTGAAGGTTGGGTTCCACCAGTCCTCGCGGCATGCCCAACTGGCCACCGACGAAAGCGTGGGGTTTTCCATTAATAAAGATCAAGTTGCTGTTGGGCGCCAGGACGTCGGCGAGGGGAGTCGCGAACTCGTAGCGGACGCCGAAGTTGAGCGTGGTGGAATTCGTCACCCGCCAGTCGTCCTGAATGAAGCCATCGACATAGGACTGACGCAAGTCCATCTTCGGAATGCCCGCCTGGCGTTGCTTGACGACCGGCAGTCCCAGAAGGAAACTGGCCAGGCCTGTCCCCGTACCGTCATTGGTAGCGGTCTGTGACGTGAAGCCGTTGGTGAACTGGTAGAAGCCGCGGTTCTGGAAGAAGCCCCACATGGGCCAGAAGTAGCGACGAAAGTCGCCGCCGACTTTGAGGGAGTGACGTCCTATCTGACGGTTCCAGATGTCACCGATCTGGAGCATGGTGTCCCAATCCTGCACGGGAGTGGCGGCGAACGAATCGCCAAAACCGTCATAGCCCTGCACGGCGAACCAGGGCATGCCCCAGGCGCCTTTTCCGCCGAATCCCACGCCCTGAATCCCCAGTTGCGTAACGTAGTCGTTGGTGAAATTGTTTTCCGAATAGCGATGCATTGACAAGCGCGACATCCCGACCCAGAGCGTATTCACAGTAGTGGGTGAAAGGATGTGGGTGTACGAGACCGTCAGGTTCTGCGCCTGGTTGTCATCGAAGGCTCCGAAGCCCGGCAAGTTTTGGGGTGTGAAGTCTTTCTCATGTCCGATGGAGTAGCGCGCGAACAGGTTGTCACCTTCGCGGATGTTGCGGTCGAGGCGGAACGTCCCCTGGTCGGACGAATTGCGATTGGTTCGCAGGTCAAGATAGTTGTTGGAAGCCGGACCGCTGCCCATGCCCATCCCCATTGGGTCCTCGCCCGGGGCCAAGTTTGGGAGCGGCAGCGCATCGAGGACCTGCAGCGCAACCGGGTTCAGCATTTCTTCGGGAATCATGTTGTCCGCAAAGGGATCCCGAATAATCTTCGGATTGCTCGGGCTCACGGACTTGGTGGGGTCGAAGTTGGGATTGGCGTGGGCGCTCAATGGATTGTAGATCGTCTTGCCGCTCTCGCTAAAGTCGCCCATGCGTTCCAGCATCGTGGGGACGGTGGCCACCTTGGTCAAACCATTGCTCAGGCGAAACCCTTCGTAGTTCGCAAAGTAGAAGGTTTTACCCTTGCGGATAGGACCGCTCAGCGCCCCGCCAAATTGATTCTGCGAAAGATGGGGAATGTGGCTGGGGTCGTTGAGAGAGCGGGCATCGAGCGCGCTGTTGCGCATGAATTCATACACGTCGCCGTGCAGGCGGTTTCCGCCTGATTTGGTAACGATATTGATTTGCGCGCCGCCCGCGCCGCCGAACTCCGCGGAATAACTTCCAGTTTGGACCTTGAATTCGCGCACGGCATCCGGCGAAGGGCTGAACGCCAGGGTGTTGAACGTGGGGTCGGTGTTGATGGAGCCATCCAGGATGAAATAGTTGGCATTGGGCCGCGCGCCGCCCACGCTCAGAGCGGAATTTTGCTGCGGCCGCCAGTAGAGCGGGTTGGCGTTCCCCGCCTGGGCGCCAGAGCCGCTATGAACGCTCGGCGCCAGTTGCGCGAGGTCGAGGAGATGCCGGCCATTGAGTGGAAGTTCCCGCGTCAGCGTGGGTTCGACGACTTCGCCCAGACTCGCATCAGCAGTGCGCAGCATCTGGATCGAGTCCACGACCTCGACGCGCTGCGTGACCTCCCCGACCTTTAGAGTTAGATCCAGCCGCAGGGCCTGGTTGACTTCCAGCGTTACGTCCCGAACCTCCGCGGCGAATCCTCGCGCTTTCGCTGCCAGCTCATAGGCGCCCGGGTTGAGCCCTGGAAACTGATAGGTGCCGGAAGTCGACGTCTCCGTCGTGCGCTCCAGTCCCGTCAGCGCCTCGGTGAGTACAATCGCGACTCCCGCCATGGGAAGACCCTGCGAGTCACTCACGATGCCGTCAACGTGCGCGCCGTTGGCCTGGGAATACAACGGGGAGACGAGGACTCCCAGAAGAAGCAGACTGGACAGAGGAATAACGGTGAAGCGTTTCATTTCAGCTCCCTGGTGTGAAATGCAGCGCGGCCACCGCGAAGGTGGCCCCTCTGCTCACCCAATACCCGACGGCTTGGATTCTTGGAACTCTACGGTAGAAAGTAGTTTCGCCCCGACAGAACATCCAGAGTAGGTGAGGGGTTTGTGGGGGTCAATAATGGGAAGGGACTAGTCGAACTGATTAAATCAATGACCGCTTTTGTGGGCTACCGGAGCCGGCTCGCACAGGCGTCTTGGGCTACGTCGAGAGCGGAGCGAATCGCGCCGTAAGTTTGCGCTTTGTCGCCCAGAGAGCTCAGGACAAATGGCGGAGTGATGTCTTTCTGAATGCGGCGCACGACTTTCTCGACGATGGACAGCATCAGATCCGGGGCGCCCTTGGCGATCCCGCCGCCGAAGACAATCAAATCGGGTTCGAGCACCGCGACGACGTTCGCCATTCCGACACCTAGGATGGTGAAGATTCTCTCGAGAACCTCGGTGGCCTTGGGATTCCCTTCGCGATGCGCTTGAAAGACGAAAAAGGCGTCGCGCTCCTCGCGCAGACCGGCGTCGCCGGGGGGCGGCGCGCCCAGCGCTTTGCGGCCTTCGGCGGCAATGCCCAGGCCAGCGACGTAACTTTCGAAATAGCCGGTGTCAGGAAACTCCTCGTCCCAGCGCTGCCATTCGACATTCATGCGAAAGAGTTCGCCGGCCCAGCCCGTCCGTCCGGCATAGATCTTGCCGTCAATGAGAATGCCGGACCCAATGCCGGTGCCCAGAGCCACGAAGACGAAATTCCTGACCCCTTTGGCGACACCTCGCCAATGCTCGCCGATGGCGGCCATGTTGGCGTCGTTCTCCAGGAAGATCGGAACTCGAAAGGCTCTCTCCAACTCGCGCCCCAAGTGAACGTTCGTCCAGCCCGGCAGGTTGTTGGCCCAGCCCACCACGCCCTGCACCGTGTCCACAGCGCTCGGGACACCAATCGAGATCGCGCGCAGACGACCAAGCCGTAATGCCGGACCCACGCTTCCGCGGGGATGACCGGCGGCTTTCGTGTTGCTGTCTCTTCCCCCTGCAGAGAGCGGCGCCGCAGCCAGCGCGCCAATGCCCTCCTTGATCTGGCCGATCATTTTTTTTGGACCATCTTCGGGCCGGATCTTGATGGTCGAGTCTTTCAATATCTCGCCGCGGAAATCCGCCAGGGCAAAGTGGAGATGGCTCGCACCCAGATCGATGCCGACCACGTAACCATATCGAGGATTGACACCAACTTTCTTGCGGTCTTCGCTCAAGACAACTAACCCCCGGCGCACGAGGGTGCGGATCATGTTCGCGAGCGTAGAAGCCGGAATTCCAACCGCGCGGCCCAGCGTGCGCAGCGCAATCACGCCCGGGGCCGCAATCTCTCGAAAAATTTGCTGCAGTGTGGATTCATTCTTGGTCATGCCGGTCTCGACTCCGAGCCGCGGTGCGGGCTCTCAATATTGGGTCGCCATAAAACTATGGAAATTGGCTTGAGGAATCAAGGAAATTGATTCATTGGTTCATTTGTTCATTGATCCATTGGGCGGCGGAGTGAGAAGTCCTGCTCCTCGTGATCGGCATTTTCGATGACCAAATGATGTATTGATTCACTGAATCAATTTCTTCATGTCCGAATAGGATTGCCCAACCAGGTCACGGGCGGGGATCTGGAAGAGCTTCTGGAATCTGCGCGCCTGCTGGCGGACTTTGGCGACGCTGCCGGAGCGCGAGATCGCCTCGACTTCCACGAACCTGCCGAGGCCGCGCACGCGGTCGAGATGGATCTTCACGTTGCCGGCTAGATAGATTTCGCGCCGTTTGTCCACTACCGTCAGAATGGGGAAGGCGCGAGCCAGGATGGCACGCACGGAGTTTCGCCGCGGCAGCAGCGTCATCTCGATTTTAGCGCGACGGGCGCGAGGGGAATTGGCGCGCTCGTAGAAGATCAGGGCATTCTCGATTTTTCCCTCGCGCACCTTGAGCCGGCCGTGCGGCACGCGAAAGTAGGTGTCTACCTGGTGGTCGGTGCCCAGGTAGCGGGCGCGCACTCTCTTGAGCGCGGCGCGAATCACTTTGTCGTCCTTGAGTCGGGCCTTGAATTCGAAGTTGACGTGCTTCATGAAGAAAGTATTTCCGCAGGGCGAAATGAACGCGCGAACTTTTCTCCCAGGTGATTGTGAGACGAAAGGCTATACCATATTTCCGAGTCGCTTGTCTTCTCATTGCGTTGGAGCATGGCAGGCGCGTCCACTCAGTTGATTTTGCCCGCACCAACTGCGAGAATCGGGGCACCTGCACCAGGAGGATAGAGAAATGACCCCGGATGATCTGAACCGTCGAGCGTTTTTGAAGACCGCGGGTGCAACGGCGCTGGGCGCGGCTTGGGGCGAGTTTGGGGGCGATATCGCTCGAGCGGCGGAACTGGCGGGCGACATCCCCACGCGCACGCTGGGGCGCACCGGCCTCAAGGTGACAATGATCGGCTTGGGCGGTTACCACGCCGGCTTCCCCGACAAGGAAGAGGATTCGATTTCCGTCATCCATCGCGCGCTCGATTTGGGCATCAACTTCTTTGACAACGCCGACTGCTACCAGGAAGGCCGCGCCGAGGAGCGCATGGGCAAAGCCCTGGAAGGCCGTCGCGACAAGATCTACCTGATGACCAAAGTGGACCAGCGCGACGCGGAAGGTTCCCGCGCCACGCTCGAGCGCAGCTTGCGGCGCCTACGCACGGATCACCTCGACCTCTGGCAATTCCACGGCGTGATGAAGATGGAGGACCTCGAAAAGATCTTCGGCCCTGGCGGCGCGATGGAGACCGCGCAAAAAGCGAAGCAGGAAGGCAAGATTCGTTTCATCGGTGTGACCGGGCATTTCGATCCGGAAGTTCACCTGGCTTTCATCAAGCACTTCGATTTCGACACGGTGCAAATGCCCATCAACGTCGTGGACCCGCACTTCAAGAGTTTCCGAAAGACGGTAGTGGATGAGGCCGTCAAGCGGAATATCGGTGTCATCGCGATGAAGACGCTCAGCTTCGGCACCATCTTTACCAAGGGTGTGGCCCTCGTGGCGGAAGCGCTGCCCTGGGTCTGGAGCCAGCCGATCAGCGTGCTGGTTTCGGGATGCGATACAGTCGCGTGGCTTAACTACAACGTCTATCTGGCCAAAACCTTCAAGCCGATGCCCGAAGCTGCACAGGCTGTTTTGCTCGAGAGAACCAAACCCTTTGCCGGCATCGAAATCGAAGAGCACAAGCGACCGGCGTGACCTGTTGAAACCCCCAATCCGACCCCGGTGGAACCTCACTTCGCGCCAAGCGATGCGCGAGCAGGAACGGCTGCGCGAACGCGTCATCCTCACGGACGATCTCAAAGTTGTGCGGTTCGTGGCGGGAGCGGACCTGGCGTTTGATCCGGAGACCAACCTCGCCTTCGCGGGCGTGATCGTTTATCGGTTCCCGGAGATGCAGGAAGTCGAGCGACGCATGGCGAGTCGCAAGCTGCGGTTCCCCTACGTACCGGGGCTGCTCTCGTTCCGCGAAGGCCCCGTGCTGCTGGCGGCGTTCGCGCGCCTGAAGACAGAGCCGGACCTGAGTCTCATCGACGGCCACGGGCGCGCCCATCCGCGATTATTCGGCATCGCGTGTCACATGGGCGTGCTTCTCGACACACCGACAATTGGTTGCGCCAAGTCATTGTTGGTGGGCGAGCATGAGGAGCCGGGTGCGAAGGCAGGCTCGACCAAGCCACTGTGGTTCAATGGCGAACGGGTTGGGGAAGTCCTGCGTACGCGTGACAACGTGAAGCCCATCTACGTGACCATCGGGCATCGCGTTTCTCTCGACTCCGCCGTTGAACTTGTAAAGCAATGCTGCGATGGCTATCGCATCCCCAAACCCACGCGCGAGGCGGACCATTACGTCGGGGAACTTCGACGCGAGTACCAGAGAGCGAAAAATCAAAAGTAAGAAGGAAAAGGGCACAAGGCAAAAGGAATAATCCGACATCTGAAATCCAAAATCACAAATCACAAATCACAAATCTTCCAACCTCCGAAGAATCGTTTCGAAAGTGTGGCGGGTGCTATAATCGCGGGTATGAAGCCTCCCGCAGCCCGGAAGGCCACGACCGCGGAAGCCGGGCTCCGCGAAAAATCTCAGTTAATGTCCTCCTCGGAGATCGACCGCACGCTGGTGCGCTTGGCGCACGAAATCGTCGAGCGCAACAACGGCGCCGTCAGCCTGGTGCTGGTGGGCGTGCGGCGGCGGGGATTTCCTCTGGCGGAGCGCCTGGCAAAGAAAATCGCCGACATCGAAAAGGTCCGCCCGCCGGTGGGGATGATTGACATCACGTTTTATCGTGATGACCGTTCGCGCGGAGCACAGGAAGCTCGCGTGCAGGAAACTTCGATCCCGTTCAGCATCGAGGACAAGACCGTGATCCTCGTGGACGATGTTCTCTATACCGGCCGGTCGACGCGCGCCGCGCTTGATGCTCTGGTGGACCACGGGCGGCCGCTTCGAGTCGAACTCTGTGTCCTCATCGACCGCGGCCACCGCGAACTTCCCATCCAGGCTAACTACGTAGGACGCGTGATCCAGACAGCCGAGGGAGAGTCGGTCGAGGTTCACCTGCATGAGGTGGACAACGAGGACCGTGTGATCCTTTGCGAAAAGAATTGATTGCCGGCCCATTCAGCCGACTCGGCCGCGAAAGGAAAAGTCACCGGAAGGAGACGAAATGAAAGCAAAACTACGAGCGCGAACTTCAATCCTCATGCTGCTAGCGTTGGCCGTCACTCCCGCCGCACTCTGGGCCGGAGCCTCGGGCCCGGCCAAGAAATCACTGGAGCGATTGTTGATGGGCAAAGATGTAAGAGCATTGACGCAGCTTCCGGCGACCAAGGAAGGTGTGGACATCTACTATACGCCGCCGGAGGGAAAGCACTGGGACCAGCGCGGGTTGAACTTGAAAGACCTGACCAAGTGGCTGAAGGAACGTGGCGTCGGAGTGGAGTCGAACGAAGTTGTGACCATCACCAACGTCAACATTCACGGGGACATGATTGAAATCCACCTGGGCGGCGGCGGGATGGGACGGCGTGGCAGCAAGCACGCCCAGGAACAAACACCCGGGTTCCAGCGCGCCGGCGGCTCGCGCATAAACTTCCGCTACAAGCGCGACATCACCGACGCCGATCTCGCGCCGAACGCCTTCCTGGACTTTTTGGGACGGATTGTGGATGTCAGTCCCATTCGCGAGGAAGCGGCCCGGCGTGATCTGCCGCCGGAAGTTCGCCAGGCGATGGAAACCAAAACCGTTGCCGAAGGGATGACCTACCAGATGGTGCTGCTGAGTTTCGGCGAGCCTGAGCAGAAGAGAATCAACGACAGCGGCGAGGGCAAGCTGTCGGAAACCTGGTTCTATATGAAGGACGGAAGCCGCGTGGTGGTGGATTTCCTCAACGGGAAGGTTACTAAGGTGCAGAAGTATTGATCCGGCCCTCCGTAGGCGCAAGCGGCTGAGCGGCAGCGGCCACTCCACGCGCGTTCATTTCTCTTCGCGTATCGTTTCGAGTCGAATCCCTTTGGCAGAGTACCAGGGGTGGAATTCCACCCTGAGCCGACCCGCCTTGACGGCCGGGTCTGCTTCGGCGAGCGCTTTGGCTTCCTCCATCGAATCCACTTTGAAGACAAACATGCCGCGCAGGTCCCCGCCATCGGTGAAGGGTCCCGCCAGGAGCAGCTTTCCGGATTCCGCTAGGCGGCGAATGTTGGCGAGGTGTTCTTCCTGCAGGCGCTGCAGTTCCGGCGTCTCCCCGGGAGTCCATTTCGCGCCGCGATAGAGGAATCCCACGTAATATGTGGTCATTTCAATGGGCTTGCCGTGCGACTGGTCTTGTGCCTTCGTAGGCCCGAAAGGGTGAACGAACAGCGTCGACAACAGCACCAGGATTGGCACGAGCTTCTTCATAGTTGAATTCTCCACTCCGCGACGGCCGGTTAGGCTCGGCATTTCATGCTACCACAGGGATCTTAGCTTCACCTGGACCTGGCCTGCTTCGCGACCCTTGACTCCCACGCCGACAAGCGATAAGACTTGCCCACGCACTCGAGGTTAAGGAGGAAACGATGCTTCGGATTATGGCTGCATTGCTGATTTTTTCGGCTCCCGTTTGGGCGCAGGACTATTCCAAGTTACGCGTCATCGCTTTCGGAGCCCATCCAGACGATTGCGACGGCAAGGCCGGCGGCATTGCCGCCAAGTACGCCGCGCTCGGCCACAAGGTGAAATTCGTCGCCGTGACCAACGGCGACGCCGGCCATCAGGACCAGGGCGGAGGCGCTCTGGCCCGCCGCCGGCGCGCCGAAGCCATCGAGGCAGGACGCCGCATCGGCGTCGAGTATGAAGTGCTCGACAACCACGATGGCGAACTGGTGCCCTCGCTTGAAGTGCGCCGCCAGATTATCCGCAAGATTCGCGAGTGGAAGGCCGACATCGTCCTCGCACCCCGTCCCAACGACTACCACCCCGACCACCGTTACACGGGCGTACTGCTGCAGGACGCTTCTTTCATGGTCACCGTGCCGAACATCGTCACGGACACGCCCGCCCTGCGCAAGAATCCTGTGTTCCTCTATTTCTCCGACAACTTCCAGCGCCCCCAGCCCTTCCGGCCGGACATCGTGGTGGGCATCGACGACGTCTTCGAAAAAAAGATCGACATGTTCGACGCGCACGTCTCGCAGATGTACGAATGGCTGCCGTGGCTGGCGGGCAAGCTCTCCGAGGTGCCTGCGGACCCTGCGGCGCGCCGCAAATGGCTCGCCACGCAGCGCACCAGCAGCGTGGCGCCAGAGTGGAAAGCAGCGCTCGAGAAGTGGTACGGCGCCCAGGCCGCCAACATCCTTCACGCAGAAGCTTTTGAAGTCACGGAGTACGGCCGCCAGCCCGACGAAGCGGAAATCCGAAAGCTGTTTCCGTTCTTCCCGGCCAAATGAGCTGCGATGAGCTGGTCCCTAATGTGGCCGCTCCCGCTGGCAGACCCTTGAGATTCCATGGGTGCTATGACGCCGCATCCTGAAGAATCAGCGCGCGTTGGTTTGTGCGCCACGTGCGCGCACATGCGAGTGGTTCGCAGCGGCCGAGGCTCGGTTTTCTTTCAGTGCCAGCGCAGTTCGACGGACCCGCGCTACCCCCAGTATCCGCGACTGCCAGTGCTTGAGTGTGCAGGTTTCGAGGCGCGGAAGGTCCCTGCCGAGGACACCTTACCGGCAAACTCCGTTTGACCGGGATTCGACACTCATCTCCGCTCTTCTGACGAGGCTTGCACGCTGGCGCGTCCTGATACAGACTGTGCTGAACGATGCGCGGCAAGCTCCAACCTGTTGTGGTTTTCCTCGGAGCCGGAATCCTGCTCTATCTCGGCCGTCACTTGCTCCGCGAATCGGAATTGGTCACATGGGGACTGACCTTCGGCGGTACGACGGCGGCCGGCCTGCTGGGGATGGCGCTCTACCGCGTGCAGTTGGAATTGCGCGCCAGCCGGCAGGAACTGGCGATGAAGCAAGCGGAGCTCAACTTCGCGCTGCAAGTTCAGCGCGCCTTGTTCCCGCGCGAGTTTCCTGCCGACCGCGGCCTGGAGTTTTCGGGTGTATGCGTTCCCGCGCGCGGCATCAGCGGCGATTACTACGATGTTCTGCTGCTCCCCGACGGCCGCCTGGTCTTCGCCATCGTCGACATTAGTGGCAAGGGAATATCCGCCGCCATCCTGATGTCCAGCCTGCAAGCTGTGCTACGTATCCTGGCCGGGGCCGGCCATTCTCCCGGAGAAGTGTGTTCGAAGCTCAATCTGCATTTGAACCAGATTACCGACGGCGGCCGGTTCGCCACGATCTTTTATGCCGAGTGGAATCCCGCCGCGCGTTTACTGCGGTACGTTAATGCGGGTCACAACGCCCCACTCCTGTTCGAGGAAGGCGCGGTCCTTCAACTTGCCCCTTGCTCGCCGCCCCTGGGACTATTTCTGGAGAGCGAATTCCGGGTCAGCGAACGCGTTTTGAAGCCGGGGAGTGTCATGGCGCTTTACTCCGACGGCTTAACGGAGGCGGGCATCGACCACGACCGGGAATTCGGCGAGTCGCGCCTGACGGCTCTCCTGACCGAGCACGTCTGCAAGCCGCTGGCGGAAATCCAACACCATGTCCTAGATTCCGTCCATCAATGGGCGGGACTGGAATTTGAAGACGATCTGACGCTTCTGCTCGTTCGGGCCACCGAGTTCCAGAAGGAGGCGCTATGAAGATTGGCGAGCATAGCCTGAGCGACCACCTGCAGTTGCTAACGCCATTGTTCGGCCTGATCACCGCTGTGTGGTCACTCCGCATGGTGTTGCAACTCGCCGGGGCTCCCATGCAATTGGTACGCGTCTTCAGCGTTGGGCTGGCGGGCTCAGTTTCCGTGCTTGTGGTGACTTTTCTAATCCACTTCAAGCGCTTCGGTAGTTATGCCAACGTGGTGGCGGCTGCCTTCGCGCTGGTGGGCTACGCGCAACTGCTCATCGCGCTGGCCATCGCATTCGCAGCGATAACCCATACGCATAATGTCTTTGTGGCTGCAGAATTCAGTTTCCGGATGACTTTTACGCAGCACATCGCGTCTCACCTTACGGTCATCCTCGTTTTCCAATCGCTCATGGCGGCGGGCATGGCCTGTCTGTTGCTATTGATGCTGCGGTGGCTGGTCCCGCTGACGCCAAAACAGGACATCCGGGCGTGAGTAGCGCCGCCCTCCAGGGCGGCATAATGCCGGGTTAAAGCCCGGCGCTACCGTCTGCGCTATTTGATGTGGCAACTCGCCAAGCCGCGCTTTTCGAGATACTGCTGGTGATATTCTTCCGCGCGCCAGAATTCTTCCGCGGGCACGATGGCCGTCACAATTGGACGCTTGTAATGGCCCGAGGCCTGGAGTTTTTCCTTGGAGGCCTCGGCGGCGGCCTCTTGCTGGAGGTTATGAAAGAAGATAACAGTCCGGTACTGCGTTCCGACGTCGGGCCCCTGCCGGTTCATTTGTGTGGGATCGTGGTTCGCCCAGAAGACGCTGAGGAGTTCGTCGTAGGAAACTTTGGCGGGATCGTACTCCACCTGGACCACCTCCGCGTGGCCGGTGCGGTCCGTGCAGACGTCCTTGTAGGTAGGGTTCTTAAGCGTTCCGCCCATGTAACCCACGGCGGTTGAAGTCACGCCGGGAATCTGGCGAAACGTGGCCTCCACTCCCCAGAAACACCCGGCTCCGAAAGTTGCCTTCTCCATTTGCGCTTCTCCTGTCGAACTCGCAATTCAGTTCAATCGCCCTGCTTTCTTTCATTGTTGCGCGGCCGGCGCGTAATTTCAACATGGACACAAGCGTGAGGCCAAATCCGCGGGAAGTTGCGAGTTGCATTCTATTTTCTGAGTCGCTATTGTGCGGTCGGGCCGGGATAAAACCCAACAGATTGTCGGACCCCAGGAGGATCCCGCATGTCACGTCGTCATCGTGTCGCATTCACGCTGTTACGGAGCGGCTGGTTTTGTGGCATTTTGCTCCTGCTGCTGGCGGTTTTTCCTTCTGCTTTGCCCGCCGCGGATCCGCCGCAGCGTCCCAAGGTGAGGGCCATCACGGCGTTTGTGACGATTGACCGCGCCCATTACCAGGCTCAAATCGGCGACACGCTCAAGGTGCTGCGCGCGGCGCGCACAGCTTTTGAGAAGGGTGGCTACGAAGTCCAGTCCATCCGCATCGTGACGCAACCGTTTCCGGAGTACATCCGAGGCATCAGCAAGAAAGAGGCGCTGGCTTTTTTGGGCGAGCTCGACGAACTTGCCCAGAAGGAGCAGTTCGAGCCCAACCTCGGCCCGGCGATGATGCGCGACAACGACGACCCGGCGGGGGTGGAACTGCTGGGCGAGATTCTCTCCACCAACAAAATGTTGCTGGCGAGCGTTATCGTCGCCGACGATGACGGCATCCATTGGAAGAGCATTCGCGCCACAGCCCGGATGCTGAAGTATGTGGCCGAGCACAGTCCGCGCAGCCAGGGCAATTTTGATTTCGCCGCCACGGCGATGGTCGGGCCCTACACGCCTTTTTATCCCGGAGCCTATCACACTGGCGCGGGGCGCCGCTTCGCTGTGGCCACGGAGGGCGCGAACGTCGTCGAGCAGATCTTCGCGGAGACGGCCGGTGACACCGAAGCCGCCACCGGGCGGCTGACCCAGGTTCTGAGCGAGCACGCCCGCGCGCTCGAAGCGATTGCCCTGCGCGTGGAGGAGCAGACCGGCTGGACCTACATGGGACTCGACTCCACGCCCGCGCCGCTCAAGCAGGTTTCGATTGGCGCGGCCATTGAGAAGTTCACCGGCGCGCCCTTCGGCTCGAGTGGGACGATGACCGCGGCCGCCGTCATAACCCAGGCGCTGCGCGCGCTCCCCGGGAAGCGCATCGGCTACAACGGGCTGATGGTGCCGATCCTCGAAGACACGCGGCTCGCGCAGCGCTGGAGCGAAGGGAAGTACAACATCGATTCGTTGCTCGCCTATTCCGCCGTGTGCGGAACAGGCCTCGATACCGTGCCCCTCCCCGGCGACATTTCCGAGGAGCAGCTCGCGCGCATCCTCGGCGACATGGCCTCGCTGGCCTACAAGTGGCACAAGCCGCTGAGCGCGCGCCTGCTCCCCGTCTTCGGCAAGAAGGCGGGCGAGCGCACCGATTTCGACGACCCCTTCCTCGAAAACGCCCTCATCCAGCCGGCGCCGTAAACTTGCCGGCGCGCAGGTCGTCTATTGGGGATATTCAGGGCTTGACTTGCAGCTCGCGGAATCGCTGCTATACTTGGCGCTACCCGGTCCCTCTCCATAGGAGTCCTCGAGGTGTCATCATGACCAAAAACGATTACTACGAGTGTGTGATGGAGGCGTACCGTCCGGCGGCGAACCTGATCCGCATGGTTCCGCCTGACAAGCTCGATTGGCGGCCCGGCCCGACGTTCATGAGTTTTGGTCAGCTCATCAATCACCTGACGGAACCGATGGGCGACGGCCTGCGCTGTCTAATCACCAACCAGTGGCCGTTCACTCCGGAACAGATGGAAGCAGGCATGAAGCTGGAGAACCTGCCCTCGTGCAACGTTGAGCAAGCGCTGGAGCGGCTTGAAAAAGACAAGACTGGAATACGCGAGGTGCTCGACAGCATCAGCGAGGAGGAGTTCGCCCAGAAACCTGTCTCAGCGCCCTGGGGCTGGAAGGGGAAGCTGGAAATCATGGCCGTCCTCTTCCGCGAACACTTCACCAATCACAAGATGCAGCTCTTCATTTACCTGAAGCTGCTCAGCCTGCCGGTGAATACGGAAACGCTTTACATGGGCTGAGCGGGGCGTGTCACTTTTGAGGGGCAATGAAAAAAGCCGGGGCAGGAGGGAGGGCCTGCCCCGGTACGCGCAGCGACTCTTTCCAGGGTTATGACTTGGGAGCTGCCGGTTTCTTGCTAAGAGTGAAATTGACGTCCACGGTGACAATGAAATCGACATCCAGGGGCTTATAGCGCCACTGTCGCACTGCCGTAACCGCGGCCTCGCGCAATTCTTCCGGACCGCTCACCACCGTGGCCTTGGTGACTTCGCCCTTCGTATTGACCGTGAGGTCGATCTTCACGAGGCCCTCGATGCTTTTCTTCTTCACTTCCGGCGGGTAAGCCGGCTTCACCATGTGGACGATCTGAGTCTTCTTGTGGGACGAATCCGAAAGGGTCACCGAGGCTTCAGGCAGATCTTTCGATTCCTGACCGAGCGCCAGCGACCATCCGACGAACAAGACGCAGGAAATTACGATATATTTCGCAAAACGATGAAAATGCATGGGTCCTCCTTCTGGTTTGATTGACACCGCTGCCGGGCGCGGAGTTCCTGAGAATTTCGACAATTGTGCACCGCCCGCACAAAATGTACCGTACAATCGTCTCGCCGAGTGCACTGATGGGCGGGGGAGTAGATCCGCCGCTACGAACGTAGCGAATCTCCCCGAATCCCGAGCCCCGAGTCCCGAATCCCGCATCTCTCCTGTGCTAGTATGTCGCCATGCCCGGGCCGGAACCCACCACGGGACCGCTGACGGCGGAGGAATTGCAGCTCGCCACGCGCAATCGCGGCCTGCCGCTGGAGGCGCTGCGCTACGACCTCACACCGACGGGGCTGCATTACCTCCTCGTGCATTTTGATATTCCGGCAATCGATGCTTCGACGTGGCGCCTGCGGGTGGGGGGAACGGTTGAGCGCGACCTGACTCTGACATTGGACGAACTGCGGGCGCGACCGCGACAGACGCTCGCGGTCACGCTCGAGTGCGCGGGCAACGGCCGCGCGCGACTGCGCCCTCGCCCGATCAGTCAGCCCTGGCTGAACGAAGCGGTCAGCACGGCGGAATGGACGGGCACGCCGCTCGCGGGCGTCCTGGCGGAAGCGGGAATGAAGCCGCAGACCGTCGAGCTGGTTTTCACCGCGGCCGACCACGGCGTCGAGAAGGGGTTCGAGCACGATTACGCGCGCAGCCTGACGGTCGCGGATGCGACGCGCCCCGAAGTTCTGCTGGCCTATGAAATGAACGGCCGCCCGCTCGAACCCCAGCACGGTTTTCCGTTGCGCCTGCTGGTTCCAGGCTGGTACGGGATGACGCACGTTAAGTGGCTGACGCGCATCGAGGCCGTGCGCGAACCCTTCGACGGGTATCAGCAGCGCGTCGCCTACTGGTACAAGCGCGACGCCGACGATCCGGGCGAGCCGGTCACGCGCATTCGCCCGCGGGCCCTGATGGTTCCTCCAGGCTTTCCGGATTTCCTGACACGCCAACGCACGCTCGACCGCGGCCGCGTGGAAATCATCGGTCGCGCGTGGTCGGGACTGGCGCCGATTGCGCAGGTCGATCTGGGTGTGGAAGGCGCGTGGCAAAAGGCCGCTATCGAGAAGCCGCTCGGGCCGTTCGCGTGGCGCCTATGGTCCGCCGTGTGGGACGCGACGCCGGGTGAGCACGTTCTCACCTGCCGCGCCGCCGACGCCGCCGGAAATCGCCAGCCCACCGAGCCGCCCTGGAACTTCCAGGGCATGGGCAACAATCTCGTGCAGTCCGTGCCCGTCCTGGTGCGCTGATAATCTGAGTAATCTGCGTAATCTGTGGATTTCATCATGGAGCAAATATGGCCACTTGCGGTCTAATCGAATATCAGCAAGCGAGCGCGGAAGTGCGCGCCGTCTATGACGACATCATGGCGACGCGGAAGACCGACCGCGTCAATAATTTCTGGAAGGCGATTGCGCACGATCCGGCGCTGCTGCGGCGCACCTGGCAGAGCATCAAGGAGATCATGGCCCCGCGCGCGCTCGACCCGCTGGTAAAGGAAATGATGTACGTCGCCGTCAGCGTGACGAACCAATGTGGCTATTGCATCGCCTCGCACACCGCCGCGGCGCGCAAGTCGGGAATGACGGATGCGATGTTCGCGGAACTGATGGCCGTGGTCGGCATGGCCAAC
>Ga0316628_100001172_pt1 | contig 18218 bp, 17 predicted proteins | sample OWC_Aug_M2_C1_D5_FD_207648 | JGI IMG/M metagenome (GOLD analysis project Ga0316628, IMG submission 207648) | Wetland soil microbial communities from Old Woman Creek delta, Ohio, United States - OWC_Aug_M2_C1_D5_C | ecosystem: Environmental > Terrestrial > Soil > Wetlands | place: USA: Ohio... | reverse complement strand
CCCTTCCAGCCCAATATGGACTCCATTGCCGAAGTCAAAGTTCTGACCAGCAACTACCAGGCGGAGTATGGGCGGAACAGCGGCGGCGCGATCACCGTGATCACCAAGTCCGGCACGAAGGATTTCCACGGGTCGGGCTACGATTTCTACCGCCACGAGAGCCTGAACGCGAACAGTTTCTTCAGTAACCGCACCGCCACGCCAAAGCTGCCCTACCGCTACCGCATCACCGGGTTTTCGATCGGCGGCCCGGCTTACATCCCCCGCAAGTTTAACGCGGACAAGGAGAAATTCTTCTTCTTCTGGTCGCGGGAATACACCGGAGTCAAGAAAGATTACGGGGCGCAGTTCGTGAATTCACCGACCCAGGCGGAGCGCGACGGCGACTTCTCGCGGAGCTACGACATCAACGGCGCACTGATCCCCGTCAAGGACCCGCAGACCGGGTTGCCGTTCCCCGGGAACGCGATCCCCAAGAGCCGCCTCTCCGCGCTCGGCCTTTCGGTCCTGAATTTCCTCCCCCTGCCGAACTACACCGACCCCGACCCGCGGAATCTGTACCGCTGGAACTACCGCTCGGTGTACAGCGGCACGACTCCGCGGCGCAACGACATGTTTCGCTTCGATGCGAACCTGACGCCCAGTTTGCGGATCTACTACCGCCTGGCGCGGGAGAACTTCCCGTATGCCCTGCCGTGGGGGGACTGGAAGACCGGCAGCACGAACTATCTGATGGATACCGTTGACGTTCAGAACCACGGCCTGGGCGACCTCCTCCACGTAACCAAGAGCTTTTCGCCGACGACGGTCAATGAAGCCATCATCGGGCGCATCGCGGTGGCTCGCGACTTCGACTACTCCAACCCGCAAATCGTCGCGCGCACGAAGATGGGGAACCCGCCGCAGTGGTTCAAAGACGCGGGCATGCCAGACTACGTTCCCAACGTCTCCTTCGGGGGGCAGCCTGCCAATACCATCATCGTCGGACTGACCGCGCAGATTCCGAACAACTACCGGAACCGCCCCTACACGTTTACGGACCAGTTCAGCAAGGTCTGGGGGACCCACAGCTTCAAAGCGGGCATCTCCGTGGAGCGCATGTATATGACCGCCCCGACCGGCGGGGCCTTCCGCGGGGTCTTCGATTTCAGCCGCAATGTGAACAACCCGTTCGATTCGGGCCACAGCTTCTCGAATGCGCTCCTGGGGATTTTCTCGTCCTACACGGAGACTTCGTTGAGGATGGACTCGCACGAGGTGTTCGTGAACACGGAATGGTATGTGCAGGACAACTGGCGGGTCTCCCGGCGGCTCACGCTCGACCTCGGATTGCGGTTCTACCACATGCCGCCCATCCACGAAGTCGAGCAGATCGCCGCGACGGTGGTTCCCTCCTTGTATGACCTGAAGAAGGCGCCGGCCCTTTACTTTCCCGCGCGCGACGCGAACGGGGTGCGGGTGGCGAAAGACCCTATCAGCGGAGCCACCACGTACGCGGCGCTGATCGGCCAGTACGTACCCGGCACCGGCGACTTCGCCAACGGTTCGGCCATCGGCGGCGTCAACGGCTTTCCGGCGGGACTGTACACGCGGCCCTGGGTCAGCTTGGGTCCGCGCTTCGGCTTCGCCTACGATCTGTTCGGCAACGGCAGGACCGCGCTGCGAGGCGGCTGGGGCTGGTTCTACGACACGGGCCAGAACAACCCCTTCGCCGGTAACGTAGGCAACCCCCCGATCTCCTACTCTCCCGTGCTGTACTACGGAGAACTCGCCACGTACACGCAGGGCGGCGGCGCGATCGGTCCCTCCAACCTGAATATCGTCTTCGGTCCTCACAAGACGGCGAACACGATGAACTTCAGCGCCGGCATCCAGCACCAGGTCTGGAACAGCGTGATCGACGTGTCCTATGTCGGGGGGCTATCGCGAAACATGTTCGTACTGCGCAATATCAATCCCATCCCGATGTACGCGCACTTCGACCCGAACAACCAGGATCCCACCCAACCCGGCAGGCCGCTGCCGGACAACTTCCTGCGGCCATACAAGGGCTACGGCAATTTGAACGTGTACGAGAACTCAGCCAGTTCGAATTACAACTCGCTCCAAGTCTCGGTCAACCGGCGTTTCACCCGCGGCCTCCAATTCGGCCTGGCTTACACGTACTCGAAGGTGCTGGGTGTTTCGCCCGACGATACCTCCAGCCTCAGCCCCTATTTCGCGGCGCGCCAACGCAACTACGGGCCGCTCAGTTTCGACCGTTCCCAGATGCTGGTGGTGAACTACATGTACGACCTGCCGAAGATCGGCGGACGGACAGGCTGGAAGCCGGCGGGGTGGGTGCTGGACAACTGGCAGCTCAGCGGCATCACTTCGTTCATCAGCGGGGCGCCCTTCTCGCCGGGGTTCAGCACCACCGATGGTCAGGACATCACCGGTTCCACCGAGGGCGCCCGGATTACGGTGACGGGCGATCCGACGCTCAGCAAGAGCGAGCGCAGCTTCTACCGGAACTTCAAGACGGAGATGTTCCGGCGGACTCCGCTGCGGGACTTCGGCAACGCGGGCCTGGGAATCCTGCGCGGACCGGGCATCAACAACTGGGATATCAGCATCAGCAAGCGGGTGCCCCTGTACTCGGAGGCGCGTTACGTGCAGTTCCGGACGGAGTTGTTTAACGCCTGGAACCACACCCAGTTCTCCGGTCTATACACGACCGCGCGGTTCGACACGGCGGGCAATCAGACGGACCCGAACTTCGGCGCCTACAGCGCCGCGCGCACGCCGCGGATCATCCAGCTCTCGCTGAAAGTGATCTTCTGACATGCCGCGGATTCCGTTTCTGGCCGCCGCCGTGCTCTCCTGGTTGCCGGCGGCGGCTCAGACTTTGCCCGGCACGGAGCCCCTTACCGCCACGGGTGACCTCGCGAGACAGATGATCGACGGCCTGGACCGTTTTGTCACCCGTGAACTCGCCTTGTCCGTAGAACGGCGTCAAACGCTCTGGAAACGGGATTTCACCTCGCGGGAAGCGTACGAAAGGTCGGTTGCGCCAAACCGCGAACGTTTCCGCAAGATCTTTGGCGTAGTCGACGCGCGCGTGCCGTTCGAGTCCCCGGCGCTCGAAGCCACCGTGGCACGGCCCGCGCTGCTGGCGGAAGCCCCCTCGTACAGGGTTTTTGCAGTCCGCTGGCCGGCGCTTCCGGGCGTGGACGGAGAAGGGTTGCTGCTCGAACCCCGGGGTGTACCGGCGGCCCGCGTCGTCGCCCTGCCGGACGCCGGCTGGACACCCGAAATGCTCGCCGGCCTTACGCCCGGAGTTCCCCCGGCGGCGCAGTTCGCGCGGCGGCTTGCGGAAAACGGCTGCCTGGTCCTGGTCCCGGTCCTCATTGACCGGAATGACACCTGGTCAGGCAGCCCGCGGTTCGGCCCTACCAAGGGTCAGTCCCACCGCGAGTTCATCTATCGCATGGCCTTCGAGACGGGCCGCCATCTCATCGGCTACGAAGTGCAGAAGGTGCTGGCCGCGGTGGACTGGTTCGTGCAAGCGAAACCGCCGGCGCCGGTCGGGGTTTTCGGATATGGAGAAGGAGCGCTGGTCGCGCTCGCCAGCGCGGCGGCCGATACCCGCATCGACGCTGCCGCCCTGAGCGGCTACTTCCAGTCCCGGCAGGAAGTGTGGCGGGAGCCGTTATACCGCAATGTCTGGGGGCTGCTCTCGGAGTTCGGCGACGCGGAACTGGCCGGTCTCGTCGCTCCCCGCGCGCTGGTCATCGAATCCGCGCGCGGTCCCGAGGTGCCCGACCCGCCGTCGGCACCCGGTGTGGCCAGAGGGTTGACGCCGGGCAGGCTGGTCAGCCCGCGTCTCGAAGACACGCGCCGCGAAGCCGGACGCGCCCGGCCCGTGTTCGAAAGACTGGGCATGGGCGCGCGTCTTTCGCTCGTCGAGACGCAGGACGGCCGAGGCGACCCCGGTTCGGACCCGGCGCTGGCGTCCTTCTTACGGGCGCTGGGCGTCAGGCCCGGCTTGCGGGCTCCCGGCGCACTCCCCAAGGTCTTGCGCGCCGGCTTCGATGCCTCTCCGCGGATGCGGCGGCAGTTCGAGCAGCTCATCGACTTCACTCAGGTTCTGGTGCGCAATGCGCCCTTCGTTCGCCAGAAATTCTGGGCCAGGGCCGACGCCTCCTCCATTGAGAAGTGGCAGCAGACGACGGGCTGGTATCGCCGTTACTTCTGGGAGGAGGTGATGGGAAAGCTGCCTTCCCCCACCGAGCCGATGAATGCCCGCACACGGTTGGCTTACGACAGGCCCCGTTGGAAGGGGTACGAAGTGGTCCTCCCGGTCTGGCCCGACGTGATCGCCTACGGCATCCTGCTGTTGCCGAAGAATCTGAAACCCGGCGAGCGCCGTCCCGTGGTGGTCTGCCAGCACGGTAACGAAGGCCGCCCGCAGTCCACGATCGATACGGACCCGAGGCGACGACGGCCCTGGGCCGCCGAACTGGCCGACCGCGGTTTCATCGTCTACCTGCCGCAGAACCCGTACATCTTCCAGGACGCCTTCCGGCGGCTCGTCCGCAAGGGCAACCCCATCAAGCTCTCGCTGTTTTCCTTCATCATCGGCCAGCATGAGCGGACCCTGGAGTGGCTCTCGCAACAGCCCTTTGTGGATCCCGCCCGCATCGCCTTTTACGGCATCTCGTACGGGGGCAAGACGGCCGTGCGGGTGCCGCCGGTGCTGGAGAAGTACTGCCTGTCGATCTGCTCGGCGGACTTCAACGAGTACGCCTGGAAGATGACCAGCCTGGACATGCCGAGCAGTTTCATGCTCACGCGCGAGTACGAGATGTACGAGTTCGACCTGGCGAACACGTTTAACTACGCCGATCTGGCCAATCTCATGGCGCCGCGTCCGTTCATGGTGGAGCGCGGGCACAAAGACACCGTATCCATCGACGAGTGGGTGGCCTACGAATACGCGAAAGTGCGGCGGTTCTACACGTTCCTGGGCATCCCCGACCGCACCGGGATCGAGTTCTTCAACGGGCCGCACACCATCAACGGCGTCGGAACGTACCAGTTTCTGCACCGGCACCTGAATTGGCCGGAACCGTAGCCACGGGGTCGCGGATCGCGGGGGCGCTGCTCGCGTCCCATTCCTCGCGAGCTGCGGCGAGGTAGCGCAGCCATTCCTCCATGCCGTAGCCTGTCCGGGCGGACACCCGCATCGCCGGCAGGCCCGGGTGCACCGCGTGGATGTTGCCGAGGGCGGCATCCCAGGCGAACTCGACGGCCTCCGCCAGGTCCGCCTTGGTGATCACGGCGAGTCCGGCGCCGTGAAAGATGGGCGGATACTTCAGCGGTTTATCCTCGCCTTCGGTGACGGACATCAGCACCAGCCGCAGGTTCTCACCAAGGTCGTAGGATGCCGGGCACACCAGGTTGCCCACGTTCTCGATGAAGAGGAAATCCAGCCCGGCCAGGTTCCAATCCTGGAGCGAGCCGCGCACCATCCCGGCGTCCAGGTGGCAGACGGTTCCAGTAACGATTTGCCGCACGGGGGCGTTGCTACGCGCCAGGCGGGCGGCATCGTTTTCCGTCGCCAGATCTCCCACCAGCGCGGCCACGCGGTAACGCGGCTGGAGGAGCGTGAGCGTTTTCTCGAGGAAGGCGGTCTTGCCCGACCCGGGGCTCGAGACCAGGCTCACCACGAACACGCCGGCTTTGCGGAATTCCGCGCGCAATTCGCCCGCCAGCACATCGTTGCGGCGCAGCACCTTCTGGCCGAGCTCGACTTTCACTGCTCCACCTCCAGCGCGGTCACCCGGAGGTCGGCGCCCTGGACCACCTCGGGCGTGGGGGTATGGCACTCGGGGCAACAGAGCCGCTGCGCGGAGCGAATGGAGCGCTTTTCCCGGCAGACCGGGCAGAACGCCACGATGGGAACATCCGTCACCACCAGGCGCGAGCCCTCGAGGGCCGTGCCGGCGGCCGCCAGTTCGTACGCCGAGAGCAGCGCCTCCCGCACCACCCCGGCCAGCGGCCCGAGTTCCAGATAGACCGTGTTCACGCGCACCCCTCGCCGGTCCGCTTCCTCCCAGGCCATGTCCACAATGCTGCTCGCAATCGAAAGCTCATGCATAGTTCGCTCCCAGCGCCTCCCTGGCGACGTGGTATATGGAAGCCTGCACTTCCTGGATGCGGGGGATGTAATCGCAGCGGACCACCAGCGGAAAATCGGCCAGGCCCTGCCGAACGACCTCGCCGCCGTCGTAGCCGAGAAGCGCCACCGTAACCAGTTTCCTGCGGCGCGCTTCCTCCAGCGCCAGGATGATATTGCGCGAGCCTCCGCTGGTGGAGATCCCCACCGCCACGTCGCCCGGACGCGCCTGCGCGATCAGTTGCCGCATGAAGATCACCTCGGTGCCGACGTCGTTCGCCAGGGCGGTGAGCACGGCGGGTTCGGCGGAGAGCGACACGGCCGCCTCGGGCCGCATGCCGGCGGGCGGGCACACGCAGTCTAGCGCCCAGTCGTTGGCGTCCGTGGCCGAGCCGCCGTTGCCGAACAGGATCAGTTTGCCGCCCCGCCGCAGGGATTCCGCCATGGCCTGGGCGGCGGCCGCGATCCGTTCGCCTTCTTCGGCGGCGGCGCGCTGCCGCAGCCGGGAGTCCTCCGCGACTTTCATGCGGATGGACGCCGCCACGTCCGCCACGATGCCGCCGGACGGCTGCTGCTGCCCGAGAAACGGATAGAGGAACCCGGCATCACCCGCTTCGGAATCCAGTTCGCGGTGCTCGAAAAACACGTGCACCGTTTCCCAAAGGGTGTGGTACAGAACCTCGATCACCTCCTGGTGGATGAATGCATCGGAGGTAAAACAGTCAACGGCGTAGCTGCCTGCGGGTCCCGGCAGGGCGAAGGTCATGGCTCCGCGGCGCCCCGCCGCGACCAGGGTGCGGCTAACCTCCGGATCGCCCTCCGGCGGTCCGAACCCCATCACCATGTCCCGGGGCTGGACCAGCGCGTCCGCGAGCGGCGCGAATGCCGCCGACAGATCCAGGGCCGGCAGCGCGCGTTTGCCCACGATGACCGGGTGTACGAACTCCACCGATACATGCTGCGCGTCGGTGCTGTACGGACCGCGTCCGAATGCCAGCAGCCGGCCACCCTGGAGAAAGCGCGCCGACATGTCGCGGCACGCAGCGGCCAGACGCGGCGCTTCCCGCGCGAAGAAATCGTCGAAGACCCGGTTGCGCTCCAGGAGGCGGCGTTCGACGAAGCCGGCCAGTTGGGAGGTTGCTGTCATGGTTTTCAGCAGATGCGGGGAAGCGGGTCGCCCACCAGCATGTCGACGATGCGGGTGCCCCCGAACTGGGTGCGGACGAGCACCATGCCGGGCGGGTCGGCCTTCACGGATCCGATGACAGCGGCGCCGGCTCCCAACGGGTGCGAGCGCAGGGCGTCCAGCGCCGCTTGAGCCGCGCCGCCTGGCACGACCGCCACGAGGCGTCCCTCGCAAGCGGCATACATGGGGTCGATGCCCAGGATCTCGCACGCGCCCCGGACTTCCTCGCGCACCGGGATGGCGTTTTCGTCGACGGCCACGGCCACGCCCGCCGTCGCGGCAATCTCGTTGAGGATGGTGGCAACGCCGCCGCGCGTGGCGTCGCGCATGCAGCGGATGTCGGGCACGGCGGCGAACAGGCAATCCACCACGCCCGCCAGCGGCGCGGTGTCGGAAGCCAGTTCGCAGGCCAGGTCGAGTTCGCCGCGCGCCAGCATGATGCTGACCCCGTGATCCCCGATCGGTCCGGAAACCAGCACCGCATCGCCCGGCATGACGTTCGCCGCGCCCAGGCTCACGGGCCGCTCCATCACTCCCACCCCCGCTGTATTGATATAACAGCCGTCCACCTTGCCGCGTTGTACCACCTTCGTGTCGCCCGTGACTACGGCCACGCCCGCCGCGGCGGCAGCCGTGGCCATGGACTCGGCGATCCGCCGTAAGTCCGCGACCGCGAACCCTTCCTCCAGGATGAATCCGGCGGTGAGATACAGCGGGCGGGCGCCGGAGACTGCCAGGTCGTTCACGGTGCCGTTTATCGCCAGGTCACCGATGTTGCCGCCCGGGAAGAACAGCGGTGAAACCACGAAAGAATCCGTGGTGATGGCGATCCGGCTGCCGTTGACGGCCACTACCGCCTGATCCTCCAGAAGTTCCAGCGCCGGGTGGCTGAACGATTCCAGGAACAGCGCGCTCACCAGCGTGTGGGTGGCCTTGCCTCCCGCGCCGTGAGCCATGGTGATGCGGTCCTCGCGCAACACGGGCTTGCGCCGCCGCGCGCGCTCGATGCGGTCCAGCACCTCCCGCTCGCGCTCGACCCCGATCGCCGGATTCATCGCACGGCCTCCTGCAAACGCTCGCGGGTGAAGCGGCCGAAGTTGTAGTACGCCGCGCACGCGCCTTCGGAAGAAACCATGCACGTGCCGATGGGTGTTTCGGGCGTGCAGGCGGTGCCGAACACCTTGCACTCCCAGGGCTTCAGAACACCCTTCAGCACTTCGCCGCACTGGCACGCCTTGGGGTCGGCGACGCGCACTCCGGGCAAGGCGAAAATGCGTTCGGCGTCGTAGCGGGCATAGGCATCGCGTAGCTTGAGCGCCGACTGCGAGATGAACCCGAGGCCGCGCCATTCGAAGTGCGGGCGCAACTCCATGGTCCGCCGGATCACCTGGAGCGCCTTCGGATTCCCGTCCCACGGCACCACCCGCGCATACTGGTTTTCCACTTCGCAGCGGCCCTCCTCCAGTTGGCGGAGCAGCATGTGAACGGAGTACAGCACATCCAGCGGCTCGAAGCCGGCTACCACCACGGGCCGGGCGAAGACGTCGGCGATGAACTGATAGGGCCGGCAGCCGATTACGGTGGAGACGTGCCCGGGGCCCAGGAAACCGTCCAGGCGCAGGTCCGGCGAGTCCAGAATGGCTTTGATGGCCGGCACGATGGTGACGTGATTGCAGAACACGGAGAAGTTTTCTATGCCCTCGCGTTCCGCCGCGAGCAGAGTAAGGGCGGTGGAGGGCGCCGTAGTCTCGAACCCGATCGCCATGAAGACCATGCGCGCCGAGGGGTTCTGCCGGGCGATTTTCAATGCGTCCGCGGGCGAGTAGACCATGCGGATGTCCGCCCCCTCGGCGTTGGCGTCGAGGAACGATCCATGCCCGCCCGGGACCCGCATCATGTCCCCGAAGCACGTCATGATGACGCCGGGCTGCCGGGCGATATGGATGGCGTCGTCCACGCGCCCCATCGGGATGACGCACACCGGACACCCCGGTCCGTGTACCAGGGTGATGTTGGCTGGCAGGTAATCTTCGATGCCGTGCTTATAAATTGTGTGTGTGTGGCCGCCGCACACCTCCATGAAGCGGTACTGCCGGCCGGGCCGGGCCAGGCGTGCGATCTGCGCAGCCAGGTCTTTGGCGATCTCCCGATTTCTGAATTCGTCGACGAAACGCATGGGTCAACCACTCCTCTCCCGCTCATCGGCCGAATTGCGCAGGGCGGAGATCTCGTCGGTGAACGCCTGGCCCATCGAGCGCAGGAACTCCAGGGACGTGCGAGCCTCCTCCTCGTCTACCTTGGAGAGCGCGAAGCCCACGTGAATCAGCACCCAGTCGCCGGGTTGCACACCCTCTCGATCGAGCAGCCCGATGTTCACGTTCCGCTTGACGCCGCTCACGTCCGCGGTTGCCAGGTCGCTGTCCGGAATCAACCGCACGATCTGTGCCGGAATGGCCAGGCACATTTTCAGACCCTCCCTTCGCGGCCGATCAACTCGCGCACAAGCCGCACGGCCTCGCCCACCGCCTGCTCCACCGGTTCGCTCAGCCCCATGCGCTCCTCCGTGCCGGAGGGCTCGCATCCCACGATCAGGACCCGGCCGGGGTTGCCCCCCAGGGCGTGCACCGCCGCGAAGACGGCCTCCGGGGTCATCGTGTGCGCGTCCGCCTGCGCGCCCGCGGCCAGGGCCTCGGTGTCGGGCTCGATCAGGTACACGGTACCCGGCGGGCCGCCACGCGGCACGGCGTCCACCAGTACCGTGGTGTCGTAGCCGCCATCGGCCAGTTCGTATGCCAGGTGGATGCCGCGGATGCCGAAGTCCGCCACCCGCACCCACTGCGGCAGCGGCTCCCTGGCGAGCCGGTTGGCCACTTCCACGCCGAAACCGTCGTCACCCAGGAAGATATTGCCCACTCCAGCAACCAGCATCCGGCGCATGGTTCACATCGCGCTGAGCCTGGCGTACCGGATGATGTCCGGCGTCGATTTCAGAAACACGTAGGTCGCATAGCCGCCGATAACAAGCGCTACCGTCCAACCGAAAACGCGCATTTAAGCCTCCTTGGCCTCCACCGGTTCGAGTTCGTCCGGATCGTAGTAGAAGAACCGTCCGTATTGCTCATGTAGGTCGGCGGCGGGGTCGTCTTCCACCACCACCGCCACATAAGTCCTGTTCTCAAGATCGCGGTGGACGGCTTCGACGCGAGCCACCCGCCCGGCCAAAACCACGTCCATCGAATCCGAGCGCCGCCGCGGCCGGATGCGTACGCGGTCGCCTCGATGGAATACCCGGCGCATGTGGCGGACAGCGCCGTGCAGGCGCTCGAAGACCTCCCGTGGGATCGAGTCCGAGCGCTCCACGATGGCGCGCGCGCGGGCGTCGGCGGCCCGGGCCTCACGCTTCTCCTCCTCCGTCAGAGTCATTACGCGCAGCGTGAGGAGTTCGTCGATCTCGGTGGCATCGCAGAGGTCGCCGGGGCTTTCGGGAGCCACCGCCGGATAATCGTAGAGAATGATGGGCGAGGAGAGCATCATGTCGCGCTCGCCCGGCGCTCCGGCCAGCACGGGAAAGGTCTGGAGGTTGGAGCAGAGAGCCGCGGCGGCCTTCGCCTCCGGGGGCGGCTCGATGAGCGAAACGAACGCGCCCCCGCGCACACCCAGTAGGGTATGGGTCCCCACCAGGGAATGCCGCATGGCGCCGGTACGGTCGGTCCCGGACCAGGTCGTGAGGTTCTCGACGAGTACACGGAGCTTCAGTAGCGGCCCGATGCTTTCGACGGCCAGCCGGACCGTGCCGCGAATGGCTTCGTCCACCGCGAAAGGCTCGGCGCGTTCCGCCGCGAGCAACTCCCGGGCCGGGACGTTCTGAAGGACCACCTCGCGCTCGATCCCCTTGTCCCAACTCTCCGGCCCTTCCGCCTGCACCTGAAGAAAGCGCACCGTGATATCGAACACGGGTTCGCCGGCGGGCTCCACCAGGCACTCCGTCTGCATCCGCCAGGCTTCGCCGCCGTCTTCGGCCCAGGCGCGCGGCGCCACCACCCCGAACTGCCACCGGAACTGGTTCTTGACCGACGAAGGCCGGTAGGGGTACAGCACGTAACCCTCGTACAGCACGGCGTCGGCGACTTTGCGGGCGAGGTCGAAATTCATGAGGCCGGCTCCCGGACGCCGTCGAGCAAGGCCTCGATGGCGTCTTCCCAAGATGTCAGCGCGCGCTCGGCCTTGAACCGCTGCAAAGCGTCGAGACTTTCGCGTCGCAGCCGTATCCAACCGCAGCCGGGGTAATACGCATCCATCAGTTCGCGCCAGACGCCGGCCGGCAGGCGGAAGGCCGCCTCCCTATCCCAGGGCACCTGCCGCACCGAGTAGCCGTTTTCGGTTTTGGCGAACACAGTGCCGCTGAACAGAAACAGGAGCGGGATCTCGCCATCCTCGATGGCGTGCAGGTATTTGGTCGAGGCCACTTCGAAGTCGTACGTGCAGGGGACGGGCAGATCCACTTCCACGCTCTGCTCGAAAGCCGGCACGGCAAGGGCGGCGTGGGTCCACACGAGCGGGCGCAGGGTATCGCGCCAGCGGGCCGGTGCGCCGAACAGTTCGAGCAACCGGTCCTGCTCGGCCGGCGAGTACCCGCGCCGCCGCGGTTCCACCTGCACCTGGCAGCGCAGCATGGCGGCGTGAACGGGCGCGGCGTCCTCGATGCGCAGGCGGAAGGAGAGCGCCGGCGCCGCGGCATGCTTTTCCGGCCGCACCCCGGCGATGGTGAACGTCATGCGGCCCTCCCGCGCACCGTTTCGAAAAACGCGTCGATTTCATTCCAGGCTTCGTCGCCGCCGCTGAACCCCCGCCAGCGCCGGCGGATGCGCCCCACCAGTTCGTAACAGGCGTCGATGGGAACGATGAACGCATCGGCCCGTCCTCTGAGCCGGCTCACCAGCAGCGCTTCCGCATCGGGCGACAGCGTCTCCAGAACCGGGTTCGCCCGAATCACCTCATTCCACGCCGCGACGGGCAGCGCGGATTCGGTGGCGCCCGCGGGACTCGGGTAGAGCGCCACCGTACGGTTCAGGCGCGAGTTGAAAAAGAAGAATGCGATGCCTACCGGGATCTCGAACTCGTCCCACTGCGCGCCGGTGAGAACCAGCCCCGGAGTGTGAAGATAACGGTCCGGTACCGCCCGGTAGCGGCCCCCCGCGGCTCCCGGGTTGGTGAAAAGCAGATAACACGGGCGGCAGACGCACATCAGGCCGCGCTTCTCGATATCGACCACGTGCCCGTGGCCCTCGCCCGCGGGCACGTCGCAGAACTCGCACCGTTCCCCGGCGGGCCGCGGCGGCGCCGATTCAAGGAGGCGGCGCATCTTGAGCACGGCCTCCATGTCAGGCCCTCACCGTGGGCGCGATCTGCACCAATGCCGGGACCGCACCGAGAACATCCACCTGCTCCACCTCAGGCGCCGCTTCCGCCACGGCCTCTTCGATGTGCGCGGCGAGTGAAGCGGCCGGCGGCCCACCCGGCTCGATGCGCACCCTTGCGACCCCTTCGTCCAGGCCCTCGAAGACCAGGCGCTGGCCGTCAAGCCGCCGTTCGATGCGCGCCAGCGCCCGCCGAATGCGCGTTTCGGCATCCACCGGGTGCAGACCATGCACGAGTAGCAGGCTGGCTACGAGCCGGTCGTCCACGAGCCGCTCGAGCAGCCCGTCGCCGGACTCGCGGGCGATCTCCACCACCTGGCGGAGCCCTTCACCATACACCTCCATGAGAACCCTGACGAGTTCCTCGGCCCTGGCCCGGGCGCGCAAATCGCCCGCTTCGGCAAACTCCGCCAGCAGGCTCTCCACGCGCCGGACGGCTGCATCGATGGGCATTGTCCCGGGCATCTATACCTGGGGCTCCAGCATGTTCAGCATGGTGGGCGAGTGGCGCCGCTCGATCTCCTTGCCGCCGCCAAGGTACATGTGGACCCCGCACGGCAGGCAAGGATCGAAGCTGCGGACCGTGCGCATGATATCGATCCCCTTGAAATTGTCGCGGCTGCTCTCCTCGAAGATGGGCTGGTCCTGCACCGCATCTTCGTAAGGCCCGGGAGTCCCGTAAGAGTCCCGCGGGCTGGCATTCCAGGGCGTGGGCGGATAGGGATGATAGTTGGCGATCTTCCCGCCGCGGATGACCATGTGATGCGAGAGCACGCCGCGCACGGCTTCGGTGAAGCCGCACGAGATGGCTTCCTTGGGGACCTTGAATTCCTCCCAGGTCTTCGTCCGGCCGGCGCGCACCTCGGCCAGTCCCTTGTCGACGAAATGCAGGGCAGCGGCCGCCGCGTACGCCTGGAAGTAGGTCCGGGCACGGTTCCGCTCGATCGTATTGCTCCACTGCGGGACCTTCCACTCGAAGCTGGCGGGACCCTTGGTGGCGGTCTTCGGAAGGTTGATCACGACGCTGTTCCCGGTGGCCTTGATGTAGCCGATGTCCACCAGACCGCTCAACGCCGTGGACCACAGCCGCGCCAGGGGTCCGCCCCCGGTGTCCAGCGGCAGGTAGTCCTTCCCGTCGTACCACCGCGGCGACATCACCCAGCTATACCGCTCGCCGAACTCGCGCTTCTGCGGTTTGGGAATGGTGTGCTGGTTCCAGGGATGACGCTCGTCCACGGGATTCCCCAGCGGGTCGTGCGTAACGAATTTCTCTTTGCCCGCCCAATCCTCGTAATAGGAACTGCCGAGCAGGATGCGGATGCCGAGATTGATTTTGACAAGGTCGTTGGTCACCAGCTTACCGTCCACCACTACGCCGGGGGTCACGTACATGGCGCGGCCCCAATCATGCATGTTGCGGTATTCGAACCGGCACTTGTCGGGGTTTTGCAGGCTGCCCCAGCATCCCAGCAGCGTCCGCCGCCGGCCAACTTCCTCGTAGCCCGGCAGGGCCTCGTAGAAGAAGTCGAAGAGGTCGTCGTGCATCGGCACCACGCGCTTCATGAACTCCACGTACTTCATGAGGCGGACCTGGTAATCGGTGAACAACTGCACGGTGGCGTGCGTGCCCACACCGCCGGCATAAAGCGTGGAGGGGTGCACGTGCCGTCCTTCCATCAGGCAGAACATCTCCCGCGTCATGCGGCTCATCTGTAGCGCCTCGCGGTAGAATTCCCCCTCGAAAGGATTCAGCGATTTCATGATGGCGCCGATGGTGCGGTAACCGTGCGCCTCGGCATGCGGCGCTTCGGTCTTTTCCGCGCGTTCCCACACCCCGGGGTTCGTCTCGCGCACCATCTTCTCGCAGAAATCCACTCCCACCAGGTTCTCCTGGAAGATGTTGTGGTCGAACATGTACTCCGCGGCTTCGCCCAGGTTGACGATCCACTCTCCAAGGGCGGGCGGCGCGACGCCGTAGGCCATGTTCTGCGCGTAGCACGAGCAGGTGGCATGGTTGTCGCCGCAGATGCCGCAGATGCGGCTGGTGATGAAATGCGCATCGCGCGGGTCCTTGCCCTGCATGAAGATGGCGTAGCCGCGGAAGATGGAAGAGGTGCTGTAGCACTCCGTCACGCGGCGGCGGCCGAAGTCGATCTTCGTGTAGATGCCCAGGCTCCCCACAATACGCGTGATGGGATCCCAGGCCACCTCCACGATGTTGCTCTTATTACTATCGAGACCGGGCACTTCCTGTATCACGGTACTCATGTTGATCTCCCCTCCTCGGCAACTCTCAATGCGCCCACGGCCGTTCGTATCCGGTGGTCAGCTTGCGGCCGGGGTGCCGCCACCTCGGCTCCTTCTCCATGGTGCCGAGCGTGATCGCGCGCAGCCGCCGGATCATGGGGCCGTAGAAATGCCCGGTGATCTCGGTGGAGGCCTTGCTGCCCGGCGGCTCGTCCATGAAGGGCATGAACTTGTCCGGGAAGCCCGGCATGGTGCAGGCGATGCAGATGCCGCCGACGTTCGGGCAGCCCCCGATGCCGTCCATCCAGCCGCGCTTGGTGACGTTACACTTCACCACCGGGCCCCAGCACCCGATCTTTACCAGGCATTTCTCCGAGCCGTATTCGGATGTGAAGTCGCCCTGCTCGTAATACCCGGCGCGATCGCAGCCTTCGTGCACGGTCTGGCCGAAGAGCCAGGTGGGCCGCAAGCGGTCGTCGAGCGGAATCATGGGCGCGTTGCCGGCGGCCTGATGCAGCAGGTATAGCAGCGTCTCGCTCATGTTGTCCGGCTGCACGGGGCAGCCCGGAACGCACACGATCGGGAGGCCCGCCTTGGAGCGCCAATTCCAGCCCAGGTAGTCGGGCACTCCCATGGCGCCGGTCGGATTCCCCTGCATGGCATGAATGCCGCCGTAAGTGGCGCAGGTGCCGGCGCAGACCACGGCCCACGCTTTCGGCGCGAGACGGTCGAGCCACTCCGTCAGCGGCATAGGCTGCCCCGTGCGCGGGTCATTGCCGAAGCCCGTCCAGTACCCCTCGCTCTTGATCTTCTCGTTCGCAACCGAACCTTCGACGACGAGAACGAAGGGTTCCAGCCGGCCGGCATCCGCCTGCCAGAACCACTGCATGAAATCGTCGCCCACCTGATAATCGACCAGCGGCCAATGGAACTGCACCTTGGGCAGGCCCGGAAGCGCGCCCATCGCGATGTCCTCCACGCTGGGCAACGTGGCAGCGGTAAGTGATACCGAGTCGCCGTCGCAACTCAGGCCCGCGTTCATCCACAAAACATGTACAACTGCTTCCTCTTTGTCGGATGCCATGGATTGGGCTCCTTCTGCACACACGTATCTTCCCCGCACTTCGGGGACACCGAAGTTACCGAGTTAGGGTGTCCGGCTGAGCCGGCCGATCGCGACTTTCGCATGCACGAGCACGGTGTCGCCTGCCGCGGCGTCCACCAACTCCACGCTGACTTGTTCGATCGTTGAGCCCATGTCCACTCTGGCGGTGCCGTCGCCGGGAAGTTCGATGACGCGGGCTGTGACACCCTGATCCGAGCACGTAATACAAGCAGGGTCGCATTGGGTGAACGCTACGGCAGCCTCACCCCTGGTCGAACCGGCCATTCATCCCTCCGCCCCTCTGCAAAATGCGGAAGAGTTCTCAACTAATTGCCAACCTAACGCGTTCCCCCCCGGGTTGTAAAGCGACGAGAGCCCCATCGGCGGGTGATGTGTGATTTTGACACCGGTCCACGGATGCGCGGTTTCGCACGTCCCCGCAAAGACGCGTCACGGAAATTCGGCAAAGAACTCAGACAACAGATCTGGAACTCTGATTTAGGTAAGGCCCAATGCTGTGTCGTGCGGTTTTGGCACCGACCACTTGCCCGGCCCTTCGGCTGGACGGGGCGGCGATCACACCGAGCGTGGTAGAGATCTGGACAAACGTCCGGCCGGTTTGGAAACGAGCCTCGCAAACCGGCCGGGAAACTACGATTGCACCGCGTCGTGCCCGAAGCGAGCCGGAAGCGGCTGTTCCGCGGCGCCCGGCGCCGCGCCGGCGCGTTCCGCGACCAGCAGGCTGGCCAGCGTACGGGCGTGCGGGCCGGCGGGCAGCAGCACCACCCGCTCCCCGTTCTCCAGCATCTTCTGGGTCTCCAGAATCTCGAACAGCGTGCCGGCCACGGCCGGGTCCTGCGCGATCTCGCGGAAGGCTTGTCCGAGCGTATTGGGCCGGATGGCGGCGGCGCGCGCGAATTCGAACGCCGCTTCCCGCTCGGCCGAACTGGTGATCACGCTCACTTGGTTGACCCCCGCCTGGCGGATGGCGGAGGTGACCTGCCGCAGCCGGTTCACCACCTTTTCCTCGATCTGCCGAATCATGCCGGCATCTCGGAAATGCACCTTGCGAATGTACACCGAGCCGAGTTGGTAGCCCCACGCCTGCGACTTGGCGGAAACCTCCGCGCGCACCGTCTGGCTCATGTTGTGGCGCGTCTCGAGCATCTCGGAGAGCGGCATGTTGCTCAGGCAGCGCACCGTCGCGTTGCTCACGTTGGCGCGCAGCGAGCCCCGCGGGTCGGTGTTCTTGAACAGGTACGCGACCGGGTCGCTGATCCACATCTCGTACCAGATGCCGATGCCCATGGGGGCGCCTTCCTCGGAGTTGACCGGCTGGCTGCGCAGGTACTCCTGGTCGAGCCGCAGGTCGAGCACGTGGCAGGAGCCCAGCAGGTTGACGATGAAGGCCGCGGGGCCGAGCGAGAACGGCAGGATATGGAGGCCCGGCTCGTCCAGCACGCCCAGCACCTTGCCGAACAGCACATACACCCGGCAGGTGCGCTCCTGGACAACGGCGTACAGGCCGAAAAGGCGCGCGAACATGCGCAGGACCGGCTCGGCGATGAACAGGCCCACGAAAACGAAGAGGGCGGCTCCCAGCGTTTCGGCGGTCATTGGCGTGCCTCCAGATAGATTTGTTGCGCCTTGTCGTAGAGCGCCAGCCACACGTTGCGCAGGTAGGCGCCGAGTACGCCCGGACCGGCGCGGTGCAGTTCCGCGAGCTCCCCGGCCAGGGCCTTGATGGGCTCCACTTCAGCCTGCGCGCGCAGGGTCTCGATCTCCACCGCGCGTTTCGATTGCACGATCTTCTGGTCGGCGCCCGCCTGCGCCAGGCTGATGTCGCTGGATACCTGGTTATGCGCGGTATTGATGGCGGCCAGCGCCGACTCGACCTCGGGCGGCGGATCGATGCCGGTAATCAGCGAAGCGTCGAGCACCACGCCGTAGCGCGCGGCCGCCGAGCGGCACTCCTGGTCCATGTACTCGTTCAGGTCGCGCAGGTTCTTGCGGAGGTCGTTGATGGATACGCCGATCACTTCGCTCGAAGGCCCGGCCGCGGGTGCGGGGCTGCCGGCCACGGCTGCCAGCGCCACGGGCTTC
>Ga0316628_100001171_pt1 | contig 18223 bp, 17 predicted proteins | sample OWC_Aug_M2_C1_D5_FD_207648 | JGI IMG/M metagenome (GOLD analysis project Ga0316628, IMG submission 207648) | Wetland soil microbial communities from Old Woman Creek delta, Ohio, United States - OWC_Aug_M2_C1_D5_C | ecosystem: Environmental > Terrestrial > Soil > Wetlands | place: USA: Ohio... | reverse complement strand
CGGAAATACTTCCGGCGTGTACGGCTCGGGGGTTGGGGTAGGCATCGAAGGGCACAGTAGTTCGGGCTCGGGCGTTCACGGGGAGAGCTATAGCGGCTATGGCATCGATGGGTTCAGCAGCACCAATATCGGAGTGGCGGGCCTCGGCGCAGTCTTTGGCGTCTACGGCAACAGCGCGAACATTGGAGTCTACGGAAACAACCAGGGTACCGGGCCTGGCGTTAAGGGATATAACTTGAACTATGGCAGCACCGGCAGCCTGGGCACACAGGATGGTTTTGGTGTCGGCACGGGCGTGCAGGGCATTGGCAGCTATGGCGTGCGCGCCACGGGATACAGCAGGGGCGTCTACGCCACCAGTGACAGCGGCTACGGTGTCTACGCCAGTGGGGGCACCTACGGCGTGTATGGAGTGGCCGGCTCGTTCCACACGGGCGTATACGGGTCCGCGCCTGGCGGCTATGGGGTATATGGTCTAGGCGACAACGGTGTGCGCGGCGAGGGCAACGCTTACAGCACCAGCGCGGGCGTCGTTGGCGTTGGCGGCGCCACAGGGAGTGGGGTCTACGGCCAAGGCGGCGGTTACGGGGTCTACTCATCAGGTAACTTCGGGGCGAGCGGCAGCAAGTCAGCAGTTGTGGCACTTGCGGATGATCGCGTGGTCGAGCTTTACGCCGTGGAGAGCCCCGAAGTCTGGTTCGAGGATTTCGGCTCTGCGGTCCTGATCAACGGCCGCGCACAGGTGACGCTCGACCCTACGTTCCGGGACACCGTGAACACTGGAGTGAACTATTACGTCCTTCTGACTCCGAACGGCGAATGCCAAGCGCTTTACGTGATGCAGAAGTCTCCCGACGGGTTTCTCATCCGCGAAGCCGGCGGAGGGAAATCCGGCATTACGGTTGACTACCGGATTGTGGCGAAGCGGCGCGGCTTTGAAAACGTGCGCCTGCAGGAAGTGGACGCCGATGAGGATGCGGTTAAGTCCGTCCGCGAGCAGAACCGCGCCCGCGGCGGCCGACCCGTGCTCCGCCTCCCGAAGCAGCTCCCAGCTTCCCAGGCGCCCACAGAGTCAGCTAAGGCCGAAGCCGGTTCAGCGACGTTTCGCGGCTTGGTGCAATTCCAGGCCGCGGGTCAAGGAGGGGGCAGCCGTTAGGGTTCGCCTGGCTGTGGGCCATTCTTCCCGGACGAACCCGTGACCGCCCTCGGTTACGTCCCATACGGGGCGACCTCTGCGCGTACCGCTTGGTCAGAAGGGATAGCCAGGCTGACGCCGGAATACTTCGAGTGCGCGCCTCACAGCGTTCTGTTGCAGGGCCGCGGCGCGCCTTGACAAAGCAGGGGCTTTCAGATAGCTTGCCTTCCTTGCTCCTCCGGTCCTCAATCCACAAGGCAGGGGGTTGATTTGCCGCGCAAACAGGTGGTTACGCTCATCACCGATTTCGGCGACGCCGACCACTACGTGGGCGTCATGAAGGGCGTCATCAAAGGAATCAATCCCGAGGTCGAAATCGTCGACGTCTGCCATCAGGTGAATTCCTACGACATCTTCGACGGGGCCTATGCGCTGGCCCAAAGCTACCGCTTCTTCCCTACCGATACGATCCATCTGGTCGTCGTCGACCCGGGCGTGGGCACGGCGCGGCGGCCCATCCTGGCGCGCACGATGGACTACAAGTTCGTGGCACCGGACAACGGCGTCCTCTCGCTCGTTTACGAACGCGAAGAATCCATCGAGGTGCGCCACGTCACCTCGGACCATTACTTCTTGAACCCGGTCAGTAACACCTTTCATGCCCGGGATGTCTTTGCGCCAGTTGTGGGCTGGCTCAGCAAAGGCGTCGAGGTCGACAAGTTCGGAGAACCCATCACCGATTACGCCAAGTTCCTTTCCCCCAAACCCAAACGGGTCGGCGAGCAGCTTTTGAAAGGCGTGGCCCTCCGCGTCGACAAGTTCGGGAATATCATCACCAACATCAGCCCGGAGGACGTTCCGCAGCTCTTCCAGGAGAATCCTCCCCCCTTCAAGATCATCATCAACCAGCAGGAGATTACCCGCCTGAATCTTTCCTACACGATGGGCAAACCTTCGGAGATTTTCGCCATCGTCGGCAGCTCGGGATTTCTGGAGATTTGCACCAACCGCGGGTCCGCCGCCAAGGCGCTTAACGCCGGCCGCGGTGTGGAAGTGGGGGTCCTGCTCGGCGAGGGCGCGCCCCCCACGCCTTAGGCAGCCAAGCCGGCCGTAGGCGCGGAGATACCTCAACTCTCAAAACGATAGGGGGAACTCCCGGCTCAGGAGGGAGACGGCTTCGCTGCCGCAGGCGCGGCCACCGCCAGCTTCTCAACTCGCACGCGGGCCACCCGGCGCCCTTCCATCTCGAGCACCGTGAAGCGGCGGCCTGCGAAGACGAAGGTCTCCCCGCCGCGCGGAATCAAGCCCAACTGCGCGAGGACAAAGCCGGCCAGCGTTTCGTAGCCCGCGCCGCGGGGCAGAACGACATCGTAGTCGTCCGCCAGCTCGCGGAGATTGATGGCACCGTCCACGACCATCACGTTTTCCGCGACCCGGTGAATGGCCTTCTCCTCGCGGTCGTACTCATCCTGAATTTCGCCCACAATCTGCTCGAGGATGTCTTCCATGGTGGCAAGCCCGACGAACGTGCCGAACTCGTCCACCACCAGGGCCATTTGCGAATGGCGCGCCCGGGCTTCGTCGAGCATCTGCGCGAGGGACATCGCTTCGGGCACGATCATGGGCTGGTAGAGCAATCCCTTCAGGTCAAGCGGAGCATCGAGGGGGACGCGCATGCGCAGACGGTCGAAGGTCACGCGCAGCAAGTCCTTGGTGTTCAGGATGCCGATGATGTGATCGGGCGAGCCCTCGTAGATGGGGACGCGCGAGTAGCGATCCTCCACGACGTGCTGGAGCAGAGCGTGCAGATCCTGAGTCATGGCCAGGCAGGTGATCTTGGGCCGCGGCACCATCACCTCCCGCACGCGGATGTTCCGCAGGTCGAATACCCCTTCGATCATTTCTTCTTGCTCTTCATCCAACAAGCCGCGCTTGCGAATGCCCGCCACGATCAACTTGACTTCTTCGGGCGTGTGGACGGTGCCGTGACTCGTCCCAGGCGGATGGCCCATCACACGCAGGACGCCGCTCGCCATGCCGTCCAGAACGCGGACGGGGTGCTTGGTGAGCTTCAGGAAGAGGGCCATCAGAGGGGCGATCAGCAGGGAGACCTGTTCCGCGCGATCGTAGGCCAGGGCCTTGGGCACAAGCTCTCCCAGCACCATCAGCAGCGTCGTGATGAACAGGAAGGCCGCACCCACGGCGATGGAGTGCGCGACGGTGGCGGCCACGAGGCGGTCCAGGTAACCTTCCAGCGCCGCCTCAATGGCGCGCGCCATGATCATTTCACCCAGCGCGCCCATCAACAGGCTCGCCACCGTGATGCCGAGCTGGATTCCCGAGAAAAGCACGCCGACGTCGCTCAGGAGCACCTGCACGCCACGCGCCCGCGAATCGCCTTGGCGGACGAGCTGCTCCAGCCGCGACCGCCGCACGCTCAGCAGGGCGTACTCAGCCGCCACGAAGAACCCATTGAGCAGAACCAGGCCCAGGATCAGCAGGGCCTTGAGCATCGCCGACATCGGTCAGTTCCCCTAGAGGACTTGATTGTACCGTCAAACCTTGCAGGAGTTCAAAAGCGGTGAGTCATTCACCAAGGGGCGCGGTAAGGATGAAGGCGGATTTTCGCTCCACATTCAGTAGTCAAGGTGGCTCCGGCAGAGCTTGCCGTTACCCGTGGGTATCCCGCATCTCGGGGGGGAGGGCTGTTGCGCACGCGGGGCAGAAGTTCTGGCCTGCAGTGACCGGCTCACCGCAAGACGGGCAGCGCAACGGTTTTTCGGAACGGGAAGCCCACAGGACCCCTATGCCAAGTCCCGTGAACATCAAGCCCATCCCGCCCAAGATCACGGGAAGAAGGAAAAACCCGATGTTGTAACCGGCATCGAAATGAACGTCTGCAGGATCCGAGGGATTGTAGAGGATGGAATGCCGAGTTCCCGGCGCGTACCGGTCCGCCTTCCCCTTCATCTCTCTGTAGCTCGACGAACGGTAGGACGAAGAACTCGGCGTGTTGAATTCGCGGCCGTCGACTGTGTAGCGGAACTCGATCTCCGTCCCGTACATTGTCGTCCCTTCCGAATCGCGCCCACGGGTGACTTCGCTCCGTGTCACCTCGGCCTCAACGGACGGCCAAGTCTTCAGGATGGTGTATTGGCGGTTTCCCGTCCAACCTGCCAGGGCAAGCATAATGATTCCAATCGGGGTGAAAACCAGGCCAACCAATCGTGCCACTCCGATCCCTCGATCTGTCATCGCATCCTCCAGAGGTCGGTATCGCGGCAATTCGCATTGACGTGCTGTGACTTTTGGACGGAATTCTACCACCCAAGATTATGGAGGCAAGGCCAATGTTCACATTCCCGACCGTGCCGGACGCGGCCCCGTGGCATTCCCATGCTAGAATTGGCTGCGCACTCCTCAGGGCAAAAGCATGGCTGAATCCGCTCGTCAGACACTCAAAACCGCTTGCCCACTTGACTGCCCGGATGCGTGCAGCGTTCTGGCAACGGTGACAAATGGGCGTGTCGTGCGCCTACAAGGGGATCCCGACCATCCCTTTACGCGTGGGTTCCTGTGCCACAAAGTGGCCAATTACGATCGGCGGCTATACTCGCCATTGCGCGTTCTTCATCCCCTCCGACGCATCGGCGCCAAAGGCGAGGGGAAATTCAGGCGCATCACATGGGACGAAGCGCTTGATGAAATCGCCTCGCGCTTCAAGTCCGTCATTGCGCAATTCGGCGGGGAGGCGATTCTTCCCTATTCCTATGGTGGGTCCCTCGGCATCGTCCATCGCTTGGCGGGGCATCGCTTCTTTCACCGCCTGGGCGCGAGCCGGCTGCTGCGCACCATCTGCGATCCCGCGGCCATGGCTGGCTGGGAGATGACTCTCGGCAAGCACTGTTCAACGGATCTCGCTCAAGCTGAGCAATCGGACCTCATCATCATTTGGGGCATGAACATCGCGGCGACGAGCGTGCATTTCGTTCCCATCGTCAAGGCGGCCAAAAAGCGCGGTGCGCGCGTCGTGCGGATCGATCCCTGCCGCAACCGTACCTCGCATCTCGCCGACGAGCAGTTGCGACGGCGGCCCGGTACCGATGGCGCGCTGGCACTCGGCGTGATGCACGTCCTGATCCGCGATGGTCTGGCAAATGAAGAGTTCGTGCGCGACTTCACGGTCGGCTACGATGCGCTGTGCGAGCGCGTGATGGCTGAATATCCCCTCGATCGGGTGAGCGGCATCACCCAGGTTCCCGTCGAGCCGATCGAGCGGCTGGCGCGCGACTACGGCCGGGCCCGCGCGCCCTTCCTGCGCGTGGGCTTCGCGCTGAGCCGACACGAAAACAGCGGAATGGCCATCCGCACGATTGCTTGCCTCCCGGGCTTGATCGGAGCATTCCGCAGGCCGGGCGGCGGGGCGCATCACGACACCGGCCCCTGCTTTGAGTTCAACTACAAGCGCGTCACCGGAGAAGATGAGTTCAAACCCTCGACCCGCCAGATCAACATGGTGAAGCTCGGCGCGGCGCTGCTCGAAGAAAAGAACCCGCCTGTCAAGGCGCTCTACGTCTACAACTGCAATCCCGCCGCGGTCGTGCCTGACCAGGCCCGCGTGCATCAAGACCTCCGGCGCGAGGACCTCTTCACAGTCGTGCACGAGCAGGTGCACACGGATACGGTCGATTTTGCGGATATCGTCCTGCCCGCACCGACTTTCCTCGAATATCTCGACCTCTACAAGAGCTACTGGCATCACTACCTGCAAATCGGCCGCCCGGTAATCGCGCCGCTTGGTGAGGCCAAGCCGAATCTGGAAGTATTCCAACTCCTGGCGCGCCGGATGGGTTTCGAAGAACCGTGCTTCCGGCTGCGCGAGTTTGAAATCATGCGCGAGGCGCTGGATCCCCCCTCGCCTTTCCTGGCCGGGCTCGATTTTTCAAAGGTCCGGGCGAGTGAGACGGTCAAGCTGAATGTCCCAGAAGTTTCGAACGGCAGGCTGCGCTTTTCGACGCCTTCGGGCAAAATCGAATTCTACTCAGATTCGATGACGCGGCTGGGCTTCGACCCGCTGCCGGGCCACACGCCGTGCTCGGACGGCGCGGAAGCGTGTTCTAAGAATGGGAAACATCCTCTGCAACTGCTCGTGCCGCCTGCCGTGCATTTCCTGAACACGACTTTCGGGGCTGTCGAAGAGCAACGGCGGCGCATGGGCCGTCCGACATTGAAGGTTCACCCAGAGGACGTTGAAGCGCGTGGTATCCACGGCGGAGATCAGGTTCGCGTTTTCAACGACCGAGGCGAGTGCGGGCTCCGCGCCGAAGTGAGCGAAGATACCCGCAAAGGTGTCGTGGTCGCCGAATCCATTTGGTGGGCCAAGCGCTCACCCGGCGGCCGCGGTATCAACACGCTCGTCTCTTCGCGCCTGACGGATCTCGGCAGCGGTTCCACATTTCAATGTAACCTTGTCGAGGCGGAAAAAGGGTAGCTGGCATGCGGTAGACGGGGCATGGCAGAAACCTCGGTGAAGACTCAAAGCGGACCACAGACACCAAATGGAACATTCTTTTGCCGCTCGTATCCGCTGCTACTACGACCTCGAGTTGCCCCGGCGGCATGGTGCGAACAAGCGCCGGCCGCTGCTTATCGCGCTCCACGGTTATCAGGGCAACAAGGACTCGATGATGCGTGTGGCGCGGCGGATCGCCGACGGGAAGATGCTTGTCATCTCCCTCCAGGGCCCGAACCAGTTCTGGTTTCGGCTGGGAGAAGACCAGAACAAATACAACGTCGGCTTCGGCTGGGGCACAAACTACAAGATGGAGGAGTCCGTCGAGCTCCATCACCGGAACATTCTCAGCCTGATTGACCTTGCCACGAAGAGGCACCGCGCCGACCCAGAGCGTGTTTTTCTTTTGGGCTTCTCGCAGGCCTGCGCATACAACTACCGATTCGTCTTCAGTCATCCGCACAAGGTGCGCGGCGTCATCGCGGTGTGCGGAGGCGTCCCGCAGGACTGGAGCGAAAACTCGCGCTACCAGCCGTCCCTTACCCACGTCCTGCACATCGCGGCTACTCAGGATGAATGGTACTCGCGGGAAAAGAACCTGGAATTCCGCCGCCAGCTCGCCGAACGCGCGGCCTCGCTCGACTTCCGCTTCTACCAGTCCACCCACCGCTTTCCTCGCACCGCCATCCCGCACATTCGCCACTGGATTGAGGATCATTCTGAGTGAACGTGCCGCTCTAGGGCACCAACGCCTTCGAAGGCCGGAGCGCAACGGCCCCTACACCAACTCTAATTCTTCTGCTAGGATACTGTAGATGTACGACGAAATCGTGGCCGTCACGGAGAACCGACCTCTGACCGGCGGCCATTTCCTGCTGAAAGTTCATTCTCCCCGCCAAGCGGCCGCCACGCGCCCCGGCCAGTTCGCCATGATCCGGATTCTCGGCCGCGGAGATGTCCTGCTGCGCCGTCCGATGAGCATCTATGACGTGAAGCCGACGAATTCGCACGGGGCGAAGAAGGGGGCGCCCAAGTCGCCGCAGGTCATGGAATTCCTCTATAAGGTGGTCGGGCGTGGCACGCAGTTGATGGCTGACCTCAAGCGAGGCGACCACGTAGGCCTGCTCGCTCCACTTGGACACGGCTTCTTCGCGGAGGAGTACCTCCCCCGAGCAGAGGCCTCAGATGAGGTCTTGCACGTCGCGGGCGGAATCGGGATTGCGGCGCTGCTTCTTCCCGCCAAGGATTTGGCAAAGCGCGGACTGCACCAGCGGCTATTCTTTGGCGGGAGAACCAAGGCCGATCTGGTGGGCGTGGAAGACTTCAAGCCGCTCGTCCGCGGGATGGCCCTCGCCACCGAGGACGGTTCGCGCGGTCATCGGGGCTTCGTCACCCGCCCGCTCGAAGACTACTTGGCGCGACATCGGCAGAAGAAATTTCTACTCGTGGTTTGCGGCCCTTGGGCAATGCTGGAAGCCTCGGTGACGCTGGCAAAACGCTACGGCCACCCGTGCCTGGTTTCGATGGAGAACCGCATGGGTTGCGGCCTGGGTGTGTGCCTCGGCTGCTCGATCCGCGTGGAAGGGACGGGACACGGAAGCTATCAGCGGGTCTGCACGGAAGGGCCGGTGTTTTGGGCAGAAAAAGTCATCTGGGAGAGCGAAAGCATTCCAAAAACATAAGAGGAAGGCAAAGGGCAAGAATCAAAGGTAAGGACCGGCCAGAGCCCAAGGAAGTTACGATGAATGTGAAGGCAGACTCCGAAGCCAGGCGTTCAAGAGAGGGCAACGGCAAGGGGCGCCCCGCCCGTGAGGAAGAATTCGTCCCGAAGATTGACGTCACCATCGCGGGCATCCACTTTCAGAATCCGGTGATGACCGCGAGCGGAACGTTCGGCTACGGGCAGGAATTCGTTCATCTTATCGACTTGAACCAGTTGGGTGGAATCTGTGTGAAAGGCATCTCTGCCGAACCCATGGCGGGCAATGCGCCGCCGCGCATCTACGAAACCGAGTCGGGGATGCTGAACGCCATCGGGCTGCAAAACGTGGGGGCACGGAAATTCCTGGAGGAGAAACTTCCTTTCCTGCGCACCTTGCGCGCGCGCTGTCTGGTGAACGTCTTCGGCTACTCGACCGAGGACTACGTGCGCTGCATCGAGATTCTGAACGACGGCGAAGGCATTGACGGCTACGAGCTGAACATCTCCTGCCCCAACACGCGCTGTGGCGGGATGGTCTATGGGAACGACCCGAAGCTGACCGAGGAAGTGGTGGCGGCTGCGAAGAAGGCGGCGCGGTATCCCGTCATCGTCAAGCTCTCTCCGAACGTCACCGACATTACGGCGACCGCCCGAGCGGCCGAAGCGGCGGGCGCCGACGCCCTTTCGCTGGTGAACACCTTTGTCGGCATGGCGATTGACGTGGAATCGCGTACGCCACGGGTATCGAACATCACCGCGGGCCTTTCGGGACCGGCCATCAAGCCCGTGGCGGTCCGGATGGTTTATCAGACCTACCACGCCGTGAAGATTCCGCTCATTGGCATCGGCGGCATCGCCAGCGCGCAGGACGCGCTGGAATTCATCATTTCCGGCGCGCAGGCTGTACAAGTGGGCACGGCAAATTTCTATGGGCCCCAGACCGCGCTACACGCCGTCGAGGGAATTCGTGATTACTGCCAGCGAAAACGGCTACACCTCGCTGAGCTTGTTGGAAGCCTGAAAACTCCTGGTGACGGGGCCGGGAGACCCGGCGAATCCTGACCAACCACACCATCGATCCCTGAAACCTCCCGGACGGCATTTCGTCTAGAGCAAGGGCAGGGCTGGGTTTGGCGACCCGCTTGCGCTTCATCTTTAGGAAGCAGCCCGGCCCCCGCGTAGATTCAAGGGCTTGCGGGTAACCCGGGAAGGGGACTGCTATGGATCGGCACCATTGCTGGCGGTTTTTGTGGACAGTAGCTGGAGATGAACGCGGCCCTCATGATTCGCATCAAGGGAGAGAGGAACCCAATGCTCGGCCGACCTCTAACCCACGGGATCTGTGGAGGTTATCTCCACCTGGGAACTGATAAATTGACACCAGCAAAGGGTCTTTGCTAAACTGGGGTGATTACGGACTTGCTGAAGAAGCGTCTCGTAAAGCGCTTGTCCTGCGGGGCTTGGATGGCCCTAGTGGGAACATTGCTGCTGGCTCCTGGCTGCGCGGTTAAGCGGACGACCCGGGTTCTGCCCACTCAGCTACCCCCACCGGCGAAAGAGGCTTCGGCTGCCGAACTCATTGGCAAGGTCAACGCCCAAAGCGCCGCCGTGCGGACGCTTGTTGCCACTGTGGAGCTTGCGCCCACGGCGGGCTCGATCTACTCCGGGATCATCAAAGAGTATCGGGATGTGAGGGGATTCATCCTTCTGGAAAGGCCCGCCATGATTCGCATGATCGGCCAGGCGCCGGTGGTCAGGACCAATATTTTCGATATGGTTTCCGACGGGCGGGAATTCAAGCTCTACATTCCGACCAAGCAGAAGTTCATTGTGGGGAGAAACGACTTCCGGCGTCCCGCGAAGAACTCGCTTGAGAATCTCCGCCCGCAGCACATCCTTCATGCGCTCCTGATCCCGCCAATCGACTTGACGCAGGAGAAATACTTTGTGGAGGAGGCCGAGGAGGGCGTGCGCCGATACTACGTGCTGAGCGTCTTCGAGGCGGGCGACGGCGCCGAACTCCAGCTCAGCCGCAAAGTCTGGTTCGACCGGGCGACACTCCAGGTTTCGCGCCTCCAGCTCTACGGCCTCGGGGGATCGCATATCGAGGACATTCAATACAGTGATTACCGGGACTTTCAGGATGTCAGCTTTCCGACGCACATCGAGATCGTCCGCCCCATCGAGGACTACCGCCTGGGCATCCTCATTCAGAAGGCGACGTTCAACCAACCCATCAGCCCGGAGAAATTTGAATTGAACAAACCCGAAGGCGCCCAACTGGTCGAGCTGGGCGCGCAGAAGCAGCCGGAGGAACCACATGGTCAATAAGATGGTCCTCCAGAACATTCTTCACCGGCCGGTGCGGACGGCCGTGAGCATTCTGGCCGTCGCCATCGAGGTCGGCATGGTGATGCTGGTGGTGGGGTTGACCACCGGCCTGCTCCATGAGAGCGCCAAGCGCGTGGAGGGCGTGGGCGCGGACGTCCTGGTCCAACCCCCCGGTGCATCGTTTTTCTTCGGGCTCACCCAGGCTCCCATGCCCGTCAAGATCGCCGACCGGCTGGCGGAGATTCCGCGCGTCGGCGGAGTCGCCCCGGCGCTTTTCCAGTTCAATTCCACGGGCGGCCTCAACTTGATTTATGGCATCGACATGGAGAGCTTCAACCGCGTGACGGGCGGGTTCGTCTACCATTCGGGAGGTCCGTTCGAGCAGCCGTACGACATGCTCGTGGACGATTGGTACGCGAAGGCCAATCACATCAAAGTGGGCCAGACGCTCAATTTCCTGAATCACAGTTTTCGCGTCGTGGGCATTGTCGAGCACGGCAAGGGCGCGAGGCTCTTCATTCCCCTCAAAACCGCTCAGGAGATGTCCGGAGCTCTCGACAAGGCGTCGATTTTCTTCGTCAAGTGCACAGATCCTGGCTACACCGATCAGGTCATCACGGCGATTCATCAATTGCTGCCTCGCTACCAGATCCTTTCGGTGAAAGAATACATGTCCCTGATGTCCTCCAACAACCTGCCGGCGATGCAAGCTTTTCTGACCGTCATGATCGCCGTGGCTGTGGTGATTGGGTTCCTGGTGATCTTCTTGTCTATGTACACAACGATTACCGAGCGGACGCGCGAGATCGGCATTTTGAAGTCGCTGGGAGCCTCGAAAACGTATATCATTGAAGCCATCTTGCGGGAAGCCGGCCTTCTCGCCGTGGTCGGAGTCCTGGCCGGGATCGCAGGCACATGGTTTGCCAGGAAGGTGATCCTGGCGTCATTCCCGACTTTGTCCGTCGATTTGACGATCGAATGGGCAGCCCGCGCGGCCCTGCTGGCCATGGTCGGAAGCTTGATTGGGGCGTTTTATCCAGCCCTGCGGGCAGCGCAGCTCGATCCCGTCGATGCGCTGTCGTATGAATAAAGGAGTCAGAAGTCAGAAGACCGGAATCAGCAACCATACCGCGCACGGCCGGGAACGGCTGCGTGCTGACCACTGACGACTGGGACCTGGCAACTACTCTCATGGAACCTATCATCGCCACCCAAGACCTGAAGAAAGTCTTCCGCCTCGGCAAGGTGGATGTGCCGGCGCTGCGAGGCGTGGACTTGATCGTTCAGGAGGGTGAATTCCTGGCGGTGGTGGGGCCTTCGGGGTGTGGGAAATCGACCCTGCTGCACATCCTGGGGGGACTGACGAATCCGACATCCGGCCATGTGCTCGTGGACGGGAACGATTTTATCACCATGAATGATTCCGACCGCACGCGGTTCCGCCGGCACAAGATCGGGTTCGTCTTCCAACGCTTCAACCTCCTGCCGACGCTCACGGCGCGTCAGAATATCGCCATCGCGCAGCATATCCAGGGCAACGGCTTCAACCCGCATCGCTTTGACGCCGTCGTGGAGATGCTGGGCATCGGCGGGAAGCTGAACCATAAGCCTTTCGCGCTCTCCGGCGGCGAACAGCAGCGGGTGGCCATCGCGCGCGCGGTGATCTGCGAGCCCAAGATTCTGCTCGCCGACGAGCCGACGGGCAACCTCGACACGGAGAATTCCCAGATCGTCCTGAACATGTTGCGGGCGCTCAACCGTTCCTTCCGGCAGACCATCCTGATGATCACGCACAACCCTGAAGCCGCCGCCGTGGCCGACCGCGTCGTGCGCATGCGGGACGGGCGGATTGTTTCTGATTGATTCTCTCCGCGTTTCCCGATATTTTCTCGGGATGGAGCCTCATGGCTGAAAGTACCCAAGTCCGCGACCACGCCTTGCCCGAGGCCCCCGCTCGCGGTGAACCGCATCCCCTCAGAGGCGCCGGGGAAAAGCTCAAACAAGCCTTGGTTCGCACCGCCTTCTGGTCTTACGAGCGCGGCACGTGGCAGTACGATCTGATCGTGCTGGCCATTTTGGCGTTCATTTTCCTGACTCCCCGCGCGTGGTTCCAGGACCGTCCCACCCTGCAACTAACCGACCTGCGGCACGTCCAAGGAGTCGTCGAGGTGAGCCAGGGCAAAGAAGGCCATAGCTACCTTTTGGACGCCCGATTGGTCGAATCCCTGGCGCCGCAGAAACCCGAGGATGCCATCCGTGAAATCCTCCGCGCCCGGATCCTAAAGCCTTTTACGATCAAATCCCTCGACACGATCCGAGATCGGAACAACGTGGTACTGGGATACACGGTCGTGGTCGTCGTGCAGTGAGGTCATGCTCCCGGCGACAGGCGGGAGGCGAGGTGGAGAGATGTGGGCTAAGGAGAAACGACGTTGAATCGAGTCTTCCGTTGCCGGCATGCCATGATCCTGGCCCTCGGGATGGCGCCCCTGCTCTGCGGGACGAGCCTGGCGCTCCCACGCAAGAGCAAACTCCCCCCACCCTTGACCGAAATCCTCTCCCATATGAACGAATCCGCCAGGCGGCTCAAGACGATCTCCGCCAGCCTCGAATACACCAAGGTGACGGTGCTCGTGGACGATAAATCCACGGAGAGCGGACAGCTCCTCTTCCGCAAGGGCAAAAGCGCCGACATCCTGATTGAAATCAAGAAGCCCGACGCCAAAACCATCCTCTTCCGCAAGAACCGCGCGGAGATTTTCAATCCCCGGGTCAACCAGATCCAGGAATACGACCTGCAGGAAAAGAGCAGCCTGGTCGAGCAATTCTTCCTGCTGGGGTTTGGCACCGACACCGACCGCCTGAAGAAGGATTACGATTTGAAATTCCTGAAGGAAGAGAACCTCGACGGCGACACGACGGTCGTACTCGAGCTGACACCTCGCTCCGAAGAGACCCTCGCGCAAATCAGCACCATCACCCTCTGGGTCAGTGAGGAATCCTGGCTGCCCGTCCAGCAGAAGTTCCTGCAGCCCGGCGGTGACTACTTCATCGCCCGCTACACCAGCGTCAAAGTCAATCGCGGCATTCCCTCCTCCGCCTTCCAGATCTCCGCCAAAGATGCCAAGCGCGTGAAGATGAACTAGCGGCGGGTCGGATAGGTGATGAAGCCCGCGACCTTCAGCCGGATTTTGTAGAGCCCAGTGCGGGCAGTCATGTAAAGCGTCCGGAAGTCCTTGTCACCCCAGCCGCAATTAGCAGGAAGCTCGGACATGACGATAGTTCCCAGGTGCTGGCCGGTTTTGTCGAAGACCCACAGGCCGCCGGGCCCCGTCACGTAGAGATTTCCTTTGCGGTCCACTTTCATTCCGTCGGGCCCCCCTTGCCGGTCTGACTTCAGCTCCGCCAGCACGCGCCCGTTGGAGACACTGCCGTCCGACGCAACATCGAAGGCGCGGACGTGGCGCCGCGCCGTGTCAGCGACGTAGAACGTCCGCTCGTCGGGGGAGAGCGCCACGCCGTTCGGCCTCTCGAAATCGCTGGCCAACAGGCTGAGTTTGCCATCGGGCGAGATCTTGTATACCCCCTGGAAATCCAGCTCCTGCCTCTCGCCTTGGGGGATTCCGTAGGGTGGGTCGGTGAAGTAGATGGTGCCGTCCGAGCGGACGACGATGTCATTCGGGCTGTTGAGGCGCTTGCCCTCATAGCTTTCGGCGAGCACCATGAGCTTGCCGTCCGGCTCGAGGCGCGTCACGCGGCGGTTGGTGTGCTCGCACATGAGCAGGTGGCCGGAACGGTCGTAGGTGAGGCCATTGGAATTGCCGCTTGGCTCGCGGAAGACCGTGGGCACGGAGCCGGGAAGGTATTTGATGATCTGGTTCGCCGGAATGTCGCTGAACAGAAGATAGCCCTCGGGGCTCCACACGGGCCCTTCGACGAATTTGAAGTCCCCGGCGACTTTCTCGACCTTCGCATTCCTGTCCACCAATTTCCAGAAGCCGGGCGCGGCGGCTTCCAATTCCTGCGCCGCTGCCGGCGCAGGAAGCACGAGAAACCAGCTCATCAGGAACAACACAGAGAGTACATGACAGATTTTCTTTTGGGTTGATGACATCTGCACCTCCAGCACTGCACTCTGATTTAGAGAGCGCATCATATCAGAGGCCGTCCGGGAAATACCTGCATCCCTGGGCGGGTTTGCCGCATCGAACGGAATGCCTCTCTCAGAGGCAGGGCTTGCCTGGAAGTTGTTGAACATCGTGCCGTTCCGCCTTAGAATGGTTGGGTCAGGGCTTGACACTCTTGGACGGATCGTAGGACCACGCGCGGAACCATGCGGCGTGCTGTGTGTCGGCAGCTCAAGCGCCACCTAGTACGGCACACGGTGCGGGATCGATCCCGAACCCGCAGGCAGGGTTCCGAGATGAGTAAGAATTCGTAAATCAATCCGAAACCCGAGGAGGAGATTCAATGTATAAGAGACTCGTAATCGTTGCAGTCGCGGTCTTGGCATTTAGCTGTCTGGCCTGGGCGGCCAGCCAAACCTGGACGGGCACGGTCAGCGACAGCCATTGCAGGCTGAAGCACGCCCAGGCCAACGCGGCGGCGGCCCAGTGTGTGGCCGGCTGCGTCAAGGGCGGGGCGAAATACGTTCTGGTGTCCGACGGCAAGGTCTACCAGCTTGACGATCAGGCTAAATTCGCGGATTGCGCCGGGAAATCCGTGAAGGTCACGGGCGAATTGAAGGGCGACACGATCACCGTGGAGTCCGTCTCCGGCGGCATGTGAGGCAATTGAACGATCGCGGCGAGCCACCGGGAGTCCGGATGGAGAATAGAGGCCGGCCGTCGCGGCGAACGGCCTTGTCTGTCTCACTGGCCACGGCCCAGATTGCCGGAATCCCTCGTCTCGGCAGTCCTCCCTTGCCGGACTGGAGGAAGGTTGTCGAAACTCCTGCCCCCGGGAGGAAGCGTTCCTCGACGGGAACCCTCTCCGATTTCATTCTTCAGGAGGACTGAAGTGCGCAGAATCACCTACCTATTTCTTGTTGTCTTACTCGCCGCGGCGATCAGTCTGGCGGCGCCCAAGCAGCAGACGTTCGTGGGCAGCGTCAGTGACAGCATGTGTGGCTTGAAACACATGATGCCCGGCCAGAGCGACAAAGACTGCACGCTGGAATGCGTCAAGGCGGGCAGCAAATTCGTCCTGGCCGATGCCGCGAAGAACAAGGTTTACCAGCTCAGCGACCAGCAGAAACCCAAGGCTTTCGCGGGGGAGAAGGTGAAAGTGACCGGCACACTGCAGGGTGATACCATCCAGGTGTCCTCGATCGCTGCCACGAAGTAACAGCCGGGGTGATCTTGTTGCTCCCGAATTCGGCCAAGGGTCGGCGGTCACGGAGCCGGCCGGTTAGACCCCGCTCGCTGTTCGCGCTGGTTATCCGCTATAATTCTCGACACAGAGAATCGTGATGGTTGGGAGGAAGAATGGAACGGTCTCCAGAAACACAGCCCGCGCAGCACGAGTGGAAAGTCCGCCGCGTGGGAAGCACCACGTTTGCGATTTCCAAACCCAAGCGCAAACGGCGTAAGCTGCGCCAGACCCGCCTCAAGAACAGGCGGCGGGCGCGCTGACCAAAACAGCCCGCCCCAGCAGGAAATCTGGCACTCAAGGCGAGAGGCGGCTCACCCCCTTACGGCAATACCACGGGGAATTCGAACCCCTTCCGGGTCTGTACGCGCGGCTCGGCAGCAAGTGATGGCCGGGGCGATCGAGACCTGGCCCACTCCGGCCGTGAATTCTTCCGAACCTCCCCTCCCACCCAGGCATCTGATCGAGCAGCGGGAACCACTCCATGGTCCACATTCTGCGCCAATACGGGCACTCCCTAATCTTCGTGACGGTTTTGGCGGAAAACCTGGGACTGCCCGTACCGAGCTTCGCCCTAGTGCTGGTGGCGGCAGCGCTCTCGACGGAGCTTCACCTCGGTTTGATCGACATCTTCCTCGCCTGCACCGTGGGAGCATTGATTGGCGACGCCGTCTGGTACATCCTTGGCCGCCAGCGCGGCCGGCCCATCCTGCGCTTGCTTTGCTCGGTTTCACTGAATCCGGACTCCTGCGTCAGCCGCACCGAGAACCTCTTCGCTCGGCACGGCTTGAAGTCGCTCCTGATCGCCAAGTTTCTTCCCGGCCTGAACACCGTTGCCCCGCCGCTTGCCGGCATGCTACGGATGTCACCCCTGCGGTTCTTGCTGTTCGATCTGGGGGGAATTGCGCTCTGGGCGAGCTCAGCGCTGGCACTTGGCTTGGCATTCCGCTCCCAAGTCGAGTGGCTGCTGGAATGGCTTGCGGCTTTCGGGCGCACGGGCGTGCTGATTGTCGTCATGGCCGTGGCCGGCTGGCTGCTGCTCAAATGGATTGAGCGCCGACGCTTTTACCGGTTCCTCGAGCGCTCGCGCATCTCCGCGCCGGAACTCCGGGAATTACTGGCCCAAGGCGGCTCGGTCGTCGTGGTTGACTTGCGCTCCGACCTGACCTATCGGACTGATGGCCTCAAGATTCCCGGCGCCATCCACATTCCGCCCGGGGAGTTCCGGGCACGTTACGGCGAGATCCCCTCCGGCAGGCCGGTGGTGATGTACTGCACCTGACCGAACGAAGCCACCAGCGCCAGGATGGCGCGGCTCCTCCTCGACCACGGTTACCGGGATGTTCGGCCGCTGCTCGGCGGTTTCGACGCCTGGGTGGATTTGGGCTATCCGGTCGAAATCCACAGGGGGCCTGCGGGGCAAACCACAGCGGTTTCGGGCTCCACCACGCCCGGATAATTCCGTCTCAATGCAACTCTTCCCGGCGTGATAGACTCTACTTATAGGGGCCTGCCGTCGGAGGTTCGTCGAGGAGAACCATGTTGAAGAGGAAGAAGTTAGGGCGCCACGTCGTGAAGAGTATCCTCGCCGGGGTTGCGGCTTTGGCGCTGGGGTGCCTTGTCGCCAGCGGCGCGCGCGCTGCACAGACGCCCTTGAGCCAGGATGATGTCCTGCTGCTCCTTCTGGGCGGCGCGCCCACAGAGCGAATGGTGGGGCTTATCAGTCAACGTGGAATCGACTTCAAGATGAATCCCGACCTCGCCAAGAAATTCCACGACGCCGGCGCCGACGACATCGTCATCGAGGCCCTCCAGAAGGCCAGCGCCAAGGCGCCAACTGCCCCTGGCCCAGCCCCGGCGCGGAGTCCAGCGCCCGCGGCAGCGGCCACGCCGGGCGCCGTGCCCCCCGCCCCCTCCGCCTCCAAGGAAGCCGACCTCGACCGGGAAATCTCCGCCACTTACGCGCGTGACCCGGCCGAGCATCCGCAGGCGCCGACCTTCTCCCTGACCGACTTCAATGGAAAAAACCTCAGCCTGGCCAATTACAGCGGCAAAGTCGTGCTGGTAAACTTCTGGGCGACGTGGTGCCCTCCCTGCCGCGAGGAGATTCCCAAGCTGATTGAACTCCAGGACGATTACGGTCGCCAAGGTTTCCAGGTCGTCGGCATCGTGG
>Ga0316628_100001170_pt1 | contig 18226 bp, 15 predicted proteins | sample OWC_Aug_M2_C1_D5_FD_207648 | JGI IMG/M metagenome (GOLD analysis project Ga0316628, IMG submission 207648) | Wetland soil microbial communities from Old Woman Creek delta, Ohio, United States - OWC_Aug_M2_C1_D5_C | ecosystem: Environmental > Terrestrial > Soil > Wetlands | place: USA: Ohio... | reverse complement strand
GCACGAAGTCGTTCGCATCAGCGAGCCGTACAAGCTGGCGAGCCGCGCCTTCAAGCCCGAGGGCACGATCGTCTCGGTGGGCGAGGTGCGCATCGGCGGCGACGAAGTGATCGTCATGGCCGGCCCGTGTTCGGCCGAGAGCGAACCGCAGGTCTTTCAGACGGCAGCCGCCGTGAGGCGGGCCGGCGCGAAGGTCCTGCGGGGAGGCGCGTTCAAGCCGCGCAGCTCGCCGTACAGTTTCCAGGGGCTCGGGGAAGAAGGGCTGCAAATGCTGCGGGCGGCGGCCAACGAGCAGAACCTGAAGCTGGTGTCCGAGGTCATGGACGTGGCGCAGATCGACACCGTCGAGCGCTACGCCGACATCCTGCAGGTCGGGGCCCGCAACATGCAGAACTTCTCGCTCTTGCGGGAACTCGGGCGGGTCCGCAAACCGGTCTTGCTGAAGCGCGGGATCTCGGCGACGATCGAGGAGTGGCTGCTGTCGGCCGAGTACGTTCTGGGCGGCGGCAATCCCGACGTCGTGCTGTGCGAGCGCGGCATCCGGACCTTCGAGAGCTACACGCGCAACACGCTGGACGTCTGCGCGATCCCGGTCGTCAAGAAGCTGAGCCACCTGCCGATCATCGCGGATCCGAGCCACGCGACCGGGCGCCGCGACAAGGTCGCGCCGATGGCGCGGGCGTCGGTGGCGGCCGGCGCCGACGGCTTGCTCATCGAGGTGCACTGCGATCCGGATCACGCGCTGAGCGACGGCCCGCAGTCGCTGTTTCCCGCCCAGTTCGACCGGCTGATGGCCGAACTGCGGATCATCGCGCCCGCCATCGGGCGCGCGATCTGCGTGGAGCCGCCCGCCCGGCGGGGGTGGGCCGTCACCAAGCTGTAAGTCCCACGAAATGGGCCTTGCCCATCTTCGGCGCGAGCAGTTCATGAACGCTGACGAGCGCTTCATTCCGCTGGTGCGTCCCGGTTCCGGGCCGGCATCCGCCGGGCCGCCGATCTTCGAGCACATCGGCATCGTCGGCCTCGGCCTCGTCGGCGGATCCGTCGCCCTGGCCGCTCGCCAGGCCTGGCCGTCGGCGCTGGTGATCGGCGTGGATCGCAACGAGGTTGTCGAGCAGGCCGTGGTGCTGCACGCCATCGACGTGGCGGCGAGCGATCTGACGATCGTCAGCGAAGCGGACCTGGTCGTCCTGGCGGCGCCTGTAGGCGAGAACATCCGGCTGCTCGCGCGGTTGCCGGAGTACATCGACAAGCCGGTCGTCGTGACCGACGTCGGCAGCACAAAGCGCGCGATCGTGGAGGCGGCGTCGGCCCTGCCGCCAAACGTGGTGTTCGTCGGCGGGCATCCGCTCGGCGGGTCGACCGGCACCGGCATCCAGGCTGCCCGCGCCGATTTGTTCGCCGGGCGGCCCTGGCTGTTCACTCCCTCCGGGCCCGGCGATGCGGAGCCGGGCGCCGGCGTGCAGGAGGCGCTGCGGCGATTGTCCGAGTTCGCGAGAGCGCTCGGAGCGACGCCTCACACGATCGACGCGTCGCGGCACGATCACCTGATGGCGTACATCAGCCACGTGCCGCAAGTGGTCGTGTCCGCCTTGATGCAAGTGGTTGGCGACGCGGTCGGCGGCGAGGGCCTGGCCTTTTCGGGGCGCGGGCTGCGCGATACCACGCGGCTGGCGGGTAGCCCGACGGACATCTGGGCGGACATCTGCGCCAGCAACGCGGATGAACTCGGACCCGCGATCGACGCGCTCATCGACGTGCTGCACGGGTTGCGGGAACACCTCGACAACCGCGAGGCGATCGCCGGGGTGTTCGAGGCGGCCAGGCGCTGGCGCGCCGCGCTGACGGATTCGCGCGGGTGACGACTGCGCGGGCTCGACGCGGCAGATCAGCCAGCCGTCACACATCGCGAAGAGCCCTTTCGCGAGGGCTGCCAGGACGCCACGTCGCGTGCTTCGACAGCCGCCTTCGGCGGCTCGCAACAGTCAGCGGTACCCCCGAACACAAGGACGGTCGTGAGGAAGCAGTCCTTGTGTTCGGGGGGTGCCGCTGACCCACTGGCACCTTGACAGCGGGCGGGCCTGTTGGCCCATCATGGGCTGAGGGGCTTCCATGAACAAAGTCGTGACGAGTGCCGCCGACGCGGTGGCAGTCATTCCCGATGGCGCCACGATCATGATGGGCGGGTTCGGCCTGTGCGGCATCCCGGAGAATCTCATCGCGGCGCTGAAGGAGCGCGGCACGCGCAGCCTGACAATCATCAGCAACAACGCGGGCGTGGACGACTTCGGGATCGGCGTCCTGCTGAAGACGCACCAGGTCCGCAAGATGATCTCGACCTACGTCGGCGAGAACAGGGAATTCGAGCGGCAGTGCATGACGGGGGAGCTCGAACTCGAACTCGTCCCCCAGGGAACGTTCGCCGAACGCATCCGCGCGGGCGGCGCAGGCATCGGCGGCTTCTTCACGCCGACCGGCTACGGTACGGTGGTGGCCGAGGGCAAGGAAACGCGCATCATCGACGGCCGCCCCTACGTGCTCGAAATGCCCCTCAAGGCGGACTTCGCCTTCATCAAGGCGTCCCGGGGCGACACGCTCGGCAATCTGACGTACCGGAAGACGGCGCGCAACTTCAACCCGATGATGGCGACCGCGGCGCAGGTGACGATCGCCGAGGTGGAAGAACTGGTGCAGCCGGGCGAGCTCGACCCAGACGAGATCGTCACGCCGGGGATCTTCGTGCAGAAGATCCTCCAGGGGCCGCGCTACGAGAAGCGCATCGAACGCCGCACCGTGCGCGCCGCCTGAAAAGGCCGCGCGCCCGAAGGTGACCGCAGCAGGGCGGACCCCAAGATCCGCCGAGATCGGACGTGCACGAATCGAGCGTTGACAAACGAGGTCGCCCCATGGCTGTTGACGTGCAGCAGAAGGATCGCGGCGTCGAGAAGCGCGAGCGCATCATCAGGCGCGTGGCGCGCGAGTTGCGCGACGGAGACTACGTGAACCTGGGCATCGGCATGCCCACGCTCGTCGCCAACCACGTGCCGCCCGGCATCCACATCACGCTTCACTCGGAGAACGGCATGCTCGGGGTCGGACCGTATCCGCGCGAGTCGGAAGTGGACCCGGATCTGATCAATGCCGGCAAGGAAACGATCACCGAGACGCTCGGCTGCTGCTACTTCAGCAGCGCCGATTCGTTCGCCATGGTGCGCGGCGGGCACATCGACCTGACGGTGCTCGGCGCGCTGCAGGTGGACGAGCAGGGGAATCTCGCCAACTGGATGATCCCCGGGAAGATGGTGAAGGGAATGGGCGGCGCGATGGACTTGGTGGCTAGCGCCAAGCGCGTGATCGTCGCCATGGAGCACACCACCAAGGACGGCGCTCCCAAGATCCTGCGAGCCTGCACGCTGCCGCTGACCGGGCAGCGCGTGGTGGACCGCATCATCACGGAGATGGCGGTCATCGACGTCACCGACAGGGGCCTGGTCCTGCGCGAGATCGGCGAAGACACGACCGTCGACGCGGTGACAGCGGCGAGCGAAGCGAGGCTGCTGGTCGAAGAGTCACCAGGCGTGTTCTGAGGCGCGAATGGCAGTCGACACCGCCGTTCCGCCGGGGGGCGCGCGACGCTTCATCGAGCGGGTGTAGCCATGCCGGGACGCGAAACGTCGCCTGGAACGACCGCGGTGGCAGTCGAGATCCGGCAGTCAGTCCTCGGCGAGATCACCGACCATGCGCGCGCCGAGGCCCCGCTCGAGTGCTGCGGCATTCTCATCGGGGCCGATCGGCGAATCGAGCGTGCCGCGCGGGCGCGCAACAGCCTGGGCAGCCCGACGCGGTACCTGATCGATCCGGAAGATCACTTCGCCGCTCTGAAGAGTGCCAGGGAGAACGGTCAGGCGGTCGTCGGTTTCTACCACTCCCACCCGGCGTCGGCGCCCGCACCGTCGGACACCGACCGGCTCGAAGCGGCCTACCCGGGCCATTGGCACCTGATTGTCTTTCCAGGCACCGCGGATGACCCGCCCGAGGTCCGCGCGTTCCAGCTCCTGGATTCGGGGAACTTCCTGCCCGCGACACTCGTCCCAATTCCGTGAATGGTGTCTGTCATTCCCGCGCTCGTGCTCGGCCTGGTGATGGATGCGTTCACCGCCTCCGGCGACCCGCCTGATTTCCTGCTGGCCGCGCCCGCGACTCTGCAACAGGTCGATCGAGCTGCCGCGCAGCTCCCGGTCCCTTCCGCGCCGCTGAAACAGGTTGCCGTTAACGGCGCGCGGTTCTTCACCGAATCCCGCATCGCCGAATTCCTCAGGCTGCATCTCGGTGCGCCGTTGCCGGAACCGGCCGCAACGCTGGCCGAGGAACTCCGGGAGCGCTACGCGGGGCACGGGTACTCGTTCGCCCGAGTCGAGGCACGCTTCGACCAGGCGGCGGGCCGTCTCACGTTCGACATCGACGAGGGCCGCATCGACGCGGTCGAATTCGTGGGCGTACCCGGCCACCTCGCCACGGCGTTCACAGAGGACTTCGCCCTTCAGCCCGGCGACATCTTTCGCGATCCGGAAGCGAGGCGGGCACTCCGCCTCCTGTTGCGGCCCACGCAGGGTGCGGTGCAGCCGGACGAATCGGGCGCGGCCGGGTCGGGGGGATCGGACCGTCCGATCCGCATGCCGTTCGAGATGATCGATCGAGACGGCAAGCGAATCCTGATCGTGCACCTGTCCGCTCCGCGCAGTGATTTCAACCTGTCGCTCGGGACGGAGGGGCGCGAGGACTGGTTCAGCCCCGTGGACGGATTCTCGCCGGCCGTCGGGTTCAACGAGACGATCTTCGACCCGGGACGCTTCAACCACACCTACATCACCGGTTACGCCTCCTACAAGTTCGGCCGCGAACGTGGCGGGTACTCTCTCGGCTTCGAGCGTCCCTTCCTGGCGGGGCAGCGACTGTTCTTGGGCGCAGAAGTGCACGACCAGACGGCGTCGGACGACTTCTGGCGGCTGTCGGTGCTGGAACAGAGCCTCGCGACGGCGGGATTCAAGTCTACGTCGCGCGATTACTACGGGCGTCGCGGCTATCAATTGAACGCGTCCGTGCGGTTTGGCGCGGGACACGAGATCCTCGGTGCCTGGCGCGACGAGCGCCAGGAGCCGCTGGCGAACACGACGGACTTCAGCGTGTTCAGGGGCGACCGCACGTACCGGCCGAACCTGCTCGCTGAACAGGGCAGGTTGCACGCGGTGGTGGTCGGCTACATCTGGGATTCGCGCGGCCTCGAGGATGAACCTCGCAGCCGCCGCTACGAGCGACACCAGATGGTGGACCTGTTCGGCAGCTGGGCGGGCGGCGGGCCAGGGTGGCGCGTCGAGGCCACGGGCGAGGTTGCCGCGCCGGAGGTTCTCGGCGGTGACTTCGATTACCGCCGCTACGTGTTCCACCTGCGCCGCTACAACAGGCTGTCTCCCGACCACGCGCTGAACCTGCGTGCCGTTGTCGGGATCGGCCAGGGGCAGCTGCCGCCGCAGCGGTTGTTCGCAGTGGGCGGCGTGGGCAGCGTGCCCGGGTACGACTTCAAGCAAGCGGCCGGGGAGAGGATGGTGCTCGTCGGCGCCGAGTACGAGTACCGGCTCTCCCGCGGCGTCCACCCGCTCGTCATCTACGACGCCGGGCGCGTGCTCAAGCCAGTCCCCCCGTCCACCGGTGCCTGGCTGCATTCGCTGGGGACCGGCCTCGAATTGGGGGACTCGTTCCGGCTCGAAGTGTTCTGGCCCCTCACTGGCGGCCGCTCCGCCCAGTTCCTGGTTCGCTTGCGGCCTGCCTTCTGACTGGCGGAGAAGTGGCGCAATCAGACGCGGAACTCGCGGCGCAGGTGATTGCGGGGTCCGAGCAGGCGTCGCGCGAGCTCGTCCGGCGATATGAACGCCCCGTCTTCAACCTGATCGTCCGCATGGTGCGCGACCCCGCCCTTGCCGAGGATCTCGCCCAGGAGACGTTCGTCAAGATGTTCGCGCACCTGTCCAGCTTCGATGCCCGCTACAAGTTCGCGAGCTGGTTGCTGAAGATCGCGCACAACACCACCATCGACTACCTGCGGCGACCTCGTCCCGCCGCGGTGTCGCTCGACGACTCCGACGAACAGGGGCGCGTCAGCCTGGAAGACCAACGTGAGCCGAGCCCGGCTGAACTGCTCGAACACAGGGAACTCGCGGACGTGCTCGACGCTGCCATCGACCGGTTGCGCCCCGAGTATCGCCAGGTGGTCGTCCTGCGCTTCCAGGAGGAACTGAGCTACGAGGAAATCGCCGACGTCCTCGGGCTGCCGATCGGCACGGTGAAAAGCTACCTGCACAGGGCGCGGGCCGAGTTGACCCGGGCAATCACGGATGCCGGATGGCGGCCGTGCAACACGCCGACGCCCCTTTCCGTAGGACGGCATGGAAGGGTATGAGCAGGCGACTGGCCGACGACGTTCGGGAATGGCTGCGTGCCGAGGAAACCGGCTCGGATGAGCTGGCCGAACGGGCGTTCTCGCGGGTGCTCGGTGACATGGGACGGCGCCGGCCCAGCCTGGGGTTTGCCGACCGTGTGCTGATGAGGGCCGGTCGGCTGTCTCCGGCGTCGCTGGCTTGGCGTTCGTGGTGGACACGCGCCGGTATCGGTGCCTGCCTCGTCGCGGCCGGCCTGGCCGTCGCAACCCTGCCCACCTGGTTGCTGCTGGCTGGCCCTGTCGCCCGCGCGTTCGGCGCGCCGGTCACCGAGGCGGTGTGGCACGCGATTACTCGATGGACCGTCGCCGCGTTCGCGTCCTGGGCGCTCATTGTCGACGTCGCGTCCGCGACGCGCGTCTGGTTGGCAACGCCGGCCGGCGTCGGCCTGCTGGCAGTCAACCTGATCATCGCCTGCGGCAGCCTGGTGGGACTGCGTCAATTGCTGAAAGCCCCCGAGGAGTTGAACTCATGGTAGTCAGCGAGTCGGTGCGGAACCGCTTGGGCGCCCCGGCGCGGCTGCCGCACCGGGGTGAACGCGTGGCCGCGCTCGCCGCCCTGGTTCTCGCGACCGCCCTGGCGCCGGCATTTGCGCAACAGGGGCCGGTGCCGTCCGGTCGCTTCGAACCGCAGCGGTTACGTCGCGTGATCGAGGAACGCTACCGCGTCGTTCCTCTTCGCGACGGTGTCGCGCTCGTGCCACGCCGTGAGAGCCGGCAGGTGCAGTCGGTCGAGTTGAGCGGCGACACGGTCGCCATCAACGGGGTGCCGGTGACCGGCGCAGAGTTGAGGGACCGGCTGGGATCCGACAGCGAGGCGATCCTCGCCCTTTCGTATCTCGATCCGGACAGCCGGCGGGCGCTGTTCAACGTTCCCGCGCCGGCAGCCGCGCCGGAAGCCGGAGCGAATCGCATACCCCGACAACCTGCCGCACCGGGCGAACCGTCGAATCCGCCCGTGACAAAGCGCGAGGCGCCGCCGGAAGTGCAGCCGCCGTCCGTGCCCTCCGAGACCCGGAGGGATGAGACGACCCGCTACAGCGACACGAAGGTCCACATCGGCGGGGGAGTCCAAGTGGGCGAAGGCGAAACGGTCGATGGTCCCGTCGTGGCCATCGGCGGATCCGTCGTCGTGAACGGGGAGGTGCGCGAAGACGTCGTCGCAGTCGGCGGCGGCGTACGCCTGGGACCCAAGGCGCGAGTCAGCGGCGACGTGACCGCGGTGGGCGGCAGCGTGCAGAAGGACCCTCAAGCCGAGGTGGACGGCAAAATCAACGAGATCGGGCTGCGGATGCCGCACGTCCATTTCGGGCGCGGGTTCTGGCTTCCCGCCACCGGAATCTTCGCCGGCGCGTTCCGCCCCTGGGTGGAGGTGATGGCCACCCTGTTCCGGATGGTGCTTTTCGGCCTGCTGGCCTTCCTCGTGTTCCTCATCGCGCGCAGCCCGGTCGAGCGCATCGAACGGGCGGCGGCGGTCGAACCTTGGAAGGCGGGGCTGGTGGGCATCTTCACCCAATTGCTGTTCGTTCCGGTGTTCGTGCTGACGATCATCATCCTCGCCATTTCGATCGTCGGCATCCCACTGCTCTTGTTCGTGCCGCCACTTGCGATCCTGGCGTTCATCGCCGCACTCATCGTGGGGTTCACCGGCGTCGCCTACCGAGTCGGCCGAACCGCCCAGGAGCGGTTCGGCTGGGCACAACAGCCGCCCTCGCTGCTGCTGCTCGTCGGTCTGCTCGGCATCTGGGTGATCACGATCGGCGGCCGAATGATGTCGCTGGTGGGCGGGCCTGCCTGGGCGGTGGCGATCGCCCTGCTGATCGTCGGGTTCCTCGTCGAGTACGTCGCGTGGACCGTCGGACTTGGGGCCGCGGTCATGACGCGTTTCGGGACCCGGCCGGCGGGCGGGAGCGGGCCGCTGACGGCTCCGCCACCTGCCGTTGCGGCCGGACCGCAGGGGAGTGGCGTGGCTTGAGTCGGCTGCGGCGCGCGCGCTTCGGCGTCCTGGTCCTGGCGGCGGCAGTGCTGTCGGCATCGGAGGCCTGGGCTGCCGGCATGCAGGCGAAAGTCGCCGGGTTCAAGCGCGCCGGTGCGGCGTTGCGCGTCGCGCTGGAGATCCAGGACGTCTTCACCGAGCGGATGCGCCGGGTGGTCGATCAGGGCGGCACGCTCTACGTGAGGGTCGAAGCCGAGCTCTGGGAACAGCGCAGCGTCTGGGATCGACTCGTTCAGGCATCGGCTGTTTCCGTGGCGCGGCTCACGGCTGAAGCCGTTTCGCGTTCGGTCGTGCTCGTGGACGCGTTCGGGCAGGCGTCGACCTACCCTGATCATCCCCGCGTCATGATCGTCTGGGCCGACCTCGTTCCCGCCTCGCGCGTGGCCGACGACAAAACCTACTTCGTCCAGGCGACGTTGACGGTCGGCACGCTCGCCGAGGGCGAGATCAACAGCATGAGCGCCGCGTTGTTCGGGAATGACCGGGAGGCAAGCGGCCTGGGTTCGCTGGGAAAAATGGTGTTCCAGAAGGTGCTGCGGCTTGCCGACTACCTGGACAGCATCACCTGCGACACACGGAGCGGCCGCATTCCGGGCAGACAGATCGCGGGGAAGTGAGGGGAAGGATCGGAATGCCGCGACTATCGTGACAAGGAGGTCGGGCGCTCGACCTGACCTCCTTCGCCGAGCACAGCTTACCGGATGATGTCGCCGATTTCGTTGATCGCCCTGGAAATGTTCAGGGAGGTCACGGCTTCGACGACCACCTTGTCGGCCTTCTTGAGCAGCAGCTTCACTTCGAATTCACCGCCCGTCTTGTAGACGTGCTGGGTGCTGAAGGACCTCTGGATTTCGCTCTTGTTCGGCTCGAACGGCTCACAATCGGCCGAGGCCTGCGAGATCGTTCCGTCACCCCAGTCCCATTCGACTGTCGGACAGTAGAGGTTTTCGCTCTCGGGCGTTCCACCCTTCAGCTGGCCGATCAAGGTGATGCGTGCGGGCGCGAACGCCATCGCGGGGGTCGCGCGCAGCGTGAGCGATACTCTCGCATCCTTCTGGTCCACCTGCTTGCTGGATGCGCCGATCGAAAACGCGAGCGCGAGGCCAACGAACGCAAGGGGGGCTATCTTCTTCATCAGGTCCTCGGGGGCAAAGCCTGCCGCTCATCGTGCAAGACTTCTGCCTGTCTGCCCCGTCGCCAGCTGCACGAGCCGCATCACCGACGAACGGCAGATCTGGCCGAAAACAGGTGCAGTCCTCCAGCCCGGCGTTTATCATGTGTGCAGATGCCACGCTCCTCGCGGCTCCACAAGCGCGCCACACCGCTTCCCAATCACGCCCCGCGTAAGCCACGATTACCCGCCTCGTAATCATGGAGACACAGATGTCGCCTGACGTTGTCGTCCTCACGAGCGCAATCTCGTCGCTGGAGGCCGAGTGGGTGTTCATCCCGATTGCCCGCGACGAGACGTCGGTGCCGGTCGATGGCGTCGATGCGGCAACCGGAGGCGAGTTGTCGCGGGCGATTCTCTCCGGTGAGTTCAAGGCGAAGCAATACCGCGTGTTCGCGACGCCGGTGACCGCCCGCGACTGGCGCGCGCGCCGGATCGCGCTCGTCGGGGCCGGCGACGTCGATCGGTTCGACGCGACGCTGCTCCGGCGCCTGGCTTCGGTGGCGGGACTCTTTGCCCGTGACCGAAAGGCGGCGACTGCCGCTTTCGTCTGCCGCCAGCCGGCCCGCGCGCCGGAAGCCGGGTCCGGCCTGTCTCCGGCCACCCTCGCGCAGGCGATCGCCGAGGGCCTCATGTTCGCGACCTTCGACGCGGCGGCGTACAAGACCGAAGACCACGACGAATGGGAGCCGGAGCGCTTCATCGTGTCCCTTCCCGGCGGCGACGAAGAGACGCGTCACCGCGCGTCCGAGGTGGTGCGCCGTGGGGTCGTCCTGAGCGAGTGCGTGAACACGTCCCGGGGGCTGGCGAACGAGCCCGGCAACCGGCTCAGACCCCGCGAATTCGCCGATCGGGCTGCGCAGATCGTCTCGAAGGCCGGGCTGCAGGTGGCCGTCCTCGACGAGGCGAGGATCGCCGAGTTGGGGATGGGATTGCTGCTCGGCGTTGCCCGGGGGAGCGAAGAGCCGCCGCGCCTGCTGGCGATCGAATACCAGCCGCCTCGAGGGCCCGCTCCCGGGCCCGTCCTCGGGCTCGTTGGCAAAGGGGTCACGTTCGACACGGGCGGCTTGTCCATCAAACCGTCGCAGGGCATGGAGCGAATGAAGGACGACATGGCCGGGGGCGCAGCGGTCATCGGCGCGCTCTGCGCGATCGCGCGACTGTCTGCTCCGATTCGCGTGATCGGTGTCGTCCCGATCGCCGAGAACATGCCGAGCGGCCACGCGATTCGGCCGGGCGACGTCCTGCGGAGCGCGAGCGGCAAGACGGTCGAAGTGTTGGACACCGACGCCGAAGGCCGGTTGATACTTGGCGATGCGCTGTGGTACGCGCGCCAGCGGGGGGCGACCCACCTGGTGGACATCGCGACGCTGACCGGCGCCTGCACGATTGCGCTCGGCCATGCCGTGAGCGGCCTGTTCGCGCGACCCAGCAAGTGGGCGCAAACGGTTCAGGACGTTGCCGACCGGGCGGGCGACTGCGTGTGGCCGATGCCGCTCTACGACGACTACTTCGAGTTGCTGAGAAGCGACATCGCCGACCTGAAGAACGTCGGCGGCCGGGCGGCCGGCGCCATCACCGCGGCGATCTTCCTCGGGCAATTCGTCGGCGACCGGCCGTGGGCTCACCTCGACATCGCGGGAACGGCGTGGAACGAAGACGCCAAGGAATACCTGCCGAAAGGGCCCACGGGCGCGGGTGTGAAGACGCTGGCGGAACTGGCCTTCGCCGACCTCCCGTGAGGAAGTTCAGGCTGGACGCGTGAACCTGGGTGAACCCCCTAGCGGCGTTCCTGTGCGGCGTCGGAGACGGCGTCCAGATGCAGACCGTGCGTCTGCGATGCCTGGCCGTTGAAGGGGTTCATCGGCCGGATCGTCTTGAACCAGATGAACAGCGCGCCGAGAACGCCACCGACGACGGCGGCGGCGAGGAGGATCAGGGCGGTCAGGCCGAGGCCCGACAGGATGAGGTCGGCGACACCCAGCTCCTTCGTCGCCGGTTCTTTGACGATCCGGACGATGGTCGGCGCGACTTGAGGAGCGGACGACAGCAGGGTCAGCACGAGTCGATTGTACTACGGCAGTTGCGCCGGACCCGCCGGGGCCCGGCAGAAACGCGAAATGCCCGGCGGCGGAACCCCTCCTGTACATTGGACACCGGAACGCCCCAATCGGCCCGGGCTACTCATCCGCCGGCGCATTGGCGCTCTTCAGGCCCTTTCGGTACCTGGCGATCGCGTCGGCCAGCGACTCTGCGATGCGCTGACGGTACGACTCGGTGCGCAGCAATTGCCCCTCGCGCTGGTGTGTCAGGAAGGACACTTCGACGAGAACGCTCGGCATCGCGGCGCCGATCAGCACGACGAATGGCGCCTGCTTCACGCCGAGATTCTTGAGCGCCTTGTTGCTCGCCCGGAGCCTTCGCGCCAGGCCGTCCTGCACGACCGCGGCAAGATCCTTCGACTCGTCCAGCTTGTTGTTGAGCGCAATGGCCTTCACGATGTCGGGCAGGCTGTTCATCGTCCGCTCGGAGGCCGCGTTCTCGCGCGCGGCGACGGCTTCCGCATCCGGGTTGGTCGCGAAGTTCAGGTAGTAGGTCTCGATCCCTCTCGCGTTCGCGTTCCGGCTGGCGTTCGCGTGGATTGAGAGGAACAAATCGGCCTGTTCGCGGTTGGCAATCGCCGTCCGCTCCTCCAGCGGCACGAAAACGTCGGTGCGTCGCGTCAGCACAACCTCGACGCCGCGCTGCTTCGCCAGCTGCTTCTCGAGGCGAAGGGCGATGTCGAGCACGATGTCCGCCTCGTTCGTTCCGGTGCCTTCGGCGCCGGGATCCCGCCCGCCGTGCCCCGGATCGATGACTACTCGCGCGATGCCGAGGCCGAGCTGACGCGCCATCGAGACGCGGTTGCCATCGGTCGCGACGGGCGCGCTGCCGCGCTCCGCGGCGGGCCGTTCCGTGGGCTTCTTCGGCGGCGCTTTCGGGGCTGAATCGTCGTTCGCCGCGCTGCGCTTTCCGGCTTCAGGCGACGCGGTGGAAGGGGCTTCCGGACGGACCGGGATCTTCGGAGGGAGGGATTCGCCGGCCGGCGGCTGAGGCGGAATCTTCGCCGCTGCTGCCGCAGGCAGCGGATCCGGCGGCGCCGGCGTTGGCGCCGGCCGGGTGGGCCACGCGGCTGCTGCCCGTGTCGCGTCGTCGGTCGCGGGCTGAACCGGCGCTGTCCGTTCGCAGTCGATCAGGATCTTGTACGGGTTGTAGAGGGTGACGATCGTATAGCGGCTCACGCCGTCGAGATCGAGGACGACGCGCGTCGTCTGGTTCGGGTGACTGCCCAGCCGGATGTGCCGGACGACGTCGTCCTGGTACGCCCAGTTGGCATTGCGCAGCGACTTCACCGGCTCGGTCGCGGGAAGGTCGAAGAGCAGGCGAGCGGGGTTCTCGACGCGCTCGGCGCGAAACGCCACCTCGCGATCGAGCTCGATCGCGACGCGGACGACCTCGGCAAGGACCGTGCGTCGAATCGTGCGGACCGTGGTCAACGACGTCGCAGGGGCCGGAACGGGCGACGAGGCGGCTGCCGACGAGGCGCGGGTCGACGGCGAGGCCGGCAGCTCGCGCGCCGCGCGGCTTGGCGTCCGGCTCGCGGACGCCTCCCGGCCTCGGTTCGACGTTTCGGCTCCGTTTGCCGCACCCGGCGCATTGGCCGGCGCCGGACTGGCGAGCCGGCGCACCTCGATGGCGGCTCGCGCCAGAAACCGACTGCTCGGATACTCGCGGCGGAGGAACTCGAAGAGGCGGACGGCCGCGAGCTTGTCCTGTTCCTGCGCCGAACGTGCGAAGGCGTCGGCCGAGAGGGTGGCCGCCTGCCAGAGCGCGTTGTCGCAGTACCCGCTGGTCGGGTAGCGCCTGACGATCGTTTCATAGGCCGAGACAATCGCGCGCGCCTGCTTCAGCACCGCCCGCGCGTCAGTCGATTCGGCTGGCTGAGCCCAGGCGGCCCGCAGCGCTCTCTCGCGCGCGGCCGCCGCCGCATACATGTCGCGCGCCGGCGCCGCGCCCACCGCCTGCGGCACGATGCCCGTCACCCCGACGAGTGCCAGAACCAGCCAGACAGACCCGCGCATGGTGAGTGTCCCGGTAGTGACCCGCGACTGGCTACTAGCGAAGCTGCGCATCGACCTCTTCGAAGTACCCCTTGTCCACGAGCACCTCGCGCGGCTTGCCGCCGGCAGCAGGCGACACGAGGCCCTCGGCTTCCATCATGTCGACCAGGCGCGCCGCGCGGCTGAAGCCGATGCGCAGGCGGCGCTGCAGGTACGAAATCGACGCCTGGCCGGTCGACACGACGATGCGCGCCGCTTCGTCGTACAGGTCGTCCTTCTCGAATTCCAGCGACTCGGCCGTCTTCTCGCCGGCGGTGATGGTCTGGTCGTAGACCGGCTTTCCCTGCTTGCGCAGGAAGCTCGCCAGCCGGCCGCTCTCCTGCTCCGAGATGTACGGTCCGTGCAGGCGGATCAGGCGGGCGGACGCCGGCGGCAGGAACAGCATGTCGCCCTTGCCGAGAAGCTGCTCGGCTCCATTCCCGTCGAGAATCGTCCGCGAATCGACTTTCGACGAAACGCGGAACGAGATGCGCGCCGGGAAGTTCGCCTTGATCAGGCCCGTGATCACGTCCACCGACGGCCGCTGCGTCGCGAGGATCAGGTGGATGCCCACCGCGCGTGCCATCTGGGCCAGGCGGGTGATCGATTCCTCGACCTCGTTGCCCGCGGCCATCATCAGGTCCGCCAGTTCGTCGATCACGATGACGATGTAGGGAAGCGGTGCCCGCTCCTCCCGGTCCTCCGGCGTCTGCTCCGCCAGCGCGTGACGCACGTTGCGATTGAACTGCTCGATGCTGCGCACACCCTCGGCGGCCAGCGTCTTGTAGCGCTCTTCCATCTCGCGCACCGCCCAGCCGAGGGCGTTCGCCGCCTGCTTCGTATCGACGACGACGGGCGTGAGCAGGTGCGGGATGTGTTCGTACATCCCGAGTTCGAGGCGCTTCGGATCTACCAGGATCAGCCGGACGTCCTCCGGCGTCGCGCGATAGAGGATGCTGGTCAGCATCGAGTTGATCGCCACCGACTTGCCGGTTCCGGTGGAGCCGGCGATCAGCAGGTGGGGCATGCTGCCGAGATCGGCGACGAACGGTTCGCCGTTGATCGTCTTGCCGAGGGCCAGCGTCAGTTTCGCGGGGAACCGCCGGCACGCGTCTGATTCGAGCACGTCGCGCAGCGAGATCTGCTCGCGCGTGGTGTTGGGAATCTGGATGCCGACGGTCGACTTGCCCGGAATGCGCTCGATGAGGACCGATTCGGCCTGCAGCGCGAGCGAGAGGTCGTCGGCGAGGCCGGTGATCTTGCTGTACTTGACGCCCGCGTCCGGCTTGAATTCGAAGGTGGTGACGACGGGCCCAGGGTGGATCTGCACCACGGAGCCTTCCACGGAGAACTCCCGGCACTTCTCCTCGAGCTGCCGTGCCGCGTCCATCAGTTCGCGTTCATCGATCTTGCGTTCGACCTTTGCTGGATCCAGCAGCGCGATCGGCGGCAGCGTGAACGCGCCCTTCTTTTGCGGCCTGGCGGGCGGCTCGGGCTCGATGGGCGCGGGCGGCTGGTCCGCGCTGCGCTTCGCCGGCGCGGCACCGGACAGCCGGGGCGCTGGGCGTTCGTCGCCGACTCGCGGCGGCTCGAGTTCCGGCCGCGCCGCGGCTTGCGGCTTGCGAATCTCGGGCGCGGGGGCAGGCCTCGCGTCGGCCGCGACGGGCGGCGGCGCCGCCCGCTTCATGTGCTTGGCGACCACCTCGCGGCGCTGCTGCTCTCGCCGGCGGTTGTCCTGCCAGCTCCGCACGCGTTCCACGGCGCCCTTGACGCCGCCCGCGGCGCTTCGGCCGACCGCGCTGAACAGGCGCCCGAACGAGAACTGCGTCGAGAGGATGACCGAAAGGAACAGGCAGGTGAGGATCACGATCAGCGTTCCGGTCGGGTTGAAGTACTCCGCCACCTGCTTCGCCAGCCGCTGGCCCAGGTACCCGCCCGGCAGGAACGAGGGCGTCTGCACGGCCGCCGCGCCGAACGCGATGCTGAGGAACGAGCTGAGGCACGCGAACAGCATCAGCGCGCCGACCAGTTTCGTGTAGGCGGCGTCCAGCTTGCGGCACCAGAAGTAGTGCCACCCGGCGACACCGAGCACGCCGGGAAACAGGAACGCCGAATAGCCGACCAACTGGAATGACAGTTCCGCGACGAAGGCGCCGACGCGCCCGATCAGGTTGGCCGGCGGCACGTGCGTGCCGCTGTTGAAGAACCAGGCGGGATCGGATGGATCGTACGTGATGAGCGCGACGAGCCACGTGAGGGCCACGGCGAACAGCGCGACCCCCAGGAATTCGCTCAGGCGGCGCGAGAGCGCAGAGGAAGCAGCCACAGTCAGATCTCCATCACCACCGGCAGCACCAGCGGGCGGCGGCCCGAACGCTTGCGGAAGAACCGCCGGAGTTCCGTCCGAATCTTCTCCTTGATCAACCCGTAGTCGGTCCGCTCTTCCAGGCTCGCGTTTTCGAGCAGGTCGCTCATGATGCGCGCCGATTCCCGCCGCAGCGCCTCGGCATCGCCGTCGAGGACCAGCCCGCGGGTGATGACGTCGGGGACGCCCTCGATGCTTCCCGTCTGTTTGTTGATCGCGAGCACCGGGACGATCACGCCGTCTTCGGCCAGGTGCCGGCGGTCGCGGAGCACTTCGTCGCCCACCTCACCGAGACCGGGGCCGTCGATGAGGACCCGCCCGGCCGGCGCCTTGCCGGCGATACGGCCCTCGTTCGCCGTGAAGCGTAGGATGTCGCCGTCGTCGGCGACGATCACCGTCGTGCGTGCGGAGCCGACCGCCGCCCCGCTCTGTCCCGCCATGCGTTCCGCCACCCGCGCGTACCGTCCCCGCTGCCTGAACTCGCCGTGAATCGGCACCAGAAACCGCGGGCGCAGGAGCGAGACCATCAGTTTCAGTTCCTCCTCGCTGCCGTGCCCCGAGACGTGCACGTGCTTGATGCCTTCGAGCACGACGTCCGTGCCGCGCCGCGCCAGGTGGTTGATCACGCGATCGATGGCCTTCTCGTTACCCGGGATGGCGCGCGCCGAGAAGACGACCGCGTCCTGCGGCGTCAGGCTGATGTGGCGGTGATCGTCGATCGCGATGCGCGACAGGGCGGACATCGGTTCGCCCTGGCTGCCGGTGGTGATGCAGACCACCTCGTGGGCCGGGTAGTTGCGGACGTCGGTGTCGCGGATGAGGAGCCCCGGCGGCACGTGCAGGTAGCCGAGGCGCTGCGCGATCTGCGAGTTCTCGACCATCCCCCGCCCGACGAAGGCCACTTTCCGGTGAAACGCGGCCGCGAGGTTGACGAGGATCTGCATGCGGTAGAAGCTCGTCGCAAACGCGGTGACGACGACCTTCCCGCGGCTGCTCGCGAAGATCTCCTCGAACGCCTCGATCACGTCGGTTTCCGACCCGGTGACGCCCGGCCGCTCGATGTTGGTGCTGTCGGCGAACAGGGCGAGCACGCCTCGCGCGCCGAGCTCGGCGAACCGGTGGAAGTCGAAATGCTCGCCGTCGAGAGGCGTCTGGTCGATCTTGTAGTCGCCGGTGTGGACGATTGTGCCGACGGGTGTTTCGATCGCGAGCGCGACGCAGTCCGGCATGCTGTGCGTCACGTGCAGGAACTCGACGGTCAGGTCGCCAACCGCCACGCGATCGCGCGGCTTCACCGGAACCAGCCGATCGCGGGCGTCGAGGTCGTGTTCCTGGAGTTTCGCCTCGAGCAGCGCCAGCGTGAGCGGGGTGCCGTAGATCGGCCCGCGGACGAGCCGCAGGACGTGGGGCACGGCGCCGATGTGATCCTCGTGCCCGTGCGTGAGGACGAGCGCCGAGACCTGCCCCGGACGCCGCTCCAGGTAGGTCAGGTCGGGGATGATCCGATCGACGCCGAGCAGCTCGGGTTCGGGAAACATGACGCCGGCGTCGATGAGGAGCGTGGTTGCCTCCCAGGACACGGCGAGCATGTTCATGCCGAATTCGCCGAGGCCTCCGAGTGGCACCACCTCGAGGGCCGGTTCGCCGTCGTTCCCGCTGCCGATCGGCTCAGTCATGAGGCAGATAATGCCGGAGAATCCAGCCGAAAAGACCCGCAATCGGCAGAAACCCACGGCGAGCCTGCCGGGTGGATGGGACAGACCGCCCGCGCGTGAAAGCCGATTGTCGAGAAACCACTCGCTGCCGGCCGCTGGGTGAGCTGGCAGTCGTACAGGCAGGCGAAACCAGGGCCCCGACGGTCCCCGGCCGGGCGGCCCGAGACCCGTTAACTGGCCGAAACTATAGCACATCCGGGCGGCTGGCTGAAGTGAAAACGTCTGCCAGCCTGGCGAGTTCGGGCAGATCGAGCGTCTCGGGCCGACGCGACGCGTCGATGCCAGCGTTCGCCAGCGTTTCGCTCGCCCGCAGGCCCCGGGTGGCAGCGAAGTCCCGCAGGGCGTTTCCA
>Ga0316628_100001169_pt1 | contig 18238 bp, 12 predicted proteins | sample OWC_Aug_M2_C1_D5_FD_207648 | JGI IMG/M metagenome (GOLD analysis project Ga0316628, IMG submission 207648) | Wetland soil microbial communities from Old Woman Creek delta, Ohio, United States - OWC_Aug_M2_C1_D5_C | ecosystem: Environmental > Terrestrial > Soil > Wetlands | place: USA: Ohio... | reverse complement strand
CACTATCACCTTCTCCGGCCCGAATATCATCGCCGCCACCCTGTTCCCCACCCCGTCGACGTTAACCAGGTCCCCGTCCGACGTGACGGCGTTGGAGCTCGTCAAGAAGACGTCGCAGGTGAGATGAGCCTTCCTGAAGTCGAAGTCCTTGGGCTGGGACTGCTGAGGACCCCAGCCTTCGTATATGGTGTGTCCCCGCTCCCGAAGCGCCTCGACGATGCCCAGCTCTCGCAGCGTCACCGAACCTCCCACGCCAACTCTCGCTCCTGCCGGGACGAGGTCCAGCACCTTATCCTTGGCCTCTTCCTTGGTCGAGGCCTTGAAGGCGCTGAACCCGCGCGCTTCGAGCGCTGAAACGGTCTGTTCGACGATGTTGTCAAGGAATGACTTCACCATTTCATCCATCAACGCACCTCACTACGATGTGGAACACAGGGGTAAACTGGCGGCCAATCTATGCCGCGTGCACCGGGGCCAGCCCCAGCGCCACTTCGGCGATCTGGACGGCGTTCAGCGCCGCCCCCTTTCTCAGGTTGTCAGACACCACCCACATTGCAATCCCGTGACCCTCTGGATAGGCGTTCCTGACTCTTCCCACGAACACCTCGTCCCTGCCCTCCGCAAACACCGGGGTCACGTACGAGGCAGCGTCCTCGCCTTCAACGAGGCTCACGCCGGGGGCCGAGCGCAGAGCTTGTTTCACTGCCTCCACCGACGCCCTCTGCTTTGTGACCGCCACGACAGCCTCGCTGTGACAACGGAACACCGGCACGCGCACGGTCGTGACGTTGACCTCCAGGGCGTCGTCCTTCAGGAAGCGCCGCGTCTCGTACACCACCTTCCTTTCTTCTATGTTGAGCCCGTCGTCACCGAAGTCTCCTATTTGCGGGAACAGATTGAACGCTATCTGATGCGGATACACGGACCTCTCCAGGGTTCCTCCGTCCATGTGCGCGCGCGACTGTTGAGCGAGCTCCTGCATCGCCCTGCCACCGGTACCGGAGACCGACTGGTAGGTGGCGACGAAGAGCTGCCTCAGACCCCAGAGGCGCTGGAGCGGGGCGACGGCCAGCACCAGCTGAACCGTGGAGCAGTTGGGGTTGGCCACGATACCCGTTCTCCCCACGACCTCGCCTCCGTTCAGCTCAGGAATCACGAGAGGGATACTGCGGTCCTGCCTGAAGGCACTGCTATTATCGATCACGAGCGCCCCCTTGGACGCGAACAGCGGCGCGAACTCCCTGCTAACCGCGCCCCCGGCCGAGAAGAAGGCGACTTCGATCCCGTCTGCGGCAGACTCCTCCAGAAGTCGCACCGGAACCTTCGTCCGGCCGAACTCCAGAAATCTCCCCTGTATCCTGCGCGACGCGAAGAGCCGCAGTTCTCCGACCGGAAACCCGCGCTGCTCGAGCGTTCTTATCATCTCACGCCCCACCGCGCCGGTGGCTCCGACTACCGCAGTCCTGTATTGCCTCATGGGCGGAAAAAAGCCTCCTCTGGCCTATCTGACGGGCGGACGAGACCTAGCTTTCGAGTGATTTCGCCAGAACAAGCCCTCGAAAGCCCGTCGCAGGATCCTCCGTTCGTTCGATTCTAGCACGACTCACCGAGAGCGTCAGCTCGGCAGTCACGGTGACGTTCGCCGAGAAAAGGTGCCCGCCTTTCGCGACAAAATCGGCGCCCGCGACCACCGCATGAATGTGAACCCACGGCGCTCCCTCGAAATAGGACACATTCCCCGTCAGACTCAACAGCTCGTATTCGCCGTCCAGGGACCTCTTGACGTAAGCCCTGTTTGCCCTGTCGAAGTAGCCGAGGGTGATTCCCGAGGCCGCGCCGATGCCCTGGATGGTGGCGCTTCCGATGCCTCGGGCCTTGGCAAACGCTGAAACGGAGGACAGGATCTCTTCTCCGGATTCGAGCCTGATGACGTAGCCGAAATCGGTCTCCGAGAAACGCATGGGTGCCTCCTTTCGGCCGCTACTTTACCCTTCGGCGGCCGAAGATGTCAACCGGTCGAAGGGAAGCCTGGCACGAATCCCCGAATGGCTGTAGAATTCCCCCCGTGGTCCTCTGACCAAGGCGCGCGAAGATTGCGCGAGCGTTCGCAGGGGATCCTCAGTTGACAGCTCGGCCGCTGACGAAGGAGGGAGATTGCATGGTGAAGCAGGTTCTGACCCAGCAAGGCGCATCAAGTGAGGCCTCCACGCGTGAGGCCATTTGGGCGAGCCCTCGTCTTCAACTGATCGTGGTGGCGTTCCTTGCCCTTACCCTCTTCTTGTCCAAGTCCGGCGGCACCGGGCTAGCGAACTACGACGACTGCTACTACGCTCAGAAGGCCAAGGAGATTCTGTGGACGGGCGACTGGTTCACGATGCACTACAATCACCGGCCCGTGTTTGACAACCCGCCTTTCTACATGTGGTTGGTCGCGATTTCTTTCAAGGCGATGGGAGTGTCCGAGTACGCCGCGAGACTCCCGTCGGCGCTAATGGGCGTCCTCACGGTCTTGCTGGTTTTTCTCATGGCGAGCTACCTATTTGATCCGTGGACCGGCTTCTTCTCTGCACTGGTGCTGGCCACAACACCCACGTTCGGGAAATACGCCCGGCACGCCATGATGGACGTCACACTTTCCTTTTTTGTGTGTCTTGCTCTCTTCAGTCTCCTTCTGGGCCTGGACAAGAACAGGCGATATCTTCTGCTCTGGGGTCTTTGCATCAGTGTCTGCCTGCTGACCAAGAGCGTCCTGGGGCTCTTCCCAGCCGTCATCAGTGTGCTGTTCTTGTTCGCCACCTCGAGAGCTAGAGTCTTCTTCTCGTTCCACTTCTGGGTCGCCTGCGCGATTGTCGTCTTTGTCGGATGCTCGTGGTACATCCATCAATACCTGCACTTCGGGCGATCGTTTGTCGACGTGCATTTTGACTGGTTAATCGTGCGGAGGGGATTCAAGATGGGGCCGGAGCCGTGGTTTGCACACCTCTCCTATCTGAGGGACTTGGCCGTTTACTACTGGCCCTGGTTGCCGTTCCTGGGACTTGGGATAGTGTATTTCGCCAGGATGGCAAGGAAAAAGGTCCAGGGGGCCATCTTTGTGTTGATCTGGATCTCGACGTTTCTGATCCTGGCGAGCGCAGTGCAATCGCGGAGACTGTGGTACATCATGCCCGTCTTCCCTGCCGCGTCAATCGCCGTGGGGTACGCGGTCCGGAGTCTTCTCTCACCACGGGCAAGACTGATTGTCGCGAAGATGGTCGTCGTTGGCGTGGTGTTCGCGAGCATTGTGATAAACGCGACACCCCTGAGAATCGACTCGGAGCGCGAAAAGGACGTGCGACTGTTTGCTCCTTACGTCAGACACTTCGCCGGGCAGCACGCCGAGGTTGTGGCCTACAGAAAGGACTTCTACGGCCTCAACAATGCTCTGCTGTTCTACTCGGATTTCGCCGCGTCGCCGATTCTCGAGGACGAGGCCCAGCTGAGGCAAACTCTCGCGGAGCCTAGGACGGTGCTTTGCATCATCGGCTCTCGTGACCTGGCAGCCGTGAGAGAGAAGATCGGAACCTTCTTTCCCGTGAAACAAGGACAGAATGACGCGTTGATTGCCAACACTGACTTGGACGTGAGCAGGATCGAGGCGTGCGGCCTAGAATAGTGTGACAGGCCGTTCGGGCCGGGAGGGGCGCGAGGCTCGCTCGTGACCTGACCGCACGTCCGCGGGGAACGATTCTTGATAGTAAACGTCGACATTCAGTCAGCCGTCGGACGCCTCGCCGGCATAGGCCGCTACGCCTGGGCTCTCTCGAACTATCTTCCTGAGTGGGCCGGCGCCGACGTGGTGCGCGTTCAGTATTTCGATTTCCTCTCGAAGAACCCACCCTTGACCGTGGGCAAAGTAGAACGCAAAGTCGTGCGATGGTGCCCTGCGCGCCTGATGCAAGCGGCGTGGAAGACGCTCGATTGGCCGCCTTACGACTGGCTCGCCGGAAAAGCGGACCTCTACCACTTCCCGAATTACGTCCTGCCTCCGTTGAGTAGAGGCAAGAGCGTCGTCTCGGTCCACGACCTGTCCGCGCTTCGTTTCCCCGAAACCCTGGAGCCGAAGAATCTGAAATACCTGAGCGCGAAGCTGCGAGACAGCGTCCACAGGGCGGACGCAGTCATAACCGTGTCCGCGTTTGTGGCCAGCGAGATCTGTGACCTGCTGGCAGCGAACAAACAAAAGGTCTTCCCGATATCGCAGGGTCTCGTCGAGCACATGGAGCGGCCCGACGCGGATTCAGTCCTCGCAACGAGGCGCCGCCTCGGGCTGGATCGGCCCTACGTTCTGATAGTCAGCACGGTCGAGCCGCGAAAGAACATACCGTTTCTTGTCAGGACGTTCGAGCGCATGGAGGGATTTGACGGGGACCTGGTGGTGGCCGGCATGCGCGGCTGGAAGTATGAGCCCATACTTGACTGCATGCGCTCGTCCCCGCGCGCAGACAGAATCCGCTACCTCGAATACCTGAACGACGGCGACCTGCCCGGCCTGTACGCAGGTGCGGATCTGTTTCTGTTTCCGTCGCTGTACGAGGGATTCGGCCTGCCCCCGCTGGAGGCGATGTTGTGCGGGACGCCAGTGATTTCGTCGTCTAGAGGTTCCCTGCCGGAGGTCCTGGGGGACGCGGCGGTTCTCCTGGAGATCTCGAGCCCCGAGGAGTGGGCCCAGAGGGCACTCCGGGTGCTCGATGATTCAGAGCTTCGTGCGACGCTCGTCTCGAAAGGGCTCGAGCGTGCCTCACGTTACTCGTGGAGGGAAAACGCCCGCAGGTGCTGGAGCGTCTACAGGCAGGTGGCCTCCGGCGGGCGCTCCGACGGAGGGACGTCGTGAGAATCGGCATCGACGCCAGGTGGGTTTTTCGCGAGTTGAGCGGCATCGGTAGCTACACTCGGGAACTGATACGCTGTCTGGCCGCTGCCGATCGCGAGAATGAATACGTGCTCTTCTTCGACAGGCAGGATGCGCGGGACGACATGCGCGGCTTCGCGCGACTGGACGACGCGCCCAATTTCACCGCCTGCCTGCTCGACTACGGGCCGTTTTCGCTGCGAGGTCAGCTCGGTCTCCCGATGGCGTTCAATAGGCTGGGCCTCGACGTCTTCCATTCTCCCAACTACATGGTCCCTCTGCTGGCCTTCCCCAGACAGCGGGCTGGACGCACGTTGTGCGTGATCAACGTGCACGACGTGATTCCCCTGCTGTTCCGGAGTCAGGTGAGCAGGTCGAGGAAGGCACGGTTGTTTCCAATCTACCGCCGGCTGATGTTGGAGGTGGCCCGCCGCGCGGATCTGATAATCACCGGCAGTTCGTCCAGTCGCACCGACGTCATGCGCGAGCTGCGGGTCAAGGAACCGGGCCGCATCGCGGTGATACCCGACGGGGTAGACGAGCGCTTCAAGCCGACGGCGGCGCCCGTGGCCCGCGGCAACACAATTCTGTACGTCGGGCGGCTCGACCCCTACAAGAACGTTCCCAGGCTGGTGGAGGCCTTTGCCGCGGTCCGCGGGAAGGCCGCCCCGGAGGCGAGGCTCAGAATCGTGGGTCCGTCTGACGATCGCTACCCGGAGGCGCCGCGTCTCGCGGAGACCCTAGGAGTCGCCGGGTTCGTGGAGTGGGTCGGTTACCTCGGGGACGCGGAGCTCGTGGAGGCCTACCAACAGGCCGCCGTGCTCGTGCTGCCGTCTCACTACGAGGGATTCGGTCTGCCGGCGCTGGAGGCCATGGCCTGCGGCACGCCGGTCGTTTGCAGCAACGTCTCTTCCCTGCCGGAGGTCGTGGGCGACGCGGCGCTCATGGTGGACCCGGACAAGACCGACGACCTGGCGAGCGCCATAGCCATGGTCCTGTCAGATGAGGCCCTGCGGCTCGAGCTGCGCGAAAAAGGACTTCGTCGCGCGAGTCAATTCAGCTGGCGGAACACAGCGGCTCTGACTCTGCAGGCCTACCGTCAGGTCTCGTCCCGCGGGGCCTGAGCGGATTGCGCGCGGGGGCAGGATCAATCCTCCACTCGCCGGCCTCAAACCCAGCGCGGAGAATGCGGCCGCTCAGCGCGTTCTCCCGATCGCCGCGTCGATCATGTCCCTGTTGATCCCGCCCATCAGAAACAGAGCGACACCGTAGATGACGACACCGGACGCGACCTGGACGGCCAGATTAGTGCTGCCGAGGACCAGGACCACCGCGCTCATAACCAAGCTGGCGAGGACGGCCCTGCCGAGAGAGCCCGCTTTCGGAACCCAACCGAGATGTTTCCTGACGACCACGAGAGCCGCGGCGCACGCCCATGCCTCCGTCAGCACGGTGATCACTGCCGCCGCGTAGAAGGAGTAGATGGGGATGAAGATAAGGTTCAGCCCCACGTTGCCGATGACACTGATCAGGTAGATCTTGACGAGACGCCTCTGCAGATTGGCGGCGACAATCACGTTGCCGGCAAGAGTGCCCAGGAAGATCAGACCCGATGCGAACACGAGTATCCGAAGGAGCGGAACGGAAAGGGCGAACTCCGCACCCGCAAAGAGCCCGATAATGCCCGGCGCGAGTATGAACACGCCGAACATGAGCGGAACGGCCAGAAGGATGAGAAAGTCGAAGGCTCTCTGGATGCTTCCGAGGAGGCGCTCGTCACGATCCACCAGATATTTCGATATGATCGGGAGGACGGAGCCGACGAAGATAGCCGGCAGAGAGCTCAGGATTTCAAGGATCTTGTAGGGCACTCCGTAGATGCCGACTTGCCACGGCCCCCAGACGAGCGAAAGGATGATGTGGTCTATCCTCAAGTAGACCATGCCCAGCATCAGGATGACGCCGAGCGGCAGTATCTCCGGGACGAGGCGGCGCCAGTATTCCCAGTCGAAGATGACCCGCACTCTGAAGAACGGTCGCGCCAGGACGAGCGACAGCGCAAACGCGGCGAGATTGGCCACGCTGTTCACGGCCACAATCGCCAGAAAACCGAAGTGCCGCCGTATGCAGTAGGCTACGAGGACCAGAACCAGCGCCTTGCCGACGGTGTCCACGATCACGACCCTGTCCATCCTCAGGTGCGCCTGAAAGACCGCGGCCAGCGTCTGGTTTAGAAGAATGAAGAATGAGGCAAAGGCCGCGATGCCGATGCCGGCCTTGATGTCAAAGCCGTACCTGGGGATCAGAAAGCCGACAAGCGGAGCCAGGATCAGAACCCCCAGCGCCAGGACGATGCGAACGGCGAAGGCGTTGCCGAATATCTGCTCCTTGCGTTCGGGGTCCTTGGCGATGTCACGGACCACGACCGTGAAGAGGCCGAAGTCCGCGACTACGGCGAAGAACCCGAGGAAGGCGAACACCACGGTGTACTCGCCGTAGCCCGTCACCCCCAGATAACGAGTCAGGAGGCCGAGTATGACGATTCCGATAGCGGTGACAATCGCCTTGCCGACGAATTGCACCAGCGTGTTGTAGGCGACGCGGGAAGTGAGACTTCTTGCGGGCTTCAGTAGCTGTTTTCTCCCTTTAGGACGGCCCAGACCGTCATCAGAAGAATCCTGATGTCCAGCATGAGCGACCAGTTCTCGACGTAGTAGAGGTCAAATCGGGTTCGTTCCTCGATCGGCGCGTTGCCCCGCAATCCGTGGACCTGCGCCCAGCCGGTCATGCCGGACTTGACCCTGTGGCGTTCGAGATACTTGGGTATGCTGGCTCTGAATCGCTCCACAAAATACTGTCTCTCGGGGCGGGGGCCGACCAGGCTCATGTCTCCGCGCAGGACGTTCCACAGTTGAGGTGTTTCGTCCAGACTCGTCTTCCGCAGCACTCTACCCACCCTGCTGACTCGAGGATCTCCCTCCACCGCCCAGACAGGCCCCGTCTTGCTCTCTGCGTCCATTGACATCGTGCGGAACTTGAGCACCTTGAACTCGCGTCCATCCATGCCGATCCGCTCCTGCCTGTAGAAGACCGTGCCCCGCGAGCCCATCAAGACGGCCAGGCTGATGACTATGAACACGGGCCAAAGTAGAAGCAGCGCGATAGAGGAAAAGCAGACGTCGAAGGCACGCTTGAAGATGTGACTCCAACCCGTCATGGCCGCGTCTTTGACTTTGAGGACAGGGATCCCTTCGAGGTCCTCCACTCGCACGCGACTGGTCATGATCTCGAGGAGATTGGGGACAAGATAGAAGTCCACGTTGAGGCCCGAGCACTCGTTCAGAATGGAGGACAGCTCGGGCAGCTCGGCGTCGTCCGGGGCGAGAAAGAAAGTCCAGATCTGTCCCTCTCCCGCTATTCTGGCCAAGTCCCCGAGCTCTCCAAGAGAAGGGAGTCTGTCATGCAGGAACGCGCTTCCGCCGACGTGACCGACGAATTGATAGCCCGATCCTGGCCGGCGGTCGACGCTCTTGAACAGTTGTTCGCCCCACTTGCCGGACCCGACGATGGCGGCCTTGAGCAGTCTCCTCCCGCGTCCGTGCAAATGCCTCTCGTAGTGAATGAGAGCGACCCTGCTCACGCCCAGCAGAACGATGCTCGTCGCCCAGATCAGCACGAAGACGAGTCTCGAGTAGGAGAATCCGCGGTAGAAGAACGCGCCGGTCAAGACGACCAGCATTCCCAGCGAGACACCTCCCGCGACGCGGTACAGCTCATCGACTCTGCTGGCATTCCTCCTTGCTCCGTACATGTGGAGGGCCCTGAAGATGATCACCCACACGACCATCACGAACCACGAGCTGATGAGGTAGACCCCAAACGGAGGGAATCCCTTGAGTACCGGGACCGTCGCTGTCAGCGGAGAGTAGAAGCGAAGCCAATAGCAGAGGAGAAAGGAGATCTCGATGACTGCAAGGTCGGTAACTACCTGCAGCAGCGGAATCAGCAGCTCACCCTTGACTCGATGGGAACTCATCTTCGACCCTCGACGAGAGTTGACGCTCCACGATATCCCTCATCCTGCTCTTGAACACCGCTCCGTCGAACTGCAAAGCGTGCGTCCGGATGTAGCCGGGGTCGAACCTGACCTCGCGGAACGCGCGTACGGCTTCGATCAGCTGCTCCGGAGTCTGCTCCCGGAAGAAGATGCCCGTGTGTGTAGACGATCCCGCGCCGGCGGCCTCCGACGGCCACAGCCCTTTGATCGTCTCGAGCGCCCCACCCTTCCCCAAAGCGATGACCGGCTTGCCGAAACACTGGGCCTCCACTGGCACTATGCCGAAGTCCTCCTCTCCGGGGAAGATCAGGGCACGGCACCCGGCGTAGTATTCCCCTAGTCTGGCCGGCTCCATCCACCCAAGGAACTCGACGTTGTGTTTGGCCGCCCTCTTCAGTCTCTTCTCCTCCTGGCCGGTGCCGATTATGACGAGTCTCTCCCCGAGCTGATTGAACGCCTCTATGGCCAGGCCGATACGCTTGTAAGGAGCAAACGCCGACACGATGAGGAAGTACCCGCGGTCTTCGGAGGACAGCCACGTGCTCTTCGTGTCCACCGGAGGAAACACGACCTCGGCCTCTCTTCTGTAGTAACGCCGTATTCTCTTCCGGACGTTTTGGGAATTCGCGACGAAGGCGTCCACTCGCTCCGCGCTTGTCACGTCCCACATCCTCAGATAGTTGGCCATGAAAGGCATCCCGAGCCTCGCCGCCCTGCTCGCTCTCTCCCCGCCGAAATAATCCTCGTACATCGCCCACACATAGCGCATGGGGGTGTGGCAGTAGCATATGTGGACCGCCTCCGCACCCGGGATCACCCCCTTCGCGACGCAGTGACTCGAGGAGATCACGAGGTCGAAAGATCTCAGGTTGAATCGCTCGATGGCCGCAGGGAACAGCGGCAGCATGCTGCGGTACCTCGTCCCGGCAAGCGGCAGACTCTGAACAAATGAGGTGCGGATGTCCATCCTCTCGATCGTGCGCGACACCGACCCCTTGACGTGCACCAAGGTGAAGACCGCGGCCGCCGGGAAGAGCTCACACAGTGCCTCCAGGCACTTCTCTCCCCCGCGCATCCCCGTCAGCCAATCATGAACGAGCGCTACTCTCAAGGACGTTCTCCGCCTGTGTTCTGAACATTCGGTCGACGCACAGGGTGAGGCCGACTGTCAGCCAAAGAAGCATTGCGATTTCGGCGTCTCCGAAGTTCCATTCAAACAGTCCGTTGACCTGAAATCCGACGTAGGAGGCGAGGCCTCCGACGGCGGTGCTCTTCAGCAGCCATTCCTTCCCGGGGATCGAGCGGGCGATCTTGAGCTCCATGATTAGGATCTTCACGGAAAGCACCAGGAAGAAGATCAGACCCGGGAAGCCCAGTGTGGCGCCGAACATTACAAAATTGTTATGCAGATGTCCGTGTTTCGCGGCCCCAGCCGGCCTGTACGGCTCGTACCACTGGGCCAGGTCCACGTCGCCCACACCAGTGAGCGGGTGGCTCTTCATGATCTCCCACCCTGCCCTCCACATATGGACACGCTGGATATTGTGACGATGGAGCGGATTGAAGATGCTGGCCGCGCGCTCCTTAAAGGGCGCCGGTGCGAGAAGAGCCAGTACGGCGAGCGCCAGCACCAGGCCCAGAATCAACTTCTTACTCCGGAACAACGCCATGACGAGGAACCCGGCCAGAAAACCCAGCCACGAGCTCCGCGTGAACGTGAAAATCAGACAGGCGAGCACCAAGAGGCCGGTCACCCAGGCGGTCAGCCTCCATCGGACCGGAGCCGAAGAGACCCCAAACGAAAAAGCCATCAGCCCCATGAACATCAGTATTCCGCCGGAGGTCATGTAGTGGTGGAACAGCTCCAGCCGCCCCTCCAATCCTCGCGGACCGGAAACGTACTTCTGAATGCCCACCAGAGACAGCACGACCATCGTGACCGACAGAGCGACGAGCAGCACGGACAGGGACCGTCTCTGTCTGACGTTGGCGTAGACCAGATAGACGATGGGGAGGAGCAGGAGCCGCTTGACGAAAATGAGGGGCATGCCCCTCGCGCCCGAGAAGATCATCGTGCTTGCGCCGACGACCAGGTACGCCAGGAAGTAGAAATCGAGCGGAGTCCGGGGGACTTCAGACTTCTTGTTCAGAACCATCAGCAGCGCCCAGCAGGCGAGGGCCAGGTACAGCGCTGTCTGGGCAACGGCGATCGAAAAAGAGCAGCCTGCCGCGAAGATCACTATGAGAGCACCAAGGATTCTTCTCAGGAGCACTGCGTCAGGTCTCATGCCGAATACCGAACACCCGCCATTTCCTGCAAGCGGCCCACAGCAAACCGAGGCGCCTTCGGATCAGGCACGAAATATATTACACATCGTGCGTTCTTTCCAGCGAAGAATTGGCTGCTCAACCCGCCGAGCGGCAGTGAGTTCCGGCGTGAAAGAGGTTTCAAGAGGGATGTTCGGAGGGAATCTCGGAAACGACAGGAGACTACGCGGCCTGCCCCTCGCCGTTTGCCACAACTCTCACCTTGTCCAGGATGTCCACCAGATCTCCGAGCAGCCGGCCCTCCTCCAGTGCGCGGCAGAAATCGCCTGTTGCGCCGGCCACTATTCTGACTGAAAGCCGGCCGGGCCACCCGACCCGTAGAGCCTGTAGCTGCTTCAAAAGCTCCAGACAAGCCCTCTGGTCTTCAGGCTCCATGCAGTCGATCGGGTCCAGGAATATGGTGCCTCCGCCCAGGAGAGGCATCCCCCGCCCGTTGGAGTTGGACGCCTGTCTGCTGAGCGTGTGCAGGATGCCGACGAAGGCCGTGCGGAGCAGGTCGTGCCTGCCCTTGCAGTCGATGCGCGTGAAGAGACCAGTCTGGGAGGGCCTGGCTCTGTGTATGCTCAGCGCCACTCCCTCCCTGAAGACCCTGTCTCCTCCGACGACAAGCACGTTGGCGGCGGAATCTCCTGCGCACAGCGGCGTCCTCGCCGCCGGCACCGCGCGCTGAAGCAGGGCGTCCGTGTGCTCTGTGTTTTCTACCAGCCGCATGTGTGTCTCCTCAGCTCACCGAGTCCGCCAGCGAGCTTGCCCGACCGCTGACTGAACCAACAGCTGATCTCGCTACAGCAGAATCGCGCATTCGATCTCGATGATCAGACTAACGACCAACAACGCGCTGCCGGTGGGTGACGACGCGCAATTCGGCGGGGGTGGGACGGAGGGAATTGGCATCCCGTCCCCGCCGGGGTCAGCGGACACGGCGCCGATCGCCCCGGTCACCGCGACAAGCAGTAGAACTGTGAGCAAAGAGATGAGCAAACGTCTCGCAATACCATCGCACCTCATGTTCGAACCTCCTCTTTGGACGGCCGGGCAAACAGAATGGGACTCCGCTGAGCACTTCGTGCGCTGAAGCAGTAAACAAGTTGCGTGCCACTCGCGCGGCAAAACCGGCGCCGTAGCGCGTTGAGAGTAAGGCGATTACGGAGGCATGTAGAGCGGGACGGACGGTAGGCGAAGACGGGTGGATGGAATCTAGCGAGAAGGCGGACTAAGGCGGACCGGTCAGGTGACCGAACACGATGATTTCTATTCGCTTAGTGAGTCTCGACAGATCTGTTGAACGTCGATCCGATACTTGCGTATCTTGTATCGCACGCTCTGCTCGGATATCCCGAGGTCCCGGGCGGCCCTGACTCTGTTTCCCCTGTGCCTCACGAGGGCCTCTGTGAGCATGCGCTTCTCAACAGATTCCTTCTCCTCCTTCAGCTTTCTCTTTGACGGCCTGGTCGCGGGCTCCAGGCCTGCCGCCTTCTGCTTCACCTGGTCGGGAAGCAGACTGAACGGCACTTCCTGCCCCGGCGGACACATGACCACAAACCTCTCGATGCAGTTCTCCAACTGCCTCACGTTTCCCTCCCAGTCCGCCTCAAGCAGGAGTTTCATGATTTCGGGCGTTATGACCGGCGGGTCACTCACCCCGTTCTCGGCGCAGTACTTCTTCAGGAAGAACTTCACCAGGCGGGGAATGTCGCCCTTCCTTTGCCTGAGCGGCGGGATCTCGATGGGGATGCCGGATATTCTGTGATAGAGGTCGGGCCTGAACCTGCCGAGCGCATACTCTTCCAGGAGATTCTTGTTGGTCGCGCAGATGATCCGAACGTCCACGCTGATGCTGTGCTTGCCGCCGATGCGCCTGAATTCTCTCTCTTGCAGGACGCGGAGCAGTTTTGCTTGAAGCTCGTGGCTCATGTCTCCGATCTCGTCCAGAAAGATCGTGCCGCCGTCGGCCTGCTCGAAGTAACCGCTCCGCTTTGACACTCCGGTCGCCACGCGGTCCTCGATGCCGAAAAGCTCCCCCTCGATGAGATCCTTAGGAATAGTCACGCAATCCACCGCCACGAAGGGCCCCGTCTTCCTCGGGCTGTTCGAGTGGATGGCCCTGGCCACGAGCTCCTTGCCGGTTCCGCTCTCGCCCACAATGAGCACCGTGGCATTCGCCCTTGCCACTTTCTCTATCGCCGCCAACACGGCCTTCATCTCTGGACTCTCGCCCACGATTTGGTCCACGCGGAAAGTGGAGGCGACCCGTTTTCTCAGCTCTATGTTCTCCCTGCTCAAGAGCTCATTGGCGCGCTCCAGCTCCTCCCTGAGCCGGCTGTTCTCCACCGCCACCCCGGCCAGGTCCGCGAAGCCCTCCATGAAACTGGCCTGCTCAGGCCCAAAGGCTCCCGGTACGCTCCTGTTGTCCAGGTAGACGGCCCCTATCACCTTGCCGCGCGCCCTCAACGGCACGCACAGCACTGAGCGAATCTCGAGCCGGGAAACGCTCTTGACGTCCTTCAGGTCCGGATCCTCGCGTGCGTCGGCGGTCAGCAGAGAGGCGCCGCCGTGGGCAACCCTCCTGACCACGGTGCGGCTTATCTCGAACGCGTCCTGCTCGGCTTCGTCCTCAAGTGAGCGGCTGAGCACCTTCTCCATCTCTCCGCTCTCCGGGTTAACGAGGGCTATGAGTCCCCTCTCGGCTCCGGTCTTTTCTATCGCCAGGTCCATTATCTTGTCCAGGACTGCCGAACAGGGCAGAGCCGAGTTGACGAGCTCGGCTACCTTGAGCAGAGTCGCGGCATCGCCCGGTAAGGTCTGCGAACCGGACAGGCTGAGCATCTCTCTGTATGCGCCGGCCAGAGCGGAAAGGCACGAGAGATTCTCGGGGCCTGCTTCCATCCGCTCGAAGATCTGACAGGCCTCCTCCAGCACCGAGCAGGCCTCCTCAAGTGCTTCCTCCTTTTGACGGGGGTTAGCCGCGGAGCCCAACTGGCCGGAGTACACGACCAGGACCCTACCCAGGCAGTACAAAGTGCGTGCCCTCTCCAGAGCATCTCCCGCACCTCCCAGCACAGAATATGAGGAACGATAGCTCTCGAGAGCGGCGGCCATGCGGCCGGCCCTTTCCTGGAGCATGCCGCGAATCCGCCTGAGGCGGCCCGCATACACCGGCAGGCGTGAAGTCTTGTCGGCCTCCGCGGCGTCGAGCTCCCTCTCTGCCTCCTCGCGCCTGCCTGCCAGAGCCAGTACCTCCGCAAGAAGCAGTCTGGCTGCAGTTTTTTCGATGGCCTCTGCCGTCGAAGTCGCGACTGCCTTCTCGGCCCATCTCCTCGCCTTCTCGAGGTCACCGCCGATCAGGAAGACGTACCCGAGGCCGGTAGCGCACGACGCCACGCCGTTCGGATCCCCCACCTTCTCCTTGATGGCCAGAGCCTCGAGGTAGAACTTCTCCGCTTCAGCCGCGTTGCCCCTCATTCCGTGTATCTCTCCGATGTTGGATGCAATAACCGACCTGTCCCCGTCAGGCGTGAACTCCCGGGCCAGCCGGTAACTCTCTTCATTATACCTTAGCGCCGGCCCCATTTCTCCTTTCAGGCGGTACAGCACGGCCACGTTGAGGGCCGTGTGGCGGCTGCCGTCGAAGTTGCCGCATCTCTTCCAGAGCTCCATGGCCTTCAAGTAACTATCGAGAGCGGCGTCATACTTGAGGAGCTCTCTCCTGGCCATGCCCAGATTGTTATAACAGCTGGACAGCAGCGTGAGGTCGTCGGTCCCCTCGGCCTTCAGGCAGGCAAGTGACGACACTGACTCGGCCTCTTCCGCCCTCCCCATCTCGATGAGCGTGAGGCCCAGGTTTGAGAGGCTGCCTGCGGCGGCGTGCTCGTCACCCGCCAGTTCCGCGAGCCGCACTGCCTCCCTGAGCTGCGCTTCTGACTCCGCCAGTTTGCCCACTTCGGACAGGATGACGCCCTTGCGGTTGTGGACGAGGACCATCATTCGGGGCTCTTCTCTGACAGACCTCAGAGCAGCCGCGTCCTCGAGCAGCCTCAGCGCGTCATCGTGCTTCAGTACCCTTGACAGGGTCCACGCCAGGTCGGCCATGGCTTCCGCTTTGAGCGGCTCGAGCCCGCTCTTAGCCGCGGCCTCCAGGGCCGCCGAAAAATGCGCCCGTGCTTCGGCCGCGCGTGACAGCCTGAGGCACAGACGGCCGATCTTGAGTCGTGCCGCGACGCGTTCCTGCGTCTCCCTCGCCGGGAGAAGTCCGAAGAGCTCCTCTGAGAATTCGATCGCCCTACTCAACCTTCCTGTCTTCTCTGCTGCCGTGGCCGCGCCGTCCAGAAGACCGCGCAGGACGTCGGACCGCCCTGACGTCCGGACGCCGGGCAGTGCCGCCTCCGCCTGCAAAAGGGCGTCGTCGTAACGACCCGCTCTCAGCGCGACCTCCACCGCAGTTACTCGGGCTGCAACTGCTTTCTCCGGCTGGCCAGACAATTCGAAGTGCCGAGCCAGGGCGCCGGCGTTGGCAAGTGCTCCGTCCTCTTCCAGGAGTCCGGCCATGCGCGCATGCAGTTCCTTTCGAGCCTCCGCCGGGGTGAGCCCGACAATCGTCGACGCCATCAGAGCATGAGAGAAAGCGTAGCGGCCAGGTTCCGCGTGCGCTATCAGACCCCGTTCCATCAGAGCGCTGGCGGCTGCCGCGACGCGGTCGGGTTGTTCGCCGAGCAGTCTCGTCACCGTCTCGAGGGCAAACACGTTCCCTGACACTGAGGCCGCCTGAAGGAAGGCCAGCTCCGCTGCTTGTAGGCTCCGGATCTGGCGTGCAAGAGTATCCGGCGCGTTGAGCGAGGAAAGGACGTCGGCCTTTTCGGGAAGGTCGCAGATCAGCCTCCGCCCAAGTCGTTTAACGCTGCCCTTGTCGGCCAGGCGCCTGATGAGCTCCTCGGCAGTGCCAGGAACGCCCCGAGACGCCGAAAATACCCAGTCCACCAGGACGTCGGGGACGTCCGCGACTGCCGCGCCCAGTATGGAGGACACCAGAGACGCCGTCGCCTGCCTTGACAGGGCGCCAAGCTTCACGGTCACCACAGCCGGGTTCTCCAGAAACCATCTGAGGAGCGCTCGCTCCTCTTGCCTCAAGTCCAGAGCCGCCGGCTCGCAGGTAGAGATTATCAACAGCGGGAACGCGCGGGTCAGCGAGACGGACTCCGCGAGCTCTTCGAGAAGACTTCTCGGTGCCAGATGCAGGTCCTCGAAGACAACCGCGCACGGCTCCTGCTGCTCCGTGCGGGTAGGAAAGATACTCATGACCAGCGACGGGCTGCTGTCCACGCACTTCTCCGCCTTCGCCCGGCCCTCCGCTCGCGCAGACCGAACCCCCGTCACCCGGCCGCTCCACTGGAAGTTCGTCACCGCGGAGTACTGCTCCTGCTCGTCGCATCTCAGGTATCCCACACGCACACCCTCCACCGACGCGCTGAAGCGAAGCCACTCGACGAGCCTACTCTTGCCTGCGCCGTCTTCCCCGAGCACGACGACAAACTCTCCCCTTCTTTCCTTCAGGAGGGACTGAAGCGACTGTCTCAGGACGTCCTGCTCGGACTCCCTTCCGACGAGCTCAGGCGAAAGAAGTGTCACCGCCGATGGCGCCGTCATGGTCGCGGGCTGCGGTATCCCGGCCGCGTCCCTGATGGCCTCGGCCAGCTCCTCCGAGGTCTGGAATCTCCGGTCTGGATCCTTCTCCAGCAGCCTGAGCAGCAAGCTCTGCACGCGAGGAGATAAGGACGGATTCACGTCCCTGGGTGAGGCGGGGGTGGACAGAAGGTGGGCCCTGAGGAGGCGGTCACCTGAAACTCCGGCAAACAGTCTTGAGCCGGTCAGGATCTCATAGAGCATGGCGCCGAATGAATACAGGTCCACTCTGCCGTCCACGGGCAGTCCTCTTATGACTTCCGGCGCGACGTAGGCGCGAGTGCCGCCCGCCAGTCCCATTTCACGGGCCATCCTGGCCAGCCCGAAATCGGTCAACGTGACTCGGACACCTGCGGAATCCGACGGTCCGCTTCCTTCACGCGCCACGATTATGTTGGAAGGCTTGATGTCGCCGTGCACAATGCTGCGCGCGTGAACGTAGCCCAGAGCGTCGCACACCTGCAGGCACGCGGCGGCCACGCGCGCAAGCGGCTGCCCATTCAGCGCGCGGTCAAAGTGCTCCCCCTGCAGGTAGTCCATCACAAAATATGCCGACCTGGAATTGACGGAGCCAAAATCGTGGACTCTAACTATGGAGGGGTGCTTGAGGGATGAGACGCGCGCAAATTCCAGCCTGAAGAGCTCGGCCTCAGTCGGACTGTCCTCGGCCAGCGACAACAACTTGAGCGCCCTGACCTGGCCGTTTTCCTCATCGCATACCTTGAACACTGCCGCCAGCCCGCCGGAAGAAATGGGCTCGAGGACCCTGTATCTCCTGGGAATCAGGCGCTCTGGAGCCGGGGAGTCGGGGTTGCTGCCCTCCCCCGGGGAAGGCAGGAGAGGATTCCGCCGTTTCACAACTCCTTTGTAGCACGGGAAACGGCCCAGAATCAACCGAAATCGGCCCTCTGTGCGGGCCGTGACCTGCTCAGGCGCTCACCTGCTCCAACAAAAAAAGGGTCTCGATGAGACCCCAAAAGGAGCGGGCTCCCCATTGTACTCCGTGGCTCCATCAAGACGCAAGGGAGGCATCAGCCCGACCGATGAGAGGTCGTGACTCTGTGAAGCACCACGCGAGTAACAGGGAGCCTAGCCGCACAATCTCAAGCACGTGGAGGTATCGGCGTGCTACTATCTGAGAAGTTCCGGCTGCGTTGTCCCGTTCGCACTCCTAAACTCTTGTGTTCTCCATGTGCAAAGGTTCTGAGCCGCGACCGCAATCTGCCTGTGGCTGCCCTGTTGCCTTCTTGGCCGATTGCTCCTGCCGGGGTTGGTTGAACAGGTCG
>Ga0316628_100001168_pt1 | contig 18239 bp, 21 predicted proteins | sample OWC_Aug_M2_C1_D5_FD_207648 | JGI IMG/M metagenome (GOLD analysis project Ga0316628, IMG submission 207648) | Wetland soil microbial communities from Old Woman Creek delta, Ohio, United States - OWC_Aug_M2_C1_D5_C | ecosystem: Environmental > Terrestrial > Soil > Wetlands | place: USA: Ohio... | reverse complement strand
GACTGGTGACTAGTGACTGGTGAAAAACCTCGCGAACAAGCACACTCGAATCACGCGTACATATTAAGTAGGAAAAATCAGGTATGCGAATCAAAAAGGAATGGATAGCAAAGCGCCGGTTTTGACTTTCCACCAGTCACCAGTCATCAGTTACTAGTCACCGTATTTCAGTACGGCAGCGCGCCCTCGTTTGCCTCAAACTCCGCCAGCGGCACCATGTCAATCGCATCCCACGGACATCCTTCGAGGAACGCCCCGTCCGGCCCTTTGCTGGTGCACAGCTTGCACCCAATACAAAGCAGGGGATCGACAATAATGCGCCCGAACGGCGGATGATCTTCGTCCGGCGACCAGTACATGCAATCCGCCACCGGGCAGTACTCGACGCAGGCAGGCGATCCCGAGCATCCCGTGCAGGACTCATTGATGACGGCGAGAATGTGCGGCTTGCGTTTACGTTGCGTGGTTGTTCCTGTGGAAATCGGTGCATGCTTGACGACTGTTCCTGCCTGATATTCCGCAATGCCGGGCGCCGTATAAGCCAAATCGAGCCTCCACGAATGAGGGTTACTATTTCCTATTCTTCATAACAACGCGCCGCTTGTCAATCCAAGAGACCGTAAACATCCACACTATTCTGCGTGCCAAGATACACTTTGCCGTTGGCGATCGTCGGGCTGGTGAATTTTACGGCAGGGCCCGCCACATCGCGCGTCCCGACGGCGCTGCTGTTGTAAAGCTCGCGAGACAGGTCAGTGGCGTCGTAGGCGTGCAGCACCGCCGGCCCGCTGCGATAATGGTCGTCATTCTGAACCGCCCAGACGATGCCGTTCCTCGTGTCGTCGGCGGAAACCGAAGGGCTCGCGCCCGGATATCCAAAGACTCCCGCCGACTTCGTGACCGCGGCTTCCGAGAGCCGTCCGTTGGCCAGGGAAAAAGATTTCAGGGAATCGTTGAGGCTTCCAAAATAGACGTGCCCATTCCAATAGGCCGGCGTGGCATAATTTCCCGCGATCGCTCCGCGAATCACTTGAACAATCTGCCGGTCGTTGCCGCCCTTCACGAAGCGTCCCATGCGGTCTCGATCCACCACATAGATCGTGCCGCTTTTGCCGGCGCCCAGCACCAGGTGAGGATGCGAACCCGGCTGGTCGGGCAGCAGGATGGGGCCGGATGCGCCCACATCAATGTCCTGCTCGTCGAGAATTTTTTGATCGAATGGCGTGAAGGAGTCGACCGCGCGCAGCGAGTTCCCGTGCAGGCTCAGCTTCAGAAACGAGTCGCCGTAATCCGTTCCATGGAAGGTGCCGTTCCCGGTCACCACAAAAATGTTGCCCTTCGAATCGATCGCCGGAGCGCCTCCGGCATGCCAGATCGATCCCCAAAAGCCGTTGGCAGTCGTATTGTAAACCGCACGCAAACTGAGTTTCCCCGTCTGGCCGCTTTTCGGCCAGCTCGTTCCCGCGTTGTACGCGAACACCCAGCCGTGAAACCAATTCATATCGCAATGAGATGCGAACGCGATGTAGACCACGCCGTTCGCCAGCGCCAGCCCAGCGCGATTCGAGTGCGGAAATGGATCGAAGGCCACCGTGCCTTTCACCTGCCCCTCGCCAATGCCTGGCACCGACCCGGCGATGCTCACCGGACCTCCAAATTTCTCCTCTCCGGTGGCGATATCGAGAGCGTGAAGACGGTGCGCATACTTCGGCCCTTTGGGCGAGTCATGCTTCACCATGGCCACCACGTAGATCGTTCCCGTCGCGGGATCGATCACCGGCGTACTTGTGATGCCAACGTTCGGCACGATCTGATCGCAACGAAAGTCGTTGGAGGGCACCGGTGTCCCGCCTTCCAGCAAACTCGATTGCCAGATCGCCGGTCCGCCTTCGTCCGCATCGAACGCATACACGCTGTCGTTTTCCGTGGCGATATATACGATGTTATGCGGGCCGTTGCCGGGAATGGAAACGCCAGGAACATAAAGCGGCTGGGCATAGACGTATCCGTCCACCGGGTTGGTGAACAGTTTTCCAAACGACTTGGCTCTGACGTTCGCCGGCGTCAGAATCGTTTCTTTCGCATTGAGGCTGGTGCGAGCCAGATCATTGTGATACGTGAAGACGCCGGCTGCGGCAGCGTTGGCTGGGGCCGCGCTGCGGTTCGGCGTCCGCGCGATCGTTGACGTCTCGCCTAACTGAGATTCCGGCGCGCCGTTTGGTGGCCCCGCCGCAAACGGATTACACCCCGCGAGCGTTAGCGTGAAAAATACTATCCCAAGCAGACGCCGTGCGGCGCTAAATTCGGGTAAGCGTCTATCTATTCTCACGGGACCTTTGTTCCGGATAATCTTCCATTTGTTTCACCTGCCACTTTTCCGCCACGGCTCATCGCGCCAATCGGTTTGGAAACAGCGCCGCAATCCTTGAGTTTAGCTGATTTCGTCGCATATTGAGTTCTTAAAGCGGCAAGGAAAAATAAATTCTTCCGCGGGATATTGGGATCCCGTCTACCGAAAATCGATCGATTGTCGAAATTTTTATGCCTGGCCAAGCGCCCCAATCACGGCTTCGGTAAATTCCCGCGTTGAGGCTGTACCGCCCACATCCCGCGTGGTGTGTTTTCCCTCGCGATACACCTTATCGAGAGCGCCGGAAACGCGCCGCGACGCTTCGGTTTCGCCCAGATAATTCAGCATCATCGCCGCGGACATCACAAGCGCTGTCGGATTCGCCACGCCTTTGCCGACGATATCGGGAGCCGTGCCGTGCACGGCCTCGAACAACGCCGATTCATCGCCGATATTTCCGCTGGGCACGACTCCCAGTCCTCCCACCAGTCCCGCCGCCAGGTCGCTGACCACATCCCCGTACAGATTCGGCAGCAAGAGTACATCGAACTGCCCGGGATTCATGACCAGTTGCATGCACGTGTTATCCACGATCATTTCCAGATATTCGATGTCCGGATATTCCCTGGCAACATCTCGAATCGAGTTCAGAAACAGGCCATCGGAAAGCTTCATGATGTTGGCCTTGTGAATGGCGTGAATTTTCTTTCGTCCGTTTTTGCGCGTGTAGGCGAATGCGAACCGCGCGATCCGCGTCGATGCCCGCTCGGTAATTATTTTTAGGCTTTCCACAACGCCGGGAATAACGGTGTGCTCCAGTCCCGCGTAGAGATCTTCGGTATTTTCCCGCACGATCACCAGGTCCACTCCGGTCCATCGCGAGGAAACCCCGGCGACATTGCGCACCGGGCGGAGATTCGCGTATAAATCCAGTTCCTTGCGCAGCGCGACATTCATGCTTGGCGCACCCTCTGCAACGGCCGTCGCCATGGGCCCCTTCAGCGCCACATGTGTCCTCCGGATCGAAGCTACGGCTTCTTCCCGCGGGAATTCTCCCACGCGCTGGCCATCTTCCAGCGGCGCTGAAAATACTTCCCACTCCACTGGCACTCCCGCGGCTTCCACAATCTGCCGCGCTGCTTTCGCGACTTCCGGTCCGATCCCATCCCCCGGAAGAAGAGTTATCGTGTGCGTCATAGTCACGAATATCTTAGGTGAAAATATCCGCTTTGTCGAAACCGTCCAATCCTCACTCGTAACTCAAATTAAATCGAAAGCTCAAACCCATACCAGTTCGAATCTCGCCCGGTTTTGTAGAGGCCTCTCCGTCCTGCGCCTTTCGGGACGGAGAGGGCACGTGCCCATCGGAAGCAACGTGACTTACAACCCACCTCTATCCCTGACAGCGCCAAACGCACGAAGCCTTTCCCCCCAGCAAAGCATCCAATAGATTGTGAGTTGGAACAAGCCGCCCGGAGATGAATCCCCGGCTTGCACTTTGTGGTACAATAATTTTGCAGCAAATCTCGCCGTAACCGGCAGGGAGTGAAAATACTGATATGCTTACAGTTACCCCAGTGGCGACCACGAAAGTGAAAGAAATTATGAGCCAGCAGAACCCCTCGCCCATCGCGCTCCGCGTGGCTGTTGTCGGGGGAGGCTGTTCGGGATTCAGCTATCACATGGCTTTTGAGAATGCCGAGAATCCCACGGACAATGTCTATGAGTTTGACGGCCTCAAAGTCCTGGTCGACCAGATGAGCGAAATGTATCTCGAAGGCGTTTCCATCGACTACATCGAGACGCTCGAAGGCGCCGGCTTCAAGTTCAACAATCCGAACGTCAAGAGCACGTGCGGCTGCGGCAGCTCGTTCAGCGTTTAAGAACGCGCCTCTCGCGCAAGTATCCGAGACTCCATAAGAAATGGGCCTTAGCGATTTGCCGCCGAGGCCCATTTTTATTAGCAGGACAGGCTGGACGCCCGCCCATCACTATCCGGTCGCGGGAAACCCAAATCACGTCCACAGCGGGACCTCATTGCAATGCGCTTGCATGACCCGTATTCTATAGGCCGCCCATGAAGATCGCGCTTGCGCAATTGAATCCCACCGTCGGCGACTTCGCCGGAAATTCCGCCAAAATTTTGGACTTTGCGCAACGCGCCCAGCAGCGCGGCGCCGCCCTGGCCGTTTTTTCTGAGCTCTGCCTGTGCGGATATTTGCCCCTCGACTTGATCGAGAGGCCCCAGTTCATGGATAGAAACGAAAGGGAACTGGCTTGCCTCGCAAAGCGATTGCCCATCCCCGCCATTGTCGGCTATGCGGCCCGCGCCACGGGATCCACCGGCAAATCGGCGGCCAACGCAGCGGCAGTGCTTGCCAACGGCCGCATCGAATTTGTGCAGCACAAGATGCTGCTGCCCACCTACGACGTCTTTGATGAATCCCGTTATTTTCAGCCCGCCGCCTCTCAGGATATTTTCGTATTCGACGGCCACAAACTGGGGATCACCATCTGCGAGGATATCTGGAACGATAAAACGTTCTGGGCCAAGCCGCTCTATGAGCGAGATCCCGTGGCGGAGCTGGTATCCAAAGGCGCGTCCATCCTGATCAATATTTCGGCGTCTCCTTACACCATCGGTAAGCGCTCAATGCGTCTGGACATGCTGCGCGCCCTGGCAAAAAATCATGCCCGCCCGGTGATCTACGTCAATCAAGCCGGCGGAAACGACAGCCTGGTATTTGACGGCGACAGCGTCGTGGTCGTTCCCGATGGACGCGTTGCCGCCCGGGCCGGCTCTTTCGAGGAAGACCTGTTGATTTTCGATTCAGAAACCAGCGCTGGCGATTTGCACAAAGAGCCGACCGATGAGCTCGAACTCGCTCTCCGGGCGCTCATCTGCGGCACCCGCGATTATGTCCGCAAATCTGGTTTTCAAAAAGTCGTCGTCGGATTGAGCGGGGGCATCGACTCTTCCGTGGTGGCTGCCATCGCCGTCGCCGCCCTGGGTCGCGAAAATGTGCTGGGTGTTTCCATGCCCGGCCCGTATTCCTCCGAAGGCAGCCGCAAAGACGCCAAACAGCTGGCCGAGAATCTGGGTATTGAATTTCTGACCCTGCCCATCTCGAATGTGTTCGAGTCCTACAAGTCCGCTTTGGCCGAACCATTTCGCAGCCGCCCACAGGACGTAACGGAAGAAAATCTTCAGGCCAGGGTGCGCGGAAATTTCCTGATGGCCCTCTCCAATAAATTCGGCTGCATGGTCCTCAGCACCGGGAACAAGTCAGAAATGGCGGTTGGCTATTGCACGCTATACGGAGACATGGCCGGAGGCCTGGCCTTGCTGTCGGACGTTCCCAAGACCATGGTCTACGCCATCGCGGATTGGATCAATCGCGATAGGGAACTGATCCCCGCCGCGTCGATTCAAAAACCCCCTTCAGCGGAGCTGCGCCCCAATCAAACCGATCAGGATTCCCTGCCTCCCTACGAGGTTTTGGACCGCATTCTGAAGGCCTATATTGAAGATGTAAAAAGCACGAGTGAAATTGCGGACCAATATGGCTACGACCTCGAACTCGTCCGCTCCATAGCCCGCAAAGTCGATCAAAACGAATACAAGAGACGCCAGGCCCCGCCAGGCCTGAAGATTACATCAAGGGCGTTTGGCTTGGGCCGCCCATTTCCAATCGTACAAAAATTTACCCCTTGAGAGGAGTTACCGCGTGCCACGAATAAAAACTTTAGCCATGGTCCTGTCTCTTTTTCTGTTTGCAAATCACGCCTTTGCGCAAACCACCCCGGAAAAGGAGACCAAAAGCCCCGCCAAGCCTTCCGCCACCCAAAACCCAGATTCGCTCGAGGCTCGCGTGGAACACTACCTAAGAAACCTCTACGCCTGGGGACCAGACTTCGACGTCAAGGTAGGCACCCCCAAACCCTCCCCGATCCCCGACCTCCTCGCAGTCCCCGTAACGGTCGCCACAGGAGGACAGTCGGACACCGCCACCGTCTACGTCGATAAAAATGTAAAATTCCTCTTCCGCGGCGAACTCGCCGATATGACCGTCGACCCCCTGGCAGAAACCCTCTCCAAGCTTCACCCAGGCAATTCACCCTCCCTGGGCCCGAAAGACGCAAAAATCACCCTAATCGAATTCGCCGATTTCGAGTGCCCCTCCTGCCGCCAGCTAGACTTGATCCTCCGGGACCTGACCGCCTCCAACCCTGACATCCGCCTGGTCTATAAGAATTTCCCCCTAACAAGCCTACACCCCTGGGCCATGACCGCAGCCATCGCCGCCCAATGCACCTACCAGCAGAACCCAGACGCCTTCTGGAAAATCCACAACGCCATCTTCGACGCGCAAGACCTAATCACACCCTCAAATGCATGGGATAAATTGAACGACCTGGCAACTCAACTAGGCCTAAACATGGAAGCATTCCGAACCTGCATGGCCGACCCCGCAACAACAAAACAAGTGGAAGAAAACGTAGCAGAAGGACACGCCCTAAACGTAACAGCCACCCCAACAACTTTCGTAAATGGCCGCCGCATCGTAGGCCCAGATCAACCGGTCATCGAACAATACCTTAAGTTTTACAAAATTTTAAACTAAACATAATATAGCTTATCAGTCACTTTATGTCAACAGGAGAATGGAAGTCTTTCAATGCGAGCATCTTTTGAAATGTCGGCCTCCTTGACTCGTTATAAATTTCCAGTACCGTCCCAAGAAGGTTTGAATCGTACACGATAAGTGCTTGATTCAGCAAAGCTAAAGGGGTTTGATGAGTTTTTCCGATTTCAATTTATTTTCTCCCTTTTGCCGTCATTCTACTGCTTTCCAGCTTGTTCTGGAGGCAGCCGATGAATCTTGGCCGAACCTTTTTCTCGCAATTGGTGGACCTGCTCCCGACCTATCAATTTCAACTTTGCGTCGAGCGCTACCAGGGCAATCGCTACGTCAAAGATTTTTCCAGCTGGGATCAGGTCCTGTGATTGGCCTGCTCAGCTCAACTACCGCGAAAGTCTTCGCGACATCGAAGCCTGTCTGCGCGCCCAGCAACCCAAGTTGTATCACATGGGTTTCCGCGGCCAAGTCTGTCACAATACATTGGCGCACGCCAACGAGCATCGCAACTGGCGGATTTACGCCGACTTCGCCCGCATCCTGATTGCCACCGCCAGCGATCTCTACCGAAACGAACCGTTCGGCGTGGAATTGTCGGAAACCGTCTACGCCCTGGACTCCACCACCATCGATTTGTGCCTGGCGCTTTTTCCCTGGGGAAATTCCCCCGCCACAAGAGCGCCGTGAAACTGCACACGCTGCTGGATCTGCGAGGCCGCATTCCGACCAATCTTTATGTGACCGGAGGCCAAGTTCCGGACGTCAATATTCTGAAACAGTTGCTTCCCGAAACCGGCGCATTTTACTTGCTCGATCGCGGCTATGTGGACTTCGATCGCCTGCAACTGTTTACCCAAGCCTGCGTCTTCTTCATTCCGCGAGCTCGGAAAGGGATGCGGTTCTACCGACGCGACTGAGGCCCCGTCGAACGATCCGCAGGACTGCGCTGCGACCAAACCATTCTGCTCACCGGAGTGCGCACGGCCCTGCGCTACCCGATCCCTTACGGCGCATCCACTACTTCGATGCCGAGAAAGAGTTGTTGAACGAATCTTCCTTTGTGCAAACCCATTGTGCGATCGCGGCAATTGTGCGCGCCAGTATCAGCCAGAGGCATCGCCGGCAGCATTGCTTCCGCCAGCAGGCTTATCGAAATCGCATGGGATCGGTTGTGGATGGGGTCTCCAGTCGGTTCGGCGCGTTGCAGGTTAGTGGCGTGCCGCGGCAGTAGCGGCGGCGCCGATGGCGATGCCGATGGCAAACCATTTGGTTTGGCGCTTCAAGCGTTGCCAGAAGGTTCCGCCGCGGGCGGCGGTCAGGGCGGCATCGCGTTGGTGGGTGAGCGCTGCATTTTGAAGTTTTTCGTCGGACAGATTTTGCTTTACTGCGGTGATTTCCAGCGAGTTGGCACGGCAATCCTGCAGTTCGTCATAGAGTGGCTTGAGGTCCGCCTGCGGAATGGAAACGGTTGCGGGCAGATCATCGTACGGTTTGGAGGAGGGGGAAAGATCGGGGAGATGAATGGAAATGGGCAGGGGAAGTGGAGGCAGGACGGAGGGGATCGCAATGGCGGCTTGTTGCGGAGTTTGCACGGCGCGCTTCTGCCTGGCTATGAGGGCGAGGACGGCGGCGAGTTCCGTGTCGCGCTGCTTTTCGCGGTTGGCGGCCTGCTCAATGGCAACTTTTTGGGTGAAGAGCGTGGTGGTGAGTTGCACTGTATCGTGGTGCGCGGTTCGCCAGGCATCGGCGAGAAGGGCAACGGCGACTAGAGCGGCGGCGAGAAGGATGCGGTGAACAGTAGTATTCAGCATGGTTATCGATTGGCTGGGTACTTCCCTGCTGCTTTTGCGTTTCGCGGAATTGCAATGGAGATCTGAAATTTAAAATTTCAAATTTGAGATTTGAAATTTGGGATCAAGTCCATTTCCTAAATGGTTGCCCCTCAAACTCGACAGGCCGGCAGGCGCTAAAACCCTTCCTTTCAGGATCTGCGGATGTCGCGACTGAAGCCGCGATCCCCAAAGATTGTTTATGAGACGGCTGGATTTGAGATTGTCGGTTAGAAATAGGAATAGTGAAATATTCGATTTGAGAATCGGGAAAGTGAAAAGCACTTTCAACACGCGAGACGAAGAGTTCGGCAGCGCGCCTGCCTGCGAGAGGCCTCGCATGTCGCTAGACGACAGGTCTGGAAGAATAGTTGCGTGTGCGCGCCAGAACTTCGGCGGGATAATTTGCGTTGGCGCCGCCGTTCCAGGCGAGCAGTGCGGCGGGGACGTCGCCCTTGGAGCGAGCCAGGCGCGCGGCTAGTACTTTGCATCCAATATCGATTCCGGTCACGGGATCGCACAGTTCCGCCAGCGATGACTCTTTAAAGCCGTTCTCGCGCGCCACCTGGCCCATCACCTGCATCAAGCCCCACGACATGGAGCGCGTGTAGGCTTCGGTAGCGCTGAATTTTCCCGCCGTGTATAGCGGCGCGACGTACCGAGAGAGAAATCCCGGCTCATAACGTACGGCCCACGAGTTCCATGCGGATTCCTGCTCAATCACCGCGCACACCAGGGCCGGCTCGATCCCGTGCGCCGCGGCGATTCGCCGGGCGAGGTCGATAATTTCGGGTTGGACGGTGTCAGGCATGGGGGTCGTGAATCGTGAATTGTGATTCGTGATTTGTGATTCGTGATTGGAGACCGCTGACCGGTGAAAAGCGCATTTGGTTGACTGCGCCGTTTACCTGCAGGATTTTCCGGGGCGGAATGGTGGAGGACGGATGCGAGTTGCGGGCCGGGCCGTCAGCGTTGAGTGGCGCGGAGGGCTGTCTCATTTTTGTAAGGGAAAATGGAGATCCAAACCGCACAGGCTGAAGCCTGTGCCACTAAGTGCTCATTACAAGCCGCCGCTTCCTGTCAGCTTTTCGGATCCTGGCCATTGAATTCCAGGAATTGCACGGGCGGGGGCTCTTTGAGTTCCAGGCCCAGACGGCCGGCGATCTGGCGCAAGGCATGGTAGAGGTGTGGGAGGTGATTGATGGCCATGTCGCGGACGAAGGCGCGGCGAATTTCGTCGTCACGCGTGCGGCGATGAAGCCAGCGAAGGAAGATGAAGAACTGAACGCAGGTGGAGAGGGCGACGATGATCCAGTATGGGTTCATGGGGGTGGGTGGACCGCGAAGATTTCTGATTCGTGAATCGTGACTCGTGAAAGATCGGGCGATCGAGACAGGTTAGGTGGCACAGGCTTCAGCCTGTGAGGGGTTGAGCCCGGCAACCTCGGTCGGGTTCGAGTCAACACCCGCAGGCCGAAGCCCACGCCACTAGAAGCTGCAACTGGGAGTGCGCTATCCGTTGAAGCCTAAAGAGAGGCCCGTGGGACCGAATCCGAACTGGAAATTCTTACTCTGCGCATTGCGAACTTGCGCGTCCAGCAGCGACGACGGGACGCCCAGCGACCTGCCGAGCAGCGAAGTGTCCGTGCCGTACAGCCCGGAGAGTCCGGAAAGGCCCGAAAGGGTATCCGAGCGGGCGGCATTGGCAAACCCGAATTGATTTTGCTGGGCGAGGTTGGCCTGCTGCTGGCCCTGGGTCCGCGCCAGAGAATCGACCAATTCGCCGTAGCCCGCGGAGTTGCGCGTGCGCGCGGCGCGATTGGAGGCGTTCTGTGCGAGTGCGTTGAATGCGGACGAAAGCGCCGACTGCGAAGCATTCGTGATGGCCGATTTTTGGGCATCCGAGTAGCCGGGATTGGCGACTAAATTCTGGTAGCCCGCCGTAGCCTGCGAGCCAAGTCCCTGGCTGGTTGAAAAGAGTTGCTGGTTCATCGCGTTCTGTTGCGCAAGCTGCTGATCGATCTGCGGTCGCCGGCACGTCCTGGCTGAGCAGCGAAATAAACGACAGCCCGAACGCCTGATACAAATTCGTGACAAACTGGTAGCGCGGCATTTCCGCCGCCGCGCTGTCATCCATGGTTTTCGATTCGTACGGCAGGTGCCAGGTCATGTCCTGCGGATTCCACCACGCGTATTGCAACCCTTGCCAGAAAAGCCGCGCCTGCCGAATCCGCCGGATTTCGTTTCGCCGCGCGACAATTCCCTCCTGCCGGTACTGCACTTCCAGTTCGCGCAGCGCGTTCACCAGGTCCGGCCGCAACTCCTCTAGACGCTCGTTGTTCGCCCCCAGGTTCAGGTGCCGCAAAGTTTCCGCCAGCCCCTCCGGAAACGTCGGCCGGTTCCCGTCCTGCGGCGCCACACGTCCGTCGTTCGGCGCAATTAGCGAATCACTCGCCGTCTCCGCTGAACCGCCGCCCAGAATCGCTTCGTCGCTCAAATTCATCTCTGTTCGCTGATTTGTCATTGTTTTTTCTTGGTAGCGTAGGCTTCAGCCTGCGCGGTTTTCTTCATGTCCGGAAAAAACTGCGCCTAAAATGGCGTTCCGGCCAACTCTGTGTTACGTTCCGTTCCACAGGAGGCTCCCATGCATGGTCTAATCTGGTGGATCGTAGTAGGCCTGATCGCCGGCTGGCTTGCCGGAAAAGTAATGAAGGGCGGCGGCTTCGGCGTGCTGATGGACATCGTCATCGGCATCGTCGGCGCCATGATCGGAGGATGGGTCTTCGGCCTGCTCGGAGTTTATTCCGGCGGCGGACTGATCGGCTCGGTCCTAGTCGCCTTCGTCGGCGCGGTAATTTTGTTGTGGCTCGTGCGACTGGTTAAGAATGCGTAGATTTTCTAGCTCGGCCCATATGAATTCATATAGACCCGTGCGTAGGGAATCCGCTTGAGATCAGTGTTCTTGAAAGGGCCAAATTGTTGTTTGAATCGAATGCCTTCCGACGCCCCATCCTTGAATTTCCAATTGGACTTGTCTCCCATGGGAGAAACTCCCATGAATTCCAGGCCTCGCTTCGGAAACTCACAGGACGCCTTGCTGCGCGTAACGTTGTCACGAGGGATGGTGACCAGCGGCGTTGCTGAAATTTGATCGGCGTGCCGCACGATCTCCGGCCACGTGGATACTCCGCCGTTCAAAATATTTTTCACGACCCAGTGCTCCCCGTCTTTGCCAAGATTTGCGCCGTCCAGAAGAGTGAACGTCCGCCGCGAGGGTGGTCCGTCAAACCCCACCTCAAATAGCGCGGCGGAACGTGCGTCGCGATGATAAAGCACCAAGGTCACCCAATTCGACGGGCCGGTCATGTTCAGCATGTTAGCCTCACGCCCGGGCATGACCGGATACACATAACGCACATGCAATCCATCAGTGCCATAAAACTCCGGAACCACCGACAACAGCTGATCAGACCGGGTGGCGCAGTCAAGCAATCCCAGGAGGTCGTTCCTGCTAAGTTTTGCGGGAATACTTTTTGCAACCGCCGCGCCCTGCGATCCGCCACTAGTCGGGCCTGCAATAGATAATAGAAGACGCAGACCGCCCATTACCCCAGAGAGAACTGCGGCCCTCGTTCTCGCGCTGCTAATCCTGCCCGTAGGTGTTGACATAAACTTGGTTCGATCGATGGTCAGGGGTCCGTGACTATATTCTTCGCCGATTCAATGCATGCTGCCTGCATGGCGCCAGCAACGGCCGGCTCCAGCGGGCATATCTCAAAGTCGGCGAATACTACGTTTTGAAAGGGCTTTAGAGCACGTTCCACTTTCGCCGGCAATTCAGGATGCTCGTTATCCAGGAGATCTCGTTTTTCACCATCTGGCCCGCTGTAGATTCCCAAAATCCGATGCGTTCCGATCTTCCAAAGGCGAAACGACGGGGTCCCGTTGTAAACACTTAAGCGACCATGCGCCCAGTAACACGCCGCCGCATTTTCCTGCGTTTTGCAGGGTATCTTCCGCCTGGCTGCAGGTTGCGGAGCATCCTGGCCCCACAGGGACATCAGGAAAACGCCGAAGATCATCACGGAAGCAACTCGAAACAGGGCCTTTTCAATCCGGCCCATATGTATTGACATAGATGCCTCGCGAAGGAAGACCATGCTTTCCTGGCGTGGGGAAGGAGTTGTTGAATGGGCCAGACTGTGTCCGGATTTTGAATCCCGGGTCGTGCGCTCTTCCTGGTTTAAAATTGGACCGATCTGCGCTCGGCCGCAAATTGAGATGTATCGCTCCGTGCGTCGGGTCATTTGGACTGAGGTAGGCCTCGCGAGCCGCTTTGAGCGAGGATTCGTATGCGGCTCTAGATCGCGGGTCCCTGATCGCTTTAGCCGAGGGCTCGACAGGAGGCGCCGTTTGGGGCCTCTTTCGCCCAAACTGCAAATCTCCGTTTATCACCACGTGAGCAACCTTTTCAGGAGCGCCGCCAATTGTGTCATTCGCTTTGTCACTAGACATGACTGATTGTGTCTCGTTGAACACAATAAGTCCCACATCGTGAACTGTCAATGTGTTTACTTTATGTGTGTCAACGGAATGCTCCCAAGCCGTTTGATTGACCGATGGCGGCGCAGGACTTTCCGGCGGAGCTGGTTGAGGCATAATTCGATCGATCACACGATTGAGCCAAGATTCACCGTGCATGTTGGAATTCGTGGTGGGCATGGCCTTCTCTTTATATGTGTATCTCTCGAAGCGCTCGTTCCATTTCTTCTGGAATTTATCCTAACTCTCCCCCGCGCCCTTCCCCGCCGCCAGTTCCCTCTCCCGCGCAATCTGCGTCCAGGTCCGCCGCCGCACCGGCGACATCGCCGCGCCGCCGCGCCGCACATCCTCCTCCAGCGCCAGCGGAGGAAATCCCGCCGTCCCCAGCAGCGAATTCACCAGCGCGCGATTCTCCGCCCGCAGCCGCTCCACGTCCGCCTCCAGCGCCCGCACATACCGGCTCCGCAAATGCAGCGCAAACCAAGTGATTATTTTTTCCCACATAAAGCTTATATTTCCTCAATTCGTCTTACCTGTAACCAAGAGAGTAAACTAATGTCTGCGCTACAAAAGTTCCGTCCAAACCAGTAGCGCAGACTTCAGTCTGCGCGGTTTAAATTCGCGCCCGGCAAATCCCCCCCCATACGTGCTACCCTTGTCACGTATGATGCCATACTACAAGCGCAATCTCCCCCACTGGCAACCCCCCAGCCAAACCATCTTCATCACCTGGCGCCTTCGCGGCTCACTCCCCGCGCACTTTAAGATTCCAACAGAAGAGCAATCCTCAGGCAAGCAGTTCCACCGCTACGATCGCTGTCTGGATTCAGCCAGTACCGGTCCAGTCTGGCTGAAAGACCCGCAAGTGGCGCAATGTGTGATCGCTGTCCTGAAAGAGGCACAATCGCAGAATCTGTTTCGCCTGAATGCCTACGTCCTGATGGCCAATCATGTGCACGTTCTGATTGAGCCACGCAGTTCGCTCGCTCAAATCACCAAGCTGATAAAAGGCAGGTCCGCGCGAGCCGCAAACCAGATTCTAACGCGGATGAACACCCGATTTTGGCAGGTAGAATCCTTCGATCACTGGGTTCGTACCCCAGAAGAATAGCAACGAATCCGCGTCTATATCGAGAATAATCCAGTCAAAGCAGGCCTCGCTCAGAAGCCTCAAGACTGGCCCTGGTCAAGCGCCAGTCGTCCGATAGATCTCCTGTAGCGTAGACTTCAGTCTGCGCGCTTTTGCCTTTATGCCCCGCCAGCAGAACCTTCCCCCAGCGCACCCCACAATTTTCCCCAACCGCGCCCCACATTTCCCCAGCGCGAAAACCCCGCGCAGACTGAAGTCTACGCTACAACTACCACCCCTGCGGCCGCCATCTTCGCGGCAGCACCGGCGAAACCCTCCGCGCCTCCTCCGCCGAAAACTTCTTCAGCCAAATCGCTCGCGAAGTCGGATCCACAGCCGTGACGCGCTCGGCGGCCACTACATCGGCCGGCGCGCGCCCCGGATCAAGCGCCGATTTCAATTCGTATCGCGCGGAGTCCGATGGATCGTCTCCGTCGCACTTCAGCACGTCCTCGACGTTCGCCGGATCCCGCGTCAGCGTCGGCAAATTCTCGATGAGCCGCGCGCAATTCTCCGCGATCAGCCATTGATTGGCTTCCAGCGCCTGGTACATCAGCATCCAGCCGCCCACGCGATCGTTGTCGGCCGGCGTGGCGCGCGGCAGGCCCGCGGCGGCGAGGCCGTCGCCGAGTTGCTCGGCGATGGAAGCGTCCGCGGTGCGTTGCGCAAATGCATCCGGAGAAAGAAACACATCGCGAATGCGTTCGGTATTGCCCAGGCGGTCGATGGTGCGCTCAGCGATGGCCGCGGCCAGCATGCGCGGCGAAAGATGGTTCTGCACGAACTCGCGATACGTCACGATCACGCCGTCCGCGCGCGCCGCATGCCAGTAGACCGCGCTGGGATGCTCAAATCCCCAATCAATCGAAATCCACCGCGGCGTCCACGGCTCGAGTTGCTGTTTCTCGGCGCGCACCGTGTGCCGCTCCGTCGAAAAAATATCGAAATACTGTCCCGCGTAGACGTCCCATTCACCGTCCAGAAACGCGCGCCGCAGCGCCTCGGGCAATTGCCCCAGCGTTTTCTTGTAGCCGTCGTCGTCCGCGTAGTGCGGATTGTCCGCGATCGTCGCGTGAATAAAATCGTAGTCGCTTGGATCGTACTGGTCGGGCCGGTCCATTCCCGGCGCCGGCTTGCGATCGACCCACAGCGCTTTGACCCAGGCGTGCCCGACGTTGCCCGGATTGGTCGCGCCCGCCATGCAGGGCTTTGATCCCTTGATGCGGCAGCGCAGGCGGCTGGTCAGAAATTGCCATTGCTTCAGTGTGAAGTGCGTCAGTTCATCCAGGCCAATAAATAAATATTCCGCGCCCTGGTAGCGGTACACGTCATTCTCGTTGTCGCAATACGCAAACCGAGTGGTCGAGCCGTTCAGCCAGATCACGATGTGCTTGGCTTCGTTGTATTTTTCGTACAGCTCGCGCGGCACGTCGCGCCGGAAATACGTGATCAGCGACGCCTCCAGTTCCGGAAATGTCCGCCGCAACAGCAGCGTGTCGACCCCCGGATGCAGGTGCGCCTGGTAAATCGCCTCGTATAGCAGCGCTTTCGTTTTCCCCGGCCCCGCCGCCCCTCCAAATAAACGGTATTTTGCGGCGGAATCGTGAAATTCTTTCTGGCGAGGAAATGGCTTATAGAAGTCTTCGATCTTTAGTGCCCGCTTTCGCATCGAACGTTTGGATTTTAGCGGCATCGAAGTAATAAAGCGGTGTATGGGATGTGCACTCAACCAAGGCTAGTTCTGCTAAAGTAGCGACATGATTGGGTATTCCTGGGTACTTACTTTTGCATTACTCCTCCCAGTTCTCGCGGTCGCGGGCCTGATTGGAGTGTTATCTGGCTATTTGACGTTACGGCTGATCAAATTCCCTGTGCACCGCCTGTGGATTGATGCAATCATCGGCGCGTCCATTTTCTTTGTAACAATCGTGGCATGTATCCTGCTTCCCTACAGAATCACATACACCCTGAGTCCCGGGGTGCGTGTGAGCTCCCCGATAGATCAATATTTGGATCCCGCCGGACTCGGTTTTATCTTCTCGGGGATATTTCCGATTTTCTACGAGCTAGCCCGTTTCCTCCGCTCGCGGCTAGCCCGGACAAATCACACCAGACCAAGGTATTAGGCCCCGCGTATTTTCTTCCCGACATAAAACGCGGCCGCCCCGGCGATGATGCACAGCCCGATCGCGTAATGGTGCACGCTCAAAATCGCGCCGGTGACGAATGCCCCGATCCCCGCGAGCTGCACGTACTGCCCGATCGCCTGCATTTGCGGTGTAACTGCTGTCGATGATGTTGTTGCCATAAATCCTCCCCTGGTCCAACTCTGACGTACGCCAAATCTTTTCTCAGTGGCGCTCCGTGCTCTTTGTGCCATCTGTGTTAAATCTCTTCGACTTCAACGCCGGCGAAAATCTAATCGCAGCATCCCATCAACGGCAGCGTCCCCGCTCCCACGCGAAACACATACGCGCCCATTTCCCATCCCGCGCCCGTATTTTGATTGAACAGTCCAACGCTCCCCGGCCACAAGTCCACCGGAAATAATCCCATCTGATACGTGGATCCAAGATTCGCGCCCGCATCGATCGCCGCGGATCCCGGCAGCAGCGTGTAATCCCCGCCCGAGGAAAGCGCCGCGCCGCTCGTCAGCGATGGATTCACGCTGATCGAATGCGCGTCCTGCGTGCTGGCCGTCTTCCAATTAGCAAAGTTGTACGCCGTGCCGCCCCAATTAAAAGGTGTCCCCGACGCCGAATAAAAATCGTTGTAGTCGTAAACCGTGCTCGTCTCGGACGACGCATCCACCGAAGCATATCCCCCGGTCAAGAAAATATTATTTTTCACCAGCGCCCCGGTGGATGTGGACGTCTGCGTCATCACAGGATTCACGACCCCCGGCCCGTACACCGTATTGTTGTAAATCACGCTGCCCACGCTGCCCGTCAGCAGAATCCCCACACCGCCGGTCAGACTCGAACTCGACGCCGAAATATCCAGCAGGTTGCTGTAAAACGTGAGCGACGCGCCATCGGTCAGGCCCGAGTTCCCTCCGCTGCCCACGTCCACGCCCCACTCGAAATTTCCGTAAATCACGCTGTGCGAAACCGTCAGCGACGTTCCCGTATCTCCCACCAGCACTCCGTAGCCGTGCCCGTTGAACGTATTCGTCCGGAACGGCCCCGCCGTGCTGTAGATCAGGCAGCCGTCCATTGTATTGTTCGCCGCCCCGCCGTGCGCCACGACCACGGACCACACCGAGCCTGTAAACACGTAGGCTTCCCGCATGTACGTGTCGTTATAAAATGTGGAATTTTGAATCAGGTTACCGGAATTCCCCGCTCCATAAATGCACAGCGGCGAAGTCCCGTACGAGTTATACGCGATGATATTCGTAACGACATCGCTGGTCGCCCCGGTGTAGACGCACACCGGGTGACGGTACGTGTCATGAAACGCGGCGTTGCGCAGAATCGAATGGCTGCCGGTTAAATAAATTCCGCCCAGCGTTGTGCTGGACGTGTTGTAGGTCTCCGCCTGGTCAAGCGAATCGATAATCAACCAGGATTGCCCGTTGTCCCACGTAGTAAAACTCGGGCTTGATGCGGTCGCATACGAACACGTTTTCCCGTTGCTGCCCACATTCGAGTTATCCGACGCGTGGATGTAAAGATACGTCCCGTCGTAAAACCACGATCCCGGCGTCTGATCCACCGACAAAGGATTCAACACCAGCCGCGATAAGT